>Ga0196970_1000268_pt1 | contig 72206 bp, 63 predicted proteins | sample S1v_513CmetaG_FD_148672 | JGI IMG/M metagenome (GOLD analysis project Ga0196970, IMG submission 148672) | Soil microbial communities from Anza Borrego desert, Southern California, United States - S1+v_5-13C | ecosystem: Environmental > Terrestrial > Soil > Desert | place: USA: California...
CTCACCCACGGTTGTGGCCTGAGGGGCGTCGGGCGCCGTCCGCCTCGCGCCGGGTCCGGTGGCCACCGGACCCGGCGCTATCCAAGTTCCATCACGAAACAGGGACCCATTCCAGATACAAGGGGGATGCATGGGGTGGAGTTGGTGGGGGCGGGAAGTGCGCGGTTCTTGAAGATCCTCGCCGCGCACCCCCCTCACCCTAACCCTCTCCCCGGGGGGGAGAGGGGACATTCTCCGGCGTTACCTGAACGGCGGCGAATAGAGCAGTCCGCCCTGGGTCCAGGGCTTGTTCTGCCCGCGGTCCATGCCGTAGGGGACTCCCAGGTTGCGGTCGAAGATCTCGCCGTAATTCCCGACCTGCGCCAGCACCTGCAGGGCCCAGTCGTCGGGCAGGCCCAGCGTGCGGGCGGCGGTGCCGGCATGGCCCAGCATGCGGTGCAGTTCGGGGTCGTCGGGGATGCGGCCGGCCTGCACGTCGGCGGCGGTGACGCCCTTGGCGTCGGCCAGCACGATGGCGTGGAGGACCCAGCGGGCGATGTCGTACCAATTGCGGTCGCCCCGCGCGACATAGGGGGTCAGCGGCTCGCGCGAGATCACGTCGGGGTAGATGTGGATGGCCATCCCCGCCTTGCGGTAGCCTGCCAGCGAGGTGACCAACACCGTGCGGTCGGTGGTCAGCAGGTCGCATTCATGGGCGAGGAAGGCCTGCAGCGCCTCGTCCAGCGTCTGGAAGGTGCGGATCGACCAGGGCAGGTCGGACTTGCGGATATGGTCGTCCAGATTGCGGACGGTGGTGGTCGCGGTCTTGACGCAGACCGTGCGCGGCCCCAGCCGGTCGAGCGGCGGCGCGGTGCCGTCGCCGTGGATGGCGAAGCCCTGGCCGTCATGCAGCAGCGGCATCAGGAACTCGATGTCGTGCGACAGCTCGCGGCTGAAGGTCCAGGTCGTGGTGGTCAGCGCGATGTCGACGTCATGCTTCTCCACCGCCTGGAATTCCTGCGGCTTCTCCGGAAGGCGGACGACGCGGATCGCCTGGGCGTTGCCGAGCGTCGCCGCGGCGAAGACGCGGCAGACATCGACCAGGAAGCCGTCCAGATGCCCCTGCGGGTCGGAGAAGGAAATCCCGCTGACCCCGCTGCGCAGCCCACAGACCAGGAAGCCGCGGCCGTGGATGCGCTCCAGCGTTTCGCCATCGCCAGCGAGAGCCTGTGCCGGCGGCAGCACCGCGCCCAATGCCAGCAGCATCCCGGCAGCGAAACGCCGGAGGGTTCCGACCAGCCTCATCGCGAAATCCATCTCCCGAACCGTCCCGGCGCCGCCGCCGGGCGGGCCAGGGTCAGGCCGCCTGCTTGGCGCGCAGCGTGCCGAGCAGACTATGCAGCGACGCGGCTTCCTCGGCCAGCGTGTTCGCCGTGACGGTCAGGGAGCCGGCGATGTCGCCGGTGCGCGCGGCCTGGGCGCTGACCCCGTCGATCAGCGCCGCCACCTCGCCGGTGTTGCCGGCGATCACGCCGACCCGGTTGCGGATGTCGGTGGAGGAGTCGGTCTGGCGCGCCACCGCCTCGCCGATCAGTTCCTGCACCTCGTTGATGCGCTCGACCGAGCCGGAGATGCGGGCGAAGGTGCCGACGGTGTTCTGGATGCTGCCGTTGATGGCGTTGACCGAACCGGCGATCTGCACGGTGGCGTTGGCGGTCTCCTCCGCCAGCTTCTTCACCTCCGCCGCCACCACGGCGAAGCCGCGCCCCGCGGCACCGGCCGCCGCCGCTTCGATGGTGGCGTTCAGCGCCAGCAGCTTTGTCTGGTGGGCGATGCCGGTGATCACGTCGACGATGCGGCGGATCTGCTCGGTGTTCTCGCCCAGCTGGCCGACCACGCCGCGGGCGGCGGTCAGCTCGCCCAGCGTGGCGCCGACCATCCCCGCCGCCTCGGTCGCGAGGCTGGAGACGCTGCCGATGGTGTCCATCAGCACCTCCGCGCTGTCGTTGCAGGTGGTGGCGTTGCGGTTGCTCTCGGCGACGAAGCTGCCGGCGCTGACCGTGCTGTCGATGGTGCCGGCCGACTCCCGGCGCAGCGCGTCGGCCAATTCGCGCAGCTGGCCCGACTGGGTGGCGACGCCCGACGCCACCTGATGCACGTCCTCCATCAGCTGGCGGGCGAGGGCGGCGGAGCGCATCTGCTCCGTCACGTCGGTCCAGGACAGCGTCTTGCCCAGCACATTGCCCCGGTCGTCGAACACGGTATCGACATGCGCCTCCACCGTGGTCTCGCCGACGGTCAGGGTGCGGCGCGGGATCGGCGGGCGGGCCGGGTCGGTGCAGGCGGCGGTGAAGTCCGGCCCCTGGGCCAGCAGGTCGGGACCGGTCGGGTCGATGCCGTGCGCCTCGCAGAAGGCGCGGGCGGCGGGGTTGACGAATCCTACTTGACCGTCCGTTCGCAGCAGCGCGGTCGGCACCGGGCTGCTGTCGACCATCCGCTTCATCAAAAGCACCTGCTCCACGCTGCCACGCAGGCCGCGCAGCGCCGTTCCCATCACCGCCAACTCGTCCCGGCCGGTGCGGGGGACTTCGATGGAGAGGTCTCCGGCGGCGATCTGCTCCATGGCGCGGGCGAACTTGCGCAGGTTGGCGAAGACGGCGACGCGCAGAAGCAGGGTGGCTGCGATGGCGACGGCCAGCGCGAAGGCGGCGACCATCTTCAGCGCATCATTGCGCAACGACTCCGTGGCGCCGACGAACTCGGCGACGTCGCGCGAGATCTCCGCCGTCGCCCAAGGCAACCCGCCGTCGCCGCTGAGCGCCACGGTGGTGCTGGACAGCTGCGCATGGTCCGACGGCGCGCTGCCCTTGGATTCGAACAGCACGGCGCCCTTGGCGTCGGTGAAGCGAATGTCGGCATCCAGCACCGCACCCAGGCTGGACAGGGCCGGCAGCGGATCGGTCACCACCTCCAGGAAGCCGAGGACGCGGAAGCCGCCGATGGGGACGATCATGCTGTAGAGCGGCCGGCCCTGGCCGTCGCGCCACAGCAGGCTTGCCGGGCGGCGCTTGTCGGCGAGGTCGCGCGCCTTCAGCGCCTCGAACAACGGGGCGACGGTGGCGACGCTGTCCTGCTCGCCACTGGTAGCGGCGATGCGGTTCATGTCGGGATCGAACACCGCGACCGAGACCAGCCGGACCTCGCGGTCGACCACCACCGGGCGGGAATTGATGTTCTTCAGCGCCAGCGTCGTCTTGGCCGGGTCCTTCTGGCTGATGCTCTCGACCAGGAAGGAATCGCGGCTCCATTCATTGGCGTGGCCCTGGAGCCATTCCGTGTAGTTCTTGCGGATGCGGTCGTTGGACAGCACCCGCAGGGTCGCCGCCGCACTGCTGTTGAAGGTGGCGAGCGCGAAGTCGGTGTAGCGTTGCGACACCCAGGCCTGGCTGGCGATCAGCGCCGCCACCAGCACGCCGACCACCGACACCATGGCGCGGCGCAGCGTCCAGAACCGGTACCGGGCGCCGGTGTCGTCCAGTGTGCCGCCCGCTTTCGCCCGGCCTGCTTTCGTCGAGACTGCCTTCATGCCCAAACCCCCGCCGCCACAGAACGGTTTCACGGATTGCTACACGGACATCGTCGCAGGACCCTTTGAACGATTTAGCGTCTAATTGTGAACAGCTCGTGTCTTTTCGTTTGCATTTGAGACAAGCGGAGGATCCGGCAATAAAGGATCGAGCGACTTTTTCGCCGAGCCGACGGGCTATGACTTTCCATGTGGAGAGCGATGCAAGATGAGGTACAACCACCCATGGCGGTTTGATTTCAAAACAGGCTGGCTGCCTCGGGAAATGCATAAAAATAGGGCCACGGGACCGTGCGAATTTTTTCGCATGTCCCGTGGCCCAGGTTGCCGAGCGCGTGGCCGCCGCGAGACTGCTGCGACGGGGGAGTTTGCTCGGGGTTCGATGAATGCGCCCTCTCCGCCCTCACTCCCTCTCCCCCCCGGGGAGAGGGGCGGGGTGAGGGGGATGCATGGGGTGGATTCCGTGGCGAGCGGGCAGTGCGCGGTTCTTGAGGATCCTCGCCGTGCAACCCCCTCACCCTAACCCTCTCCCCGGGGGGGGAGAGGGGATACCGGCCGGGGGGCGCGCGTTTCCTCACCCGTCCTGCGTGACGTCGCCGGCGAACAGGTAGCCCGTGCCGTGGACGGTCACGATCAGCCGGGGGTCGGCGGGGTCGGTCTCGATCAGGCGGCGCAGGCGGCGGACCAGGCTATCGATGGTGCGGTCGGTCGCGTCCGTCTTCCGCCGGGTCGTCGCCGTCAGCAGATAGTCGCGGTTCATCACACGGCCGGGGTTGCAGACGAAGGTCGACAGCAGTTCGAACTCCGCCCCCGTCAGCCGCACCGGCTGCCCCTGCGGGTCGGTCAGGCGCATGCGGTCCAGCCACAGGGTCCAGCCGGCGAAACGGCGCTGGCGGTCGTCGCGCCGGTCGCCCGGTGCCTTCAGCCGGCGCAGCAGGTTCCGCACCCGGGCCAGGATCTCGCGCGGCTCGAAGGGCTTCGCGATGTAATCGTCCGCCCCCATCTCCAGCCCGATGATGCGGTCCAGCTTCTCCGCCCGGCTGCTGACCAGGATGATGCCGATCTCCGACACCGCGCGAAGCTCGCGGGTCAGGGTCAGACCGTCCTGGCGCGGCAGCCGGATGTCGAGCAGCACGACGTCCACCGCGGCGGTCGTCAGCAGCTCCTTCAGCTCCTCCGCGCTTCGGGCCAGCAGGACGTCGAAGCCCTCGTCCGTCAGGTAGGACTTCAGCGTCTCGCGCGTCACCGCGTCGTCGTCGGTGATGGCAATGGTCGCCGGCATGGCCGTCTCGTCCGCCTTTTCCTCGCCCCACCGTGCCGGTGGGTCCGCCTCAATGTTCGCCTCAATGTTCTAGGATCTGGCCCAGGAACTGGCGGGTGCGCTCGCTTTTCGGGTTCTCGAAGAATTCGGCCGGCGACCCGCTCTCGATGATCGAGCCTTCGGCCATGAAGACAATAGAGTCGGCGACCTGCCGGGCGAAGCCCATTTCGTGGGTGACGCAGACCATGGTCATGCCCTCGCCCGCCAGCTCGGTCATGACGTCCAGCACCTCCTTGACCATTTCCGGGTCGAGCGCCGAGGTCGGCTCGTCGAACAGCATGATTTCGGGGCGCATGCACAGCGCGCGGGCGATGGCGACGCGCTGCTGCTGGCCGCCGGACAGCTGGCCGGGGAACTTGTGCGCCTGATCGGGGATGCGCACCCGCTTCAGGTACATCATGGCGATTTCCTCGATCTCGGACTTCGCCATGCCGCGGACCCAGATCGGGGCCAGCGTCAGGTTCTGCAGCACGGTGAGGTGCGGGAACAGGTTGAAGTTCTGGAACACCATGCCGACCTTGCGGCGGATCTTCTCCACCGCCTTCACGTCGTCGGTCAGCTCGATGCCGTCGACGACGATGTGGCCGGTCTGGTGCGCCTCGAGCCGGTTGATGCAGCGGATCATCGTCGACTTGCCCGAGCCCGAGGGGCCGCAGACGACGACCTTCTCGCCCTTGCCGATGCTGAGGCTGACGTCGCGCAGCGCGTGGTAGCTGTTGTACCACTTGCCGACCTTGCGGAGTTCGATGATGGCGTTCTCGGTCATTTTTCGGTCTCCAAGGAGCGCTCCGGGGGGCCGGTCAGCGGCGGGTGTAGCGGTTGGCCAGACGCTCCAGCCACTGGCTGTAGCGGGACATGCTGAAGCAGAAGAGCCAGAAGATCATGCCGGCGAAGACATAGACCTCGGCGAAGTAGGGGCGCCATTCGGGATCGGTCGTCGCCACGGTGGCGGCGGTCAGCAGGTCGTACAGGCCGACGATGGTGACCAGCGAGGTGTCCTTGAAGCAGCTGATGAACTGGTTGACGATCGGCGGGATGACGATGCGCAGCGCCTGCGGCAGGATGATCAGCCGCGTCTTCTGCCAGTAGGACAGGCCGAGCGCGTCGGCGGCCTCGTACTGGCCCTTGGGGATCGCCTGCAGGCCGCCGCGCACGGCTTCCGCCAGATAGGCCGCGGTGAACAGGGTCAGGCCGGCAAGGGCGCGCAGCAGCTTGTCCACCGTCACGCCTTCCGGCAGGAACAGCGGGAACATGACCGACGCCATGAACAGCACGCTGACCAGCGGAACGCCGCGCATCAGCTCGATGAAGCCGATGCAGAAGGTGCGGATGGCCGGCAGCGAGGACTGGCGGCCGAGAGCCAGCAGGATCGACAGCGGGAAGGCGAGAGCGATGGCGAAGACCGACAGCATCAGCGTGATCGGCAGGCCACCCCAGCGGTCGTTGGCGACATAGGTCAGGCCGAGGATGCCGCCCCACATCAGCACGCCCATGCCGACCAGAACCAGCGCCCAGGCGACGGCAAGCCCGGGCCGCCAGAAGGCGCGCACGCCGCTGACGCCCAGCATCGCCACGAACAGGCCGCAGGCCAGGAACGGGCGCCACTGCTCCTCGTAGGGGTAGGTGCCGAAGAAGATCAGCCGGTGCTTGACCGCGATGATCGACCAGCAGGCGCCGGCCGCCTCGCGGCAGGCTTCCGACGACCCGCTCCACACCGCGTTCAGCAGCAGCCAGTTCACCATCGGCGGCACGGTCAACCACAGGATGGCGAGGCAGAGGACGGTCAGGCCCGTGTTCAGCGGCGTGTCGAACAGGTTGGCCTTCGCCCAGTTGACGGGCGCCCAGCCCAGCGGCTTCAGCGCGGTGACGCCGTTGGGCTGCGGCGGGACGGAGGCCTGCGACGGCTCCTCCTCATAGGAGGCGGCCCAGGCGGTGGTGTTGGTCGGGACTTCCTTGCTCATCGCGTCACCAGGGCCACTCGGCGGTTGTACCAGTTCATGAAGCCGGCGATGCACAGGCTGATGACGAGATAGACCGCCATCATCATCGCCACCGCCTCCACCACCTGGCCGGTCTGATTGGCCGAGGTGTTGGTGACGCTGACCAGATCGGGATAGCCGATGGCGACGGCCAGCGAGCTGTTCTTGGTCAGGTTCAGGTATTGGCTGGTCAGCGGCGGCACGATCACCCGCAGCGCCTGCGGCAGGATGACGAGGCGCAGGATCTGCACCGGCGACAGGCCCAGCGCCAGCCCGGCCTCGGTCTGGCCATGCGGCACGGCGAGGATGCCGGAGCGCACGATCTCGGCGATGAAGCCGGCGGTGTAGACCGACAGGCCGATCAGCAGCGCGGTGAATTCCGGTGTGACCGACCCGCCGCCCTCGAAGTTGAAGCCGGCCAGCGCCGGCACGTCGAAGGCCAGCGGCGCACCGGTGGCGACGAACACCGCGACCGGCGGCACCACCACCGCGGCGATGGCCGCCGGCAGGGTGGGGAAGGGCTTGCCGGTCGCCTCGCGGTGGCGGCGGGCGTAGCGGACGATGGCGACCGCGGCGGCGATGCCCGCCAGCAGCGCCAGGAAGGCCCAGCCATGGCCGGGATGCTCGGCCAGCACCGGGAACTTCATGCCGCGGTTGCTGAGGAAGACGTGGGGGACCACCTCCAGCGCCTCGCGCGGGCTCGGCAGCCGGTTCATGATGGTGTACCAGACCACCAGCTGCAGCAGCAGCGGCACGTTGCGCACCGTCTCGACGAAGACGGCGGCGAAGCGGCCGACCATCCAGTTCGACGACAGCCGCGCCACGCCGATGGCCACGCCCAGCACGGTCGCCAGCACCACGGCGGCGGCCGACACCGACAGCGTGTTCAGCAGGCCGACGACCAGGGCGCGCAGATAGGTGTCCGACGCGGCGTAGTTCATCAGGCTTTCGCCGATCTCGAACCCGGCCTCGCGTTCGAGGAAGCCGAAGCCGGTGGCGACGCCGCGATTGGCGAGATTGGTCAGCGTGTTGGAGACGAGGTACCAGGCGACGGCGAGGGCGCCGGCCAGGAACAGCCCCTGGTACAGCCACCCCCGCACGCGCGCGGAGTTCAGCGCCTGGATCAGGTTGGTCATGGTGATGCTCCGTGCGGGGGAGTGAAGGCGACGTGACAGTGCGGATGCCCCCTCCCTAACCCTCCCCCGCCTCTGGCGGTGGAGGGGACTGCCGCCGCCTTGGCGGAAGGCACCCTCTCCCGCGATCGGACCGGCCTACGGCCGGCCGAGGGGGGAGGGTCGGGGAGGGGGCATCCGATGCCGGCGCCTTACTTCATCGGCGGGGCGTACATCATGCCGCCGTCGGTGTAGAGGGCGTTCTGGCCGCGCGGCATCTTCAGCTTGGAGCCGGCGCCGACGTTGCGCTCGTAGCTCTGGGCGTAGTTGCCGACCTGCTTGATGATGTTGAAGGCCCAGTTCTCTTCCACGCCCAGGGCCTTGCCGTTGCCGGCGGTGACGCCCAGCAGGCGCTTCACGTCCGGATCGGGGGAGGTCATGGCGGCGTCGACGGTCTCCGACGTGATGCCCTTTTCCTCGGCCTGGACCATGGCGTAGAAGGCCCAGGTCACCAGGTTGGCCCACTCCTCGTCGCCCTGGCGGATGGCCGGGGACAGCGGCTCCTTGGAGATCAGCTCCGGCAGGATGACGTAGTCGGCGGGGTTCGGCGTCTCGGCGGCGCGGATGGCGGCCAGCTGCGAGGCGTCGGAGGTCAGGGCGTCGCAGCGGCCGCTGAAGAAGGCCTTGTGCAGCTCCTCGTTCTTCTCGATGACGACCGGCTTGAAGGTCATCTTGTTGGCGCGGAAGAAGTCGGCGACGTTCTGCTCGGTCGTGGTGCCGGGCAGGACGCAGACGGTGGCGCCGTTCAGCTGCTTGGCGCTCTTCAGACCCAGCTTGGCCGACACCATGAAGCCCTGGCCGTCATAGTAGTTGGTCGGCGCGAAGTTCAGGCCGTTGGCGGTGTCGCGGGTCAGGGTGCGGGTGGTGTTGCGGGCGAGGATGTCGATCTCGCCGGACTGCAGGGCCGGCAGGCGCTGCTGCGCCGACAGCGGCGTGTACTTCACCTTTTCGGCGTCGCCGAACATGGCGGCGGCGACGGCGCGGCAGACGTCGACGTCCAGCCCCGACCACTTGCCCTTGTCGTCCGGCGACGAGAAGCCGTAGAGGCCCAGATTGACGCCGCACTGGACGTAGCCCTTCTGCTTCACGCCGTCGAAGGTGGCGCCGGCCTGGGCGGTGCCGGACAGGGCGAGGGCGGAAACGGACAGGGTGGCCGCGATGGCGAGCGCGTTCAGACGGGTCTTCACGGGGCGTGGCTCCTTCAGCCTTGTTCATTTTAGGGGCGCCGGGGCGGGGCATGGTCCCGGCCGCTGCGCAAGGCCGACAATCGCTCAGCGGATTGAACAAAGTGCCCCGCGTCCTTGAACGGATGTGGCGGATATGTGAACAGCTTTGGACAATTCCCTTCCCCCGCGGCGAGGCCGGCGGTTGCGCTTCGCCCCATACTGGTCACGGGTGGAACCTCGTGAATTTTCGTGCGTCATCGGCAGACTGCCCCTACAAGCGCTGGCTGCCGGTGATATGCTGGTGCCGGGTTTTGCTGGAACGGGATGTCGATGGGGTCGGTTCGGACGGTCTGGCAGCGGGTGGCGCGCTTTTCGCTGCTGCGGCGCGGTCCCGCCCTGCGCTATGGCGCGGGGCTACTGACCTTTGTCATCGCCCTGCTGCTGCGCTGGGCCGTCGACGGCATCCTTCCGTCCGGTTTTCCCTATCTCACCTTCTTCCCGGCGGTGATCCTGACCACCTTCGTCGTCGGGCTGGGGCCGGGGGTGGTGACGGCGGTGCTCTCCGGGCTGGCCGCCTGGTACTTCTTCATTCCGCCTTACGACAGCTTCACGCTGAATGCCTCCAGCGGGCTGGCGCTGGCCTTCTACGCGGTGATCGTCACGGTGGACATCGCGCTGATCCACGGCATGCAGGTGACGCTGGCCCGCCTGCACGAGGAGCGCGGCCGCACCGGGTCCCTGCTGGCCGCGCAGACCACCATGTTCCACGAGTTGCAGCACCGCGTCGCCAACAACATGCAGTTCGTCTCGTCGGTGCTCGACCTGCAGAGACGGTCCGTCGGCCGGTCGCCGGAAGGGGCGATGGCGGCGCTGGAGGAGGCGGGGCGGCGGCTGGACACCATGGCGCGGGTACACCGGCGCCTGCACGATCCCCGGTCCGGCGACGATTTCGGCCGCCACATCGAAGCGCTGTGCCAGGATATGCTGGAGGCCGCCGGCAAGCCCGACGTCACCTGCCGTGTCTCGGTCGGAGCGGCGCCGCAGTCGCCTGAACGGCTGCTGGCCCTGGCCCTGCTGATAGTGGAGGCGTTGACCAACGCCCTGAAGCACGCCTTCGTCGGCCGGGAGGGCGGGATCGTCGCCATCGAACTGCATGCCGTGCCGGACCATCCCGGCCATCTGCACCTGCGGGTGACCGACGACGGCGTCGGTTTGCCGGAGGGAGTCGACGTATTGCGCCTGCCCAGCCTGGGCTGGAAGATCATCCAGAGCCTGGCCGCCCAGCTTTCCGGCCAGCTGAGCTACGGCCCCGCCGACGGCGCCGGTACGCGGATCGACCTGCGCTTTCCCACCTGAGCCCATGCTTGTCCCGCCCACGCTTGTCTAGATGTCCATTGCGGCTTTTCCGTCGCCATGGGACGAACTATCTGTGATCCTGCCGGTTGCAGCGGGGACCGGCCGGCTACAGGGGCCGGCGACAGGGGGAGGAAAGCTGATGGCGACGCTGAAGGAATTCGAGGACGCGCTGAAGGCGGCGGGCAACACGGCGGCGCTGGAGATCCTGGAATCCCTGAGGGCGCGCGACCGTAGCCAGCGCTCCATCCGCCCGGCGCGGCGCCTGACCGGACGCAAGATGACGCCGGAACTGGCCGCCGAGATCCTGCATCTGCACGAAACCACCAACATGACCCAGCAGGAGATCGCCTTCCAGTTGGGCGTGAACCAGGGGCGGGTGAACGAGGTCATCAAGCGCCGCAAATGGCTGACCGACGACCCCGAGGCGCCGGAAGCCCAGGCGCGCGACATGGGCAAGCAACGCGCCAAGGAAGGCGTCGGCATCGCGCCGCGCCGCCCGTCCAGGAAGAAGTCCGCGAAACCGGAAGCGGAGGCCGCGCCGGAAGTTGCGTCCGAAGTCGCCCCGGAAGTGGCGCCGGTGGCCGCGCCGCCTGTGGGACCGATGGCGGAGGCGGCGCCGGAGATTGCCGCCGCGCCGGAGCCTGAGCCCGCTCCGCCGCAGGAGGCGCCGGAACCGGCGGCCGAACTGCCGATGCCGATGGCCGCACCGGAACTCCCGGTGGAGCAGCCCGCCAACGCCGAGGACAAGCCGAAACGGAAGTCCGCCCCGCGCAAGCAGGGCAAGACTCCGAAAGCGCCGGAAATGCCGCTGTTCAAGGATCTGCTGTAGGCATGAATGCCCTCTCCCGCCCCGGGAGAGGGAGTTGTTTCCCCGAGCCATGCCCGTCGCTCATCTCGCATCTGCGAAATTGGCGGCCTGCGGCGGATTGCCTCAGCATGGGTGGGGCAAATATCCTGACCCTGTCCCGGTCGTTTTCCGTCCCCTGACCGCCGGGTTCCACAATTCCCTCATCAAGCGGCGACAGCGGAGAAACGACCATGGCTTCTGCCGGCCATCACGGCGACATGCGTGCCGAGGCGCAGGCGGCCCCGGCCCATCCCGGGCTGGTGCTTCTGGCGCTCGCCATGGGCGGTTTCGCCATCGGAACGACCGAATTCGCGACGATGAGCCTGCTGCCCTATTTCGCCCGGGGCCTCGGCATCGACGAGCCGACCGCCGGGCACGTCATCAGCGCCTATGCGCTGGGCGTGGTGGTGGGCGCGCCGGTGATCGCGGTGCTGGCGGCGCGGCTGTCGCGCCGGACCCTGCTGATCGGGCTGATGGCGGTCTTCGCCGCCGCCAATGTGGCCAGCGCCTTTTCGCCCTCCTATGGCTGGATGCTGGTCTTCCGTTTCATGAGCGGCCTGCCGCACGGCGCCTATTTCGGCGTGGCCGCCCTGGTCGCGGCGTCGCTGGTGCCGCCGCAGCGCCGGGCGCAGGCGGTGTCGCGGACCATGCTGGGGCTGACGGTGGCGACCATCGTCGGCGTGCCGATGGCGAACTGGATCGGGCAGGCGCTGGGCTGGCGCTGGGGCTTCGGCGTCGTCGGGCTGCTGGCCCTGCTGACCGTGCTGCTGGTTTGGATCTTCGCCCCCAACGACCGCCCGCACCCGAACGCCAGCCCGCTGCGCGAACTGGGCGCGCTGAAGCGGCGGCAGGTCTGGCTGACGCTGGGCATCGGCGCCATCGGCTTCGGTGGCATGTTCGCCGTCTACACCTATGTCGCCTCGACCCTGATGGAGGTGACGCAGGTCTCGCCGTCGGCGGTGCCGGTGGTGCTGGCGGTGTTCGGCGCCGGCATGACCGTCGGCACGCTGGTCAGCGCCTGGGCCGCCGACCGCGCCCTGATGCCGACCGTCGCCTTCCTCCTGCTGTGGAGCGCCGGCTCGCTGGCGCTCTATCCCTTCGCCGCCGGCAATGTCTGGCTGGTGTCGGTCGTGGTGTTCATGATCGGCTGCGGCGGCGGGCTGGGCACCCCGCTGCAGGCCCGGCTGATGGATGTGGCGGAGGACGCGCAGACGCTGGCCGCCGCGCTGAACCACAGCGCCTTCAACGCCGCCAACGCGCTCGGCCCCTGGCTGGGCGGCATGGCGATCGCCGCCGGCTGGGGCTGGACCTCCACCGGCTGGGTCGGCGCCGCGCTGGCGCTGGGCGGTCTGGCGGTCTGGGCGGTGGCGATGCTGGACGACCGCGCCACCAGCCGCGCGACCAGCCGCGCCGCCGACGCCCGGCTGGCCGAGGCCTGCGCGGGCGACTGATCCTTCAACGGGCGGACACGTCCCAAGCGATCCGTGCCGGATGTTCGCCGAGGTCGAGGGAGCCGATGACGATCTCCCCCCGGCCGGACAGCGGCACCACGTCGCCCAGCTTCAGCAGCCTCTGTTCGCCGTTCTGCCGCACCAGACGGGTGCCGTTGCGGCTGAGATCCTCCAGCGTGAAGGCGCCGTCGCGCAGCCGCACCACCGCATGACGGCGCGAGGCGGAGGCATGGTCCAGCACGATGCCGCATTCGGCGGCGCGGCCGATCACGACGTCGCCGCCGGCATCGGGCAGGGCGACCGTCCGGCCCTGGAAGCTCAGCGTCAGGCGCGGCGCGGGCGGCGCCTGCAGGTCGACCGTCACCTCCGGGATCCGAGGCGCGAGGCGCGATCCGGCCAGGATGCCGCTGCCGGTCACCGACATCCGCTGCTCGTCGGGGATGGCGGCGATCTTGGCGATCAGCCCGTCGGCCAGGGCCCGCGGGATTCCGGCGGCACGCAGGCGGCGGCCCAGCCCTTCGCGCACCTCCTGGAGGGAGGCGCCGGGGGCGGCAAGCTCGGCGGCCGATTTCACCCGGCCGAACTCGTCGGCGACATGCTGGATGACGGTGCTGATCTTGCGGTGGCCGTAGGCGCTGGTGCCGAGGTCCAGCAGGTAGCCCAGCCGCCCGGCCGCGGTGTTGAAGCGTCCGGCCAGCCGCATCATCGTTTCCTCGAAGGGCAGGTCGCTGCCGCCGGCCGCCCACACCGTCTTGCCGCGGCGGGTCAGCGATTCCGCCATTGCCGGACCGCCCATGAAGCCGTCGAAGGCGATCATCCCGTCGACGATGGCGCCGAAGGCGCGGGCGTCGCTGGACAGTCCGGTGCGGGTCAGCGGCGTCAGCCCGTCCATCCCGCCGCGGATGCGGTTGAGCAGAGCCTCCCGCGTCCGGGGGAAGCCGGTTGTCGTTCCATCGGACCCCAGCACATCGGACAGCGCCAGCAGGGGCTCGGTATGCGGCAGGCGGTCGTCCAGATCGCCGCGCAGGGTGGCCAGCAGCGACAGGATGGCCGAGCCCAAATCGGGCGCGTAGCCGATCAGCGCGCGGATCGGCTCCCGCCCGTCGACGATCTCCGCCGTGAATTCGTCCACCAGCCGGCTGTTCTCGCCGTCGCCTTCCCGGTGCAGGCGCAGGACGGCCGCCAGCTTGGCCCCCCACTCGCGCTGCGGTTCCAGCAGCGTGCCGAAGGCGTGGGTGACGATGCGGTCGCGTTCCTCCACCGGGCGGTCGACGGCGGCCAGCAGCAGGCCGGAAATCCCGCCGCGCATCAGCGCCTGATCGAAGGGGGCCAGCGTGTCGGACGCCTGGGCGAGTTCCTTCAGCCCGGCGAACAGGCGGATGATCTGGTCGTAGCGTTCATGCGGCTTCAGCCCCAGCATCGGTGCCTGGATGGCGGCGAGCCGGCTGACCGCCGGGTTGAACAGCAGTGCCTCCCGCTCGAAATACCGCAACGGATAGTAGCGGTGAAGCTGTTCCGACGGAATGACGCCCTGGTCGTCCCAATAACCGCGCAGCAGCCGCAGCAGGGTCATCCGGCTGTCGAAGGAAAAGATCTGCAGCACGCTCGTGCAGAGGCTGGCCTCTTCGATCGGAGAGATGGTGGTCAGCTTGGCGCCGCCGGAGGAGGATTTCTGGAAGATCGTCTCTTCCCGGCCGGTGCCGGTGACCTTCACCACCCGCACCACCGGGAACTTGGCAAGGCGCAGCAGGAAGTTCGCGCGCTCCGTCGCCGACTTCTCGTCATCGAAGACGCCGTCGATGTTGGGTTTGCCGCCCTGTTCGACCACCACCTCGAAGCGCGCCTCGCGCCGCTTGGACATCGCCATACCGTCCCCCTTCGGCCTGCCCCTGTCGGACTGCTGCCGGCTACGTCCCTGTTCGCGATTTCCAGCGATTTATCCCCAAAATACTTTATGAAATCCTGCATCAGAAGTGGAAAGACCCGACCCTTGACAGTCCTTCCCGACTCCGACCGTGCCGATTGGAAGCGCCGCCTGCCCGCGATGCCGCTGGGCCGCCGTCCGTTCCTCGGCCTGCTCGGCTGCCTCGCTTTGCCCGCAGTGGCGCGGCCTTCCTATGCCGCAACCATTGATTTCGAGGGTCGGGGACCTGAAGGCACCGCGGTCGGCTATATCCTGTTCGATCCCGACAGCGGCCGGGCGGTGGAGGCGCGGGCGGCCGACACCCCCTTCATCCCGGCCTCGGTGGCGAAACTGCCGACCGCCTCGGCGGCGCTGGCCCTGCTGGGACCGGACCACCGATTCGCCACGCGGTTGCTCGGCGGCGAACCGTCTTCCGACGGGGTGCTGCGCGGCGACCTGATCCTGCAGGGCGGCGGCGATCCGGCCCTGGCGACGGAAGGGCTGCTGCAACTGCTCGACCAGGCGCGGGCGGCCGGGCTTCGCCGGGTGGAGGGGCGCTTCCTCTACGACGCCACGCTGCTGCCCGAACTGGCGGAGATCGATTCCGGCCAGCCCTGGGCCGCTCCCTACAACACGGGCGCCGGGGCGCTGTCGCTGAACTACAACCGCGCCTTGCTGAGCTGGGGGCGCGGCGGCCGGGGCGGGCCGGAGGCGCTGACCGTCGCCGACGCCGGACGGCTGCCGCTGGACAGCGTCACCGTGTTGCCGATGGCGGCGGGCGGCCGCTTTCCGCTGCTGCCGGACGGGACCGACCGCTGGCGCATGACGCCGCCGGCAGCGGGGGAGGCCGGGGCGGCCTGGGTGCCGGTGGCCCGGCCGGGGCTGGCCGCCGCCACGCTGTTCCGCCGGTTGGCCGCCGATGCCGGCATCGTCCTGCCGCCACCCCTGCGGGGACCGGCGCCGGCCGGGACGGTCCCGATCGCGACCCTGGACAGCTTGCCGCTGGCGGAACTGGTCCGCGGCCTTCTGCGCCATTCCAACAACCTGTCGGCGGAGGTGATCGGGCTGGCCGCCGCGCGCCGGCTGGATCCGGCCGTCGCGACGCTCGGGCGTTCCGCGGCGCTGCTGCAGGGGCTGCTGGCGCGGCAACCGCTGGACGGCGCCGGGTGGGGCGGGTTGCGGCTGGCCAACCATTCGGGGCTGGGCACCGGGTCGCGCGCCACGCCACGGCAGATGGCGGGGCTGCTGCGGGCCGGCGGGCCGGCGCTGTGGGACCTGCTGCCGGGGGAAGAGGACGGCAAGTCGCTGCCGCCCGGCGTCCGGGCCAAATCCGGGACCCTGGCCTATGTCAAGGGGTTGGCCGGGCTGCTGACGGCAACAAGCGGCCAGCGGCTGGGCTTCGTTCTGTTCATCGCCGATGCCCGACGCCGGGCGGCCATGGACGCCGCGCTGGACCGCCGGGTGACCGCCATCCCGCCCGACGCTCGTGCCTGGGCCGCGGACGCCCGTGCGTTGCAGAGCGGGCTATTGGAGCGGTGGGTTTTAACCTATTGACTGACATAGGTCATACATCGGACTATGACGCGTCCGTTAAAATGCAAGGCAAAGTCGATCCGATACAAACTGGTCCGCAGGCGGATTGAATGCCCATCCATCCGAACCATATCCGTCCCCATTCGGCAGCGGGAGTGCCAGCCCCGATGATGACAGCCAGTTCCAGCACCTCTACCGCGCGCAGCGCCCTGCGCCGCAGGCTGGAACGGCAGGACGTCGCCGCCAACCGTTACCACGACCGGCGGCTGGGGGCGGAGGTCGTCAACATCGTCGTCGGCGGCTGCGTCGTCACCGACGATCCGAACGTCGTCATCACCACCACGCTGGGCTCCTGCGTCGCCGCCTGCCTGTACGATCCGGTGGCGGAGATCGGCGGCATGAACCACTTCCTGCTGCCCGATGCCGGCACTGACGCGCTGTCGCTGTCGTCCCGCTACGGCGCCACGGCGATGGAACAACTGATCAACCGTCTGCTGGCCGTCACCGGCCGGCGCGACCGGCTGCGCGCCAAGGTGTTCGGCGGCGCCAACGTGAACCTGACCACGCTGCGCACCGCCAACATCGGCCAGCGCAACGTCGAATTCGTGATGGAGTATCTGGCGACGGAAGGCATTCCCACCGTCAGTTGGGATGTCGGTGGCGCCAGCCCCCGCGGCGTGCGCTTCTTCCCCACCAGCGGGCGTAGCCAGCGCCGGCTGATCGGCGACGAGACTCTGCACGACATCGCCCGCAACGAGTCGTCCTACATGGAACATCTACGTAAGACGCGGATCGAAGGCGACGTCGAGCTGTTCTGATAAGCTCGACCGACGGCGCTCCCGTCCACAGCTCTCGTCCACGGGCGCGCCGTCGATACCCGCTGTTCCTCCGCGGAGTCCTTCATGGCCGACACGCTGTTCCGGATCGCCACCTTCAACCTGGAAAACCTGGACGACGATGCCGACGAGCCGCCCTTCGAGGCGCGGATCGCCACGCTCCGCCCGCAGCTGGAGCGGTTGGAGGCCGACATCCTCTGCCTGCAGGAGGTCGATGCCCAGCACCCGGTGAAGAGCGAGCCGCGGACCCTGCGCGCGCTCACCCGCCTTCTGGAGGGCACGCGCTATGCCGATTACCACGTCACCGCGGGCGACGCCGAGTCGCCGGCCGACCGCCACAACCCGGTGATCGTCAGCCGCTGGCCGATCAGGGCGACGCGGCTGCTGCGCCACCATCTTGTGCCGCCGGCCCGCGTGCGCCTCGCCACCGCCGACCCGGTGGCGGACACGGAGATCGAGGTCGGGTGGGACCGGCCGGTGCTGCATGCCGAGGTGGAGTTGCCGGACAGCCGCATCCTGCATGTCTTCGACCTGCATCTGCGCGCCCCAATCGCCGCCCCGGTGCCGGGGCAGAAGGCCGATGCCCAGACATGGAAGACGGCGTCCGGCTGGGCGGAGGGCTTTTACCTCGCCTCGATCAAGCGGACGGGGCAGGCGCTGGAGACGCGCATGGCGGTCGACCGGCTGTTCGACGCCGATCCCGACGCGCTGATCGTGGTGGCCGGCGACTGCAACGCCGAGCTGGAGCAGACGGCCGTCCGCATCATCCGCGCCGCCCCCGACTTCACCGGCAACCCGGAGCTGGCGAACCGCGTGCTGGAGCCGCTGGAGCAGGCGATCCCGGACGAGCGGCGCTACACCGTCCTGCATGCCGGCACGCCGGTGCTGCTGGACCATCTGATGACCTCGCCCCGGCTGACCGAACGGCTGCAGGAGGTCGCCATCCACAACGAGGATCTGACCGACGAGATCGATCATGCCGACGAGCCGTCGCCGGTCAGCTACCATGCGCCTGTGGTGGCGAGTTTCGCGCTGTAGGACTGGATTTGCCGGGGCAACTGGTGGAAAACAGCGCCTTCGGAATTTTTGCGGCGCCCCGGCCCGGTTGAGAGGGCGAGCGCCATTTGGGGAGACAGCATGTTCACTGCCGCCAGCTTCCGCGTCGGCGACCGCGTGACGATCCGTAGCGGCCAGTCCATTCCACAATCCACCGCAACGGTGGAGCGCTATACCGAAGGGGGGCGCTGCATGGTGCTGTCCGACGGCAGCGAATGGCGCGCCGACGGGCGCCGCCAGTGGGGCTTCCGCGGCGGCTACTACAAGGGCCCGGTGGTCGAGCCGTTCGAGCCGGGCGACGACGAGTTCATCGCCCGCCGCCGCGCCATCGGCGCGCTGCGCAAGTTCGGCGACGGGCTGACGATGGAGTCGGCGCTGAGCACCGAGGCGCTGCAGCGGATTTTGGAAGTGATCGACAAGGAGAAGGCGGCGGTCAAGAAGGAGGGGTGAAGGCGCAGGGCGGCTGGCGCCGCGCCCCCTCCCCAACCCTCCCCCGCTACGCGGGAGAGGGGGTTAAGTGCAAGGGTGGCGGAGTTCCCTCTCCCACCAAAGGTGGGGGAGGGTTAGGGAGGGGGCATTCGAAGCCTACGCTTCGCAATAAGTCCCTCACTCCGCCGCGACGCTCTCCCGCACGGCTTCCTCGGCCGGCACCGTGCGGATCAGGTGGTCGAAGGCGGCGAGTGCGGCCTTGGCGCCTTCACCCATGGCGATGACGATCTGCTTGAACGGCACCGTCGTCGCGTCGCCGGCGGCGAACACGCCGGGCAGCGAGGTCTGGCCGCGGTTGTCCACCTCGATCTCGCCGCGCGGGGTCAGCGCCAGCGTGCCCTTCAGCCATTCGGTGTTCGGCACCAGGCCGATCTGCACGAAGATGCCTTCCAACTCGACCCGCTTCAGGTCGTCGCTGTTGCGGTCCTTGTAGGACAGGCCGACGACCTTGTTGCCGTCGCCATGCACCTCGGTGGTCTGGGCCGAGACGATGACGGTGACGTTGGGCAGGCTGTGCAGCTTGCGCTGCAGCACCGCATCGGCGCGCAACTGGCTGTCGAACTCGATCAGCGTGACGTGCGACACGATGCCGGCGAGGTCGATGGCCGCCTCGACGCCGGAGTTGCCGCCGCCGATCACCGCCACGCGCTTGCCCTTGAACAGCGGGCCGTCGCAGTGCGGGCAGTAGGCCACGCCCTTGTTGCGGTATTCGGCCTCGCCCGGAACGTTCATCGAGCGCCAGCGGGCGCCGGTCGACAGCACCACCGTGCGGGACTTCAGCGAGGCGCCGCTCGCCAGCTTCACTTCGATCAGGCCGCCTTCCTGCGTGGCCGGCACCAGGGCGGTGGCGGTCTGCAGGTTCATCACGTCGACCTCATAGTCCTTGACGTGCTGCTCCAGCGCCGCGGCCAGCTTCGGCCCCTCGGTGTGGGAGACGGAGATGAAGTTCTCGATCGCCATGGTGTCGAGCACCTGACCGCCGAACCGCTCGGCCGCCACGCCGGTGCGGATGCCCTTGCGGGCGGCGTAGATGGCGGCCGCGGCACCGGCGGGGCCGCCGCCGATCACCAGCACCTCGAACGGGGCCTTGGCCTTGATCTTCTCGGCGGCGCGGGCGACGGCACCGGTGTCGAGCTTGGCGACGATCTGCGCCACGTCCATGCGGCCCTGGGCGAAGGGCTCGCCGTTCAGGAAGACGGTGGGGACGGCCATCACCTGACGCTGCTCGACCTCCTGCTGGAACAGCGCGCCGTCGATGGCGACATGCTTGATCCGCGGGTTCAGCGCGCTCATCAGGTTCAGGGCCTGGACCACGTCCGGGCAGTTCTGGCAGGACAGCGAGAAATAGGTCTCGAAACGGAAGTCACCGTCGAGGTTGCGGATCTGCTCCAGCAGTTCCTCCGACTCCTTCGACGGGTGGCCGCCGACCTGCAGCAGCGCCAGAACCAGCGAGTTGAACTCGTGCCCCATCGGCAGGCCGGCGAAGGTGACGCCGATGTCGCTGCCGTCGCGGTTGATCGCGAAGGACGGCCGGCGGGCGTCGGCGCCGTTGCGGTCCAGCGTGATCTTGTCCGACAACGAGGCGATGTCTTCCAGCAGGCCCAGCATCTCCTGCGACTTCGCCCCGCCGTCCAGCGACGCGACCAGCGTGATCGGATGGGTGATGCGCTCCAGATAGGCCTTCAACTGCGTCTTCAGATTGGCGTCCAGCATGGCTCTCTTTCCCAACGTCTCGTGTCCGGGGCGGATCGCCTGCGCCAAGGGCGCGGCGGTCCGGGCGGAGAATAAGGAGGCCCGAATCGGGAGGTCGAGTCGGGCAGGCGGTATCGGTTCCGGCGAGTGGTCCGGTTTTGAAACAGTGAAGAGTTCGAAACGTCATCGTCCTCCCCGCGCAGGCGGGGATCCAGACTTTGAAAGGACTGCGACAAAAAGCGCGGCGTCTGGGTGCCCGCCTTCGCGGGGATGGGGAAACCGACGACGAAACCCGTCACGGGAGGGCTATGGCAGCCGGCCCGTGGAAACCGCCTTGCGGCCTTGTCGGCCCGTCCAAGGGTACTGCAATCAACACCCGCCGTGGCGGCGGGGTGGGGGCCGGCCGGAACCGGCCCCCGATCCTTAGGGTTCCCGAAGGACCCTTAGATCTTGCCGACGAGGTCGAGCGACGGGGCGAGGGTCTTCTCGCCTTCCTGCCACTTGGCCGGGCAGACCTCGCCCGGGTGGGCGGCGACGTACTGCACGGCCTTGATCTTGCGCAGCAGCTCCTTGGCGTCGCGGCCGACGCCGCCGGCGGTGATCTCGACGATCTGGATCTTGCCGTCCGGGTCGACGACGAAGGTGCCGCGGTCGGCCAGGCCGACTTCCTCGATCAGGACCTCGAAGTTGCGGCTGATGGCCAGCGTCGGGTCACCGATCATGGTGTAGCCGATCTTGCCGATGGCCGGCGAGGTGTCGTGCCAGGCCTTGTGGCAGAAGTGGGTGTCGGTCGAGACGCTGTAGATCTCGACGCCCAGCTTCTGGAATTCGGCGTAGTTGTCGGCCAGGTCTTCCAGCTCCGTCGGGCAGACGAAGGTGAAGTCGGCCGGATAGAAGAACACGACCGACCACTTGCCCTTCAGGTCGGCGTCGGTCACGTCGATGAACTTGCCGTTCTTGTACGCGGTCGCCTTGAAGGGCTTAATCTCGCTGTTGATCAAGGACATTAGTGTTCTCCGATGGGGTGCGATGAATGATTGTCGCCTCGATCCCCGGCCGGTGGCCGTGACATGCCCGACTTAGTGCGGCGCACCGGGTCGAACAAGGGGGGCTGTTTCAGGTGGCGGGGGCGAGGCGTCGTTCCGTTGTCCCGTTGACCCGAGGAGGAATACGGGAAATCTGTGATCAAGAGAAGTAGAAAATACCAATTGAACTGATCGATAAATCCGATTACATATCCCGGCATGAAGCCGCTCCCCACACTGCGCCAGCTCCGCTATCTCGTCGCCGTCGTCGACCGCTGCCATTTCGGGCAGGCGGCGGAGGCCTGCCTCGTCAGCCAATCGACGCTCAGCGCCGGCCTGCAGGAATTGGAAGACCTGCTGGGCGCCACGCTGGTGGAGCGCACGCGCCGTTCGGTTCTGCCGACCCCGCTCGGCCGCGAGATCGCCGAACGGGCCCGCCAACTGCTGAAGGGGGCGGAGGAGTTGGTGGACATCACCCGGTCCGCCGCCGACCCGATGTCGGGCGCCCTGCATCTGGGGGTGATCCCGACCATCGGCCCCTTCCTGATCCCCCGCGTGATGCCGGCCCTGCGCGAGACCTTCCCGCGCCTGCGCCTGTACCTGCGCGAGGATCAGACGGCCCGCCTGCTCGGCCAGCTGAATGCCGGCAAGCTCGACGCGGCCCTGCTGGCCTTGCCCTATCCGATGGGCGATCTGGAGACGGAGGACATCGCGGAGGACCGTTTCTCCTTCGTCTGCCCCACCGGCCACCGGCTGAGCGGCAGCGACCCGGCGCAGCCCGTGGCGGTTCCGTCGGAGGATCTGCTGCTGCTGGAGGACGGGCACTGCCTGCGCGACCATGCCATGGCCGCCTGCGCCCTGGACGCCACGCCGCACAACACCGCCTTCCAGGGCACCAGCCTGCACACGCTGGTGCAGATGGTGGCGAACGGGCTGGGGGTGACGCTGCTGCCGCAGATGGCGGTCGATTCGGGCATCCTGCGCGGGCTCGACCTGGCGGTGCGCCCGCTGGCCGGCGACCGCCCCGGCCGCCGCATCGCGCTGGCCTGGCGCCGCACCTCCGGCCGGAAGGAGACCTTCCAGCGGCTGGCCGAAGCGCTCAGGGCGGAGATGACGCGGAAGGACGGTTGAGCGGCCGTGCCGCAAAGAAACGCTTGGTCCGACGGGTGCGAGGTGGTTTAAACGGGACGGTTTCTCGCCCGTTCAATCCGCCTTCCAATCCGCTTTCGGGACACCCCGCGTCATGGTCACCACCGACACCGCCCCCCTGTTCGACCGCGTCGCCATCGTCGGCATCGGTCTGATCGGCTCCTCCCTGGCGCGGGCGCTGGCGGAGTATGGGATCGCGCGGCAGGTCGTCTGCGCCGACCGCAACCCGGACGCCTGCGCCAAGGCGCTGGAACTGGGCATCGTGGCGGAGGCCACCACCGATCTGGCGGCGGCGCTGGCCGGTGCGGAACTGGTGGTTCTGGCGACCCCGGTCGGCAGCTTCGCCGCGGTGGGCGAGGCCATCGGGCCGCTGCTTAAACGCGGGACCATCGTCACCGACGTCGGTTCGGTCAAGCAGGCGACGCTGCGCGACATCGGGCCGCATCTGCCCGACGGCGTCCACCTGATCCCCGGCCATCCGGTGGCGGGCACCGAGCATTCCGGTCCCGAGGCCGGTTTCGCCACCCTGTTCCAGGGCCGCTGGTGCATCCTGACCCCGGCCACCGGCGCCGACCGCCATGCGGTGGCGCAGGTGACGGAGATGTGGCGCCGCGTCGGCTCCACCGTGGAGATCATGGAGGCCAGCCACCACGACCGCGTTCTGGCCATCACCTCGCACCTCCCGCACCTGATCGCCTACACCATCGTCGGCACCGCGTCCGACCTGGAGGAGGATACCAAGTCCGAGGTGATCAAGTTCTCCGCCGGCGGCTTCCGCGACTTCACCCGCATCGCCGCCAGCGATCCGGTGATGTGGCGCGACATCTTCCTGAACAACCGCGAGGCGGTTCTGGAGATTCTGCAGCGGTTTACGGAAGATTTGACGGCGCTGCAGCGCTCCATCCGCTGGGGCGAGGGCGAGCAGTTGCAGGACCACTTCACGAAGACGCGGGCGGTGCGTCGGGGGATCATCGACGCCAAGCAGGCGTGAGGGGGCGGACTGCTGTTGCCCCCTCCCTAACCCTCCCCCGCGTTCCGCGGGAGAGGGGACTGCCGCAGCTTCGCGTTTCAGTTTATGCCGACAAGCGTCCTGCCCCCTCTCCCGCGAAGCGGGGGAGGGATGGGGAGGGGGCCAACAACGCCCGCTACGACGCCCGCAGCGCCCCCAGGAAGCCGTCCACCTCCTGCCGCATCCGTCCGGCGTCGTCCGTCACCGTATCCACCGAGCGCACCATCACGCCGCTGGCCTGTTCGGCGGATGCGGCGGCGGCGGTGACGGCGGCGATGTTGTCGGAGACGGTGCGGGTGCCGTCGGCGGCATCCTGGATGTTGGCGGCGATCTCGCCAACGGCGGCGGACTGCTGCTCCACCGCGGCGGCGACCTCGGCGGCGATCTCGTTGATGCGGGCGATGGTGCGGGTGACGGCGCCGATGGTGTCGACCGCGGTGCCGGACGCATTCTGGATCTCGGCGATGCGCGCCTGGATCTCGGCGGTGGCCTTCGCCGTCTGGCCGGCGAGCTGCTTGACCTCGCTGGCGACGACGGCGAAGCCCTTGCCGGCCTCCCCGGCGCGGGCCGCTTCGATGGTGGCGTTCAGCGCCAGCAGGTTGGTCTGGCCGGCGATACCGGAAATCATGTCCACGACCTTGCCGATCTCCTCCGCCGCTTCGGCGAGGCTGCCCATCACGGCGGTGCTGCGTTCGGCGTCGCGGGTGGCGTCGGCGGCGATGCCGGCGGAATCGGCGACCAGACTGGCGATGCCGGCGAAGCTGGCCGACAGCTCGGCGGTGGCGGCGGCGACGCTGTCGACATTGGCCGAGGCGCGGCCGGCGGCGGACGACACGGCGTCGGAATGGCGCGCGGTCTCGGCCGCACCCTGCGCCATCGCGGTGGAGGCGGCGGCCATCTCGGCGGTGGAGGCCGACAGCGCTTCGACCAGCCGCTTCACCGTCGCCTCGAAGCCGTCGGCGAGAGTGCGCAGTTCGCGGCGGCGTTCCTCGGCGGCCACGGTCTTCAGCCGCTCCTGCTCCTGCTGGAGGCGTTCGGTGTCGAGCATGGTGTCGCGGAAGACGCGGGCGGCGGTCGCCATGCGGCCGATCTCGTCGCGGCGGCCCTCCTCGAAACTGGCGGAGAAGTCGCGGGCGGCCAGCCGTTCCAGCGAACTCGCCACGTCGAGGATCGGGCGGGAGATGCCGCGCACCAGCACGACGCCGAAGCCCAGCGCCAGCAGGGTGCAGAGCGTCACCCCGCCCAGAACCATGCCGTGGGCGTTGTTGTAGACCTCCGCTCCCTGGTCGGCGACGGCACCGGCATCGGCCATCGTGCCGTCGACCAGCGCGTCCAATGCCTCCTGCACGCGGGCGAAGGCGACCGCGCTCGGGCGCTTGAAGACGCTGACGGCGGACTGGGCGTTGCCGTCGCGCGCCTGGCCCCGCACCCGGTCGGCGGCGGCGGCATAGGCGGTCCAAGCCTCGTCGAACGCTGCCAGCCGCGCCGCCCCTTCGCCGGCGGTGAAGCGGGTTCCGGCGTCCTGCCGGCGGGCCGTGACCTCGGCCACCGCGTCGGCCCAGCCCTTTTCCGCCTGGTTCACCTGCATCTCGTTGGTGGCGAGCGCATAGGCGGCTTCGGCGATCCGATGGCTCTGCGCGGCGGAGGTCAGTTGACCGGCCAACTGGGTCGCCGGCAGCGAGCGGCTGCGCATGGTTTCCGCAGCATTGTTTAGGATTTCCAGCCGGCTGAGCGTGAACAGGCCGAAGGCACCAGCCATCACCACGGTGCCCAGCACGGCGACGATGATCTTGGCGCGGATGGTGAGGCGCCCGAATGCACGAATTTTAGCCATTTTGCCTGCATCCCCGCCAAGGCATCGGCAAGAGAAACCCCCAACCGACGGAATTATTCGACCCTCAACCTTACTAATCCGAACGTTTAAAATTATCAACGCGGAAGGTGAGCGAATTGGTCGGAGATTGCAGGCGAACGCAAATGATCACGGCCCTGACGCTCGGGATGCCAAAACGAAACGGCCGCCGCACCCGGTTGGTGCGGCGGCCGTTTCGGGACCGGCTGAGGATGGAGGTCAGGCGGCCTTGCGAACGGAACCCAACTCGGTGAACAGCTTCACCACCGCTTCGACGAACTCGTTCAGCTGGTCCTGGCCAAGCGCCGAGACCGTGATGTCGTCGACGACCAGAGCCTCGTCGCTGATCCGGCCGCCGGCGGCGGTCAGGTCGGCGCGGTAGGCTTCCGGGGCGGCCAGCAGGCGGCCGCGCAGCTTGCCGGGAATGGCGAGCAGCTGGATGCCCTGGTCGATGGCGGCGATCGGCTTGCCGGCATCCAGGAAATGGCCGACGATGCGGCGGGTGTGGGCCGACTGCTGCAGCTTCGCCACGCTGCGCTCACCACCCGGCAGCAGCAGCATGTCGAAGTCGGCGCCCAGCGCCTCGCTCAGATGCTTGTCCACCGGGAAGTAATGGCCCCAGGACTTGCCGTGCCAGCCGTTGACCAGACCCGTCTCGGTGGAGATGGTACGCAGCGTCGCGCCGGTCTTGATCAGGGCGCGTTGCGGCTCGGTCATCTCCGCTTCTTCAAAGCCGTTGGAGACGAGGATGGCGATGGACTTTCCTGCGAGCGATTGATCCATACTGTCTTGTCCTTTCATCGTTTCACCAAAGAACGCCGGACATCTCCGATGGCATGTCGACCAGGGGAGAACCCGCCGGGGCCCTGCCGGAGCAGGGGGGCGGTCGGGAAACGGTCATCGCCGCGCAAGGGGATGCGCGGCGGCCAGTTCCGCCCGCCGGTGGCCCGAGATCGGGGTGCCGGCGTGTGGGACCTTTACGTCCCGGATCGGTTTGTTTTCAGCATGCGGACTTAATTGGTCCCGATGCGGTGCCAAGTCAACAACGGATTCCGCGCCGCACCCAAGGCTGCCGGCCTGCTGTTCCGCGCTCCGGCAAGGGATTTGGCGGTATTTTCCAGCCCCGTTCAAGACTTTCGGCCCAACCGGGCCGTACCACCGGTTGATGCGGCGCAGGTCTGCCATACCATAGGGGCGTGGCTTCGCCGACGGCTTATTCCGAATGAACGGCTTCAAAACCGTTCGGGCACAAAAAAGCGGCCGGGGGGAAGGCCCCCGGCCGTCGGCAAGTCAAAGCATCAGCCGTTCGAAAAGATCCGGCTCGCACACCGGATCACGGACCAATCCCGATGATCGGAACCTGCGATCAATGGAACTGGTCAGCCTCGGTGGAGTCCTTGTACGCGGTGGTCGAGGAGGTGCCGCCGGAGATCGCCGTGGCGACCGCGTCGAAGTAGCCGGTGCCGACTTCGCGCTGGTGCTTGGTGGCGGTGTAACCGTCCTTCTCGGCCGCGAACTCGGCCTGCTGCAGTTCGGAGTAGGCGGCCATGCCGCGCTCGGCGTAACCCTTGGCGAGCGTGAAGGCCGAGTAGTTCAGGCTGTGGAAGCCGGCCAGCGTGACGAACTGGAACTTGTAGCCCATGGCGCCCAGCTCGCGCTGGTACTTGGCGATGGTGGCGTCGTCCAGGTTGGCCTTCCAGTTGAAGGACGGCGAGCAGTTGTAGGCCAGCATCTTGCCCGGGAACTGCTTGTGCACGGCCTCGGCGAAGCGGCGCGCCTCGTCCAGGTTCGGCTTGGAGGTCTCCCACCACATCAGGTCCGAATACGGCGCGTAGGACAGGCCGCGGGCGATGCAGTGATCGACGCCCATGCCCTTCTTCAGGCGGAAGAAGCCCTCGGTGGTGCGGCCGGCGTCGAAGTCGATGAAGGGATGGTCACGCTCGTCGATGTCCGAGGTGATGAGCTGCGCCGATTCAGCGTCGGTGCGGGCGATCACCAGGGTCGAGGTGCCGCAGACGTCGGCGGCCAGACGGGCGGCGTTCAGCGTGCGGATGTGCTGCTGCGTCGGGATCAGAACCTTGCCGCCGAGATGGCCGCACTTCTTTTCCGAAGCCAGTTGGTCTTCCCAGTGCACGCCGGCGGCGCCGGCCTTGATCATCGACTTCATCAGCTCGAAGGCGTTCAGCGGGCCGCCGAAGCCGGCCTCGGCATCCGCGATGATCGGCGCGAACCAGTAGGTGTCGCCCTTGCCCTCGGAGGTCTGGATCTCGTCGGCGCGCTTGAAGGCGTTGTTGATGCGCTCGACCACCGCCGGGACCGAGTTGACCGGATACAGGCTCTGGTCCGGGTACATCTGGCCGGCCGTGTTGGCGTCGCCGGCGACCTGCCAGCCCGACAGGTAGATGGCCTTCAGGCCGGCCTTGACCGCCTGCATCGCCTGGTTGCCGGTCAGCGCGCCCAGCGTGTTGATGTAGGGCTCGGTGTTCAGCAGCTCCCACATGCGGCGCGCGCCCAGCTCGGCCAGCGTGTACTCGATCTTGACCGAGCCGCTCAGACGCTTGACGTCGTCCATGGTGTAGTCGCGGCGGATGCCCTCGTAACGGGCGGCGTGGATGGCGGCCTTGGTCTTTTCATCGAGCGACATGGGTCAGGTTCCTTATTGTCCGGTGCGCCCGGTCGATCGGGGCGGAACTGGGGTCTCGGGGCGGGCCTTTTGTCGATCCCTGCGGCTGATGTGCAGCGGCGTTTCCTCCCGCCGGTTTCATCTGCACTTTGCCGTCTTCGGGGCCGCTTGCGCTTTACAGCGCGGCCGTGAACCAAGACTTAAACCCCGCCTGAGTGCGTTGCAATAAGCCCTTGTTTGTAAAAAGGTCCGTTTGTAAACTACCGTTTTCCAAATCCTGTAAATCCGTAAATCTTGTAAAGTCAGAGAACTGTGGAGGGCTGTCGTGGCAACCATGGAAAAGAAGGCGATGCTGGGTCCGAAGGTCCGCCGCCTGCGCCGCGACCATGGCCTGACCCAGGCCCAGATGGCTGACCAGCTCGGCATCTCCCCCAGCTATCTGAACCTGATCGAGCACAACCAGCGCCCGGTCACGGTGCCGCTGCTGCTGAAGCTGGGCCATCAGTTCGGTGTCGATCTGCAGGCTTTCGCCGAGGACGAGGAAAGCCGGCTGGTGGCGGGCCTGCGCGAGGTGTTCGCCGATCCGCTGTTCGACGGCTCCGACATCAAGAACCAGGATTTCCGCGAACTGGCGGCGGTGGCCCCGACGCTGGGTCAGGCGGTGGTGGCGCTCTATCGCGGGTTCCGCGGGGCGCGCGACGATCTGCAGGCGCTGGCGGAGCGGGTGGCCGACCGCGAGAAGCTGCATCTGGTGCAGAGCGCCGGCTTTCCGCAGGACGAGGTGCGCGACCTGTTCCAGACCCATTCCAACCATTTCCCCGACCTGGAGGCGGCGGCCGAAAGCCTGTGGCAGGACGGCAAGCTGGAACGCGGCGACCTCTATCGCGGGCTGGTCGACTGGCTGAACACCCAGCACAGCGTGCGCGTCCGCCTGCTGCCATCGGAGGTGATGGGCTATGCCGTGCGCCGTTTCGACCGCCACAGCCGGCGCATCCTGCTGTCGGAAATGCTGGCGCCGTCGGGCCGCACCTTCCAACTGGCCTGCCAGATCGCGCTGCTGCGCCACCGCGACCTGCTGAACGGCATCGTCGACGCCGCCAACCTGTCCGGCGACGAGGCGCGGCGTCTGGCCCGCATCGGGCTGGCCAACTATTTCGCCGCGGCGGTGCTGATGCCCTATGCCCGCTTCCACGAGGCGGCGACCCAGGTCCGCTACGACATCGAGATCCTGCGGCGGCGCTTCGACGCGTCGTTCGAGCAGGTCTGCCATCGCCTGACCACCCTGCACCGCTCGGGGGCCAAGGGCGTGCCCTTCTTCTTCATGCGGGTGGACAGCGCCGGCAACGTGTCCAAGCGCTTTTCCGGAGCCGGATTTCATTTCGCCCGCTTCGGCGGCGGCTGCCCGCGCTGGATCGTCTACGACGCCTTCCGCACGCCGGGCAAAATCCACAGCCAGATGGCGGAGATGCCGGACGGCACCGCCTATTTCTCGATTGCGCGCACGGTGGTGAAGGCCGGCGGCGGCCACCGCAGCCCGCCGCAGCAATTCGCCGTCGCTCTCGGCTGCGACGTCCAGCATGCGGCTCAGGTCACCTATGCGGACGGGTTCGACCTCTCCAACACCAGTGCTGCGACGCCGATCGGGGTGAATTGCCGGCTCTGCCCGCGGCTGGACTGTTCGCAGCGGGCATTTCCGCCGCTGAATCATCGGCTTATCGTGGACGAGAACCTGCGCGGCCTGTCGCCCTACCTGTTCGCTCCGCCCAGCGCCGAATAAGGTGCCGAATGAAACGGCGATTGACCGGGATCAATGTTGTACGGCGGAGTTTGTGTTGTTTGCCGGAAAGCCCGTCATTTGACTGGTATAAATCCGTGGCCTTCGACCGGGTTTGTTGATAGGTTTCGGCCGTTGCGTCGCGGCAGCTCCGCTTGCGTCATCGCGCACCGGCCACCTGATGCAGCGTCCCGGATGATGGTTTGAACAGTGCGGCTTGAACACCGCCAACCGAGCTTTGCCTCGACAGGTTTTGGAACGCCCCCATGAGCAATCTGATCAAAGAGCGCGTGCTGACCGTTCACCACTGGACCGACACGCTGTTCAGCTTCACCACCACGCGCGATCCGTCCTTCCGCTTCCTGCCGGGGCAGTTCACCATGATCGGGCTGGAGGTCGAAGGCCGGCCCCTGCTGCGCGCCTACAGCCTCGTCAGCGCGCATTACGAGGAGACGCTGGAGTTCTTCAGCATCAAGGTGCAGGACGGCCCGCTGACATCGCGGCTCCAGCACCTGAAGGAAGGCGACACGCTGCTGGTGAACCGCAAGGCGACCGGCACGCTGATCACCGACAACCTGCTTCCCGGGCGGAACCTGTATCTGCTGAGCACCGGCACCGGCCTGGCGCCGTTCCTCAGCATCATCAAGGACCCGGAGATGTACGAGAAGTTCGACCGGGTGATCCTGACCCATGGCACCCGCACCGTGGCGGAGCTGGCCTATGACGACCTGATCCATCACAGCCTGCCGGAGAACGAGTTCTTCGGCGAGCAGGTGAAGGAAAAGCTGCTGTATTACCCGACCGTGACGCGCGAGCCCTTCCGCAACCAGGGCCGCCTGACCACGCTGATGGAGACCGGCAAGCTGTACAGCGACCTGGGCCTGCCGGAACTGGACGCCGAGAAGGACCGCGTGATGATCTGCGGCAGCCCGGCGATGCTGGCCGAGACCACCGCGATGATGGAGAAGCGCGGCTTCGTCATGGGCACCAACGGCGAGCCGGGCGGGTTCGTGATCGAGAAGGCGTTCGTGGAGCGGTGAGGGTGTGGGGCGTCTAACGAATGCCCCCTCCCCAACCCTCCCCCGCGTTCCGCGGGAGAGGGAGTAAGTGCAAGAGCAGCGGCAGTCCCCTCTCCCACCAAAGGTGGGGGAGGGTTAGGGAGGGGGCAGAGCGCTTCCCCACAAAGTCACGCCCCCAGCGGAATAAACTCCCCCTCCCGCCGGTTTACCAATTCGTGACGAAGGCACGTCACTCAATCCTTGACCGACTGGGCGCGCCTCCTCCGGGGGGCGCGCCTATTTTCTGACCGCAGCCGGTGAATAAAATCACCGTCCGGCCTGTTGGTGCGACGGTCCCCGTTCAAACCGTCAAGCCTTTGGTGTAGACATCCCGCCCATGCGCCTGATCCTCATCCTCGCCGCGATCCTCGTCGCCGGCCTCGCGAATCTCGCCGTCTGGTCCCTGCCGAACCGCCCGGTGCCGCTCGATCCGCCGCCGGGGGGCAAGCTGCGCAGCGTGTCCTTCGCCCCCTTCCGCGACGGCCAAAGCCCGCTGACCCAGGTCTTCCCGACCAATGCCCAGATCGAGGAAGACCTCGCGGCATTGGCGCCGCAGGTGGCCGGCATCCGCACCTACACCTCGCTGGAAGGGCTCCAGGTGGTGCCGGAGATGGCACGCAGGCACGGGATCCAGGTCACCATGGGGGCGTGGCTGTCCTCCAAGGCCGAGAAGAACGAGGCGGAGATCGCCTCGCTGATCGACCTCGCCAACCGCTATCCCGACGTCATCACCCGCGTCATCGTCGGCAACGAGGTGCTGCTGCGGCGCGAACTGACGCCCGAGCAGGTCACCGGCTACATCGACCGGGTCAAGGCCGCGGTGAAGCAGCCGGTGTCCTATGCCGATGTCTGGGAATGGTGGCTGAAATACCCGCAGATCGCGGATCATGTCGATTACCTGACCATCCACCTGCTGCCCTACTGGGAGGACGTGCCGGCCGGCGTCGAAGGCGCCACCGAGCGCATCCGCCACAGCTACCGCACCATCGCCCAGCGCTTTCCGGGCAAGCCGATCCTGGTCGGCGAGACCGGCTGGCCGACGCAAGGCCGTTCGCGCGGCGCCGCCGTGCCGGGGCTGGTCAACAAGGCGAAGTTCGTCAACGCCTTCGTCCGCATGGCCGAGCAGGAGGGCTTCGACTACAACGTGATCGAGGCCTTCGACCAGGAATGGAAGGCGAAGCTGGAGGGCACCGTCGGCGGCCATTGGGGCCTCTACAACGCCGACCGCACGCCGAAATTCTCGCTGGCCGGGCCGGTGGTCGGCAATGTCGCCTGGCCGCGTCTGTTCGTGATCTCCAGCGGGCTGGCGCTGGTGCTGCTGGGCGGGCTGGCCCTGCTGCGCCGCCATGTGCCGGGCACCGGCTGGGTGGTGCTGATCCTGCTGACCCAGGCGCTGTCCACCCTCTATGTCCGCGCCGGCTTCGTGGCGGCGCATGGCAAGCATTACTGGCAGGACACCACTCTGGCCGTTGGCATGCTGGCGCTGGCCGCCGCCCTGGTGCTGGCGGTGCTGCTGACCGCCCACCGCGCGCTGGCAAGCGGCGGTCTGGCCCGCGAGCCGCTGGTCGGCCTGCGCCACGCCCGTCCGGCCCTGACCCGCACCGAGCGGGTGGGGCGGTGGAGCGCGGTGGCGCTGGGCGTCGCGGCGCTGGTCTGGTCGCTGCTCATCATCTATGACGGCCGCTATCGCGACTTCCCCAACCCCTACCTGCTGATCCCGGCGGTGGCGCTGCCGGCGCTGGGGCTGGTCCGTGCCGCCCGCCGGCCGGTGGGGACGGAAACGCGTGATGCGCTTGGCATCGCCAGCCTGTTCCGCCCGGCGGTTCCCGTGGAAGACGGGGAGCCGCGCGGGCTTTGCGGCGCCGTCCGCCGCATGCCGGTGGAGTCGCTGCTGGGCTTCGGGCTGCTGCTGGGCGCCCTGCTGACCGTGGTGGCCGAGGGCTTCGTCCCGCTGGAATCGCTGATCTACGGCCAGCTTCCCTTCATGGAGGCGCTGCACGAGGTCGATTGGACCCTGCCGAACTGGGAAGCGCTGGGCTGGGCGGCCTTGCAGGTCCTGCTGGCGCTGCCCTTCCTGGCCGGGGTGTGGAGTGCAAGGCGGCCGCTGCGGCGGATTTGAGGTCGCAGAGACCCATTGCGCGGGCCGCAGCACTGTGGATTGATGGACGGGTTCCTGGCCTTGACCGGAGACCCGTTCGATGTCCCCCGACCTGTGGCTCGCCTTCGCCGCCGCGTCCGCCGTGATGCTGATGATCCCCGGGCCGACGGTGCTGATCGTCGTTTCCTACGCGCTGGGCCACGGGCGCAAGTCGGCCATGGCGACCGTGGCGGGGGTGGCGCTGGGCGACTTCACCGCGATGACCGCCTCGATGCTGGGGCTGGGGGTGCTGCTGTCGACCTCCGCGGCGCTGTTCACCCTGCTGAAATGGGCCGGCGCCGCCTATCTGCTCTATCTTGGCATCAAGCTGTGGCGGGCACCGGTCCGGGGTGCCGAAACGGACGCCGACGACTCGGCCGTCCGCCCCTGGCGCATGATGCTGCACACCTATGCCGTCACCGCGCTGAATCCCAAGAGCATCGTCTTCTTCGTCGCCTTCCTGCCGCAGTTCCTCGATCCCGGCCGGCCGCTGGCCGAGCAGATGGTGGTGATGGAGGCGACCTTCCTGGTGCTGGCGACGCTGAACGCCGCCGGTTACGCCCTGCTGGCCTCGGCGGCACGGCGCGCGGTGCGGACGCCGTCGGTGCAGCGCACGGTCAACCGGGTCGGAGGGTCGCTGCTGATGGGGGCCGGGCTGCTGACCGTCGCCTGGAAGCGGACCGCCTGACGCGCTCGCGGCCCGGGGAAATGCGACGCGCGACACACGCACGCACCCGGCGATTTATTGACAAAGCAAGATAACTTCACTGAAAATTGTCGACAACCAGGGGGATGCACGCGCCGGTAACTTTCATAGAGCCGGCGGAAGCGAATCGATCCGCGGGGGCGGTGATGGCCGACGGCTGCAACAGGGGCGAGATGGCGGAAGAGGTCCGGCGGGAGTCCGCCGGGGATGTGTTGGAGTTCGCCGCCGAGACCGTCGATGCGGCCGGCGTTCGGCAGAACCCGCCCTGGCAGATCCTGATCGTCGACGACGACCACGAGGTCCACGCCATCACCCGCGTCGTGCTCGGCGAAATGACGTTCGAGGAGCGGCCGGTCCGCTTCCTGTCCGCCTACACCGCGCGGCAGGCGCGGTCGCTGCTGGCCGAGAATCCGGGGATTGCCGCCATTCTGCTGGACGTGGTGATGGAGACCGACGATGCCGGGCTGAAGCTGGTCCGCCACATCCGCGAGGAGATGGGCAACCGGCAAATCCGCATCATCCTGCGCACCGGCCAGCCGGGGCAGGCGCCGGAGCGGCAGGTGATCGCCGCCTACGACATCAACGACTACAAGGCCAAGAGCGAGCTGACGGCGCAGAAGCTCTACACCGCCACCGTCGCGGCCCTGCGCTCCTACCAGCATATCGCGACCATCGAACGCGGCCGGCAGGGGTTGGAGCGGGTGATGGAGGCGGCCGTCCATCTGGCCGGTCTGCGGTCGCGGTCCCAGTTCCTGGCCGGTCTGGTGGGACGGGCGTCCGCCCTGGTGACCGACGCCACCACCGCCCTGCTGTGCGGGGCCGGGGAGGACGGAGGCGTGACGATCCTCGCCGAAGCCGGGCTGCCGGCCGATCCGCCGGCGGAGGCCGTGGCCGACATCGCCGCCGCGCTGGCCGCCGCACCGGGCGATGGGCAGGTGCGATGGGGGGCGCGGCACGGCGTGGCCGTCCTGCGCGGCCGTGATTCGGCGCCGCTGGCTCTCTGCCTGCTCGGCGGGCCGTTTGCGGAGGGCGACCGGCCGCTGCTGGAACTGCTTTGCACCAAGGCGGCGGTCGGGTTGGACAATCTGCGGCTCTACGAGCGGCTGAACGAGGCGCAGGTCGCCACCGTCCATGCGCTCGGCAAGCTGGCGGAGTACAAGGACGAGGTCACCGGCGACCATGTGAAGCGGCTGGGCCGCTGGGCCACGGCGATCGCGCGCGAACTGCTCGCCCGCGGCGACTTTGCGGACGAGCTGGACGACTGGTTCTGCGACACCATCGGGCTGGCCAGCGTGCTGCACGACGTGGGCAAGGTCGGCATCCCGGATGCCATCCTGCGCAAGCCCGGCCGGCTGGACGAGGCGGAGATGGCTGTCATGCGCGACCACGCCTCCATCGGCGGCAGCATCCTGCGCGACGCCTGCGGCGGCGACCGGCGCGGCTACCTGTCGATGGGGGCGGAGATTGCCGAGAGCCATCACGAGAAATTCGACGGCAGCGGCTATCCGCATGGGCTGGCAGGCGACGCCATTCCGCTCTCCGGCCGCATCGTCGCCGTCGCCGACGTCTTCGATGCGTTGCTGCACCGCCGCCCCTACAAGAAGGCGTGGGACATCGACGAGGTGCTGGATCTGCTGCGTGCCGAATCGGGCCGCCATTTCGACCCGCGCGTCGTCGACGCCTTCCTGGCGGTGCTGACGCGGGAAGGGGCGGGGGTGTAGCCGCCCCCCTGCGGAGGGTCAGAGACCCAGCACGTTCCGCATGCTGTAGAGGCCCGGCGTCTTGTCCTGCGCCCACAGGGCGGCGCGGACGGCGCCCCTGGCGTAGATTTGGCGGCCGGAGGCCTTGTGGGTCAGCTCGATCCGCTCGCCCTCGCTGGCGAACATCACGGTGTGGTCGCCGATGACATCGCCGCCGCGCAGCGTGGCGAAGCCGATCTCGCCGCGCGGACGGGCGCCGGTGTGGCCGTCGCGGACCTTCTGCCAGACATCCTCCAGCTTGACCCCGCGCCCGGCCGCCGCGGCATGGCCGAGGCCCAGCGCAGTGCCCGACGGCGCGTCCACCTTGCGGCGGTGGTGCATCTCCAGGATGTCGATGTCGAAGTCGTCGTCCAGCGTGTGGGCGACCTGCTCCACCAGCGCCAGCAGCAGGTTGACGCCCAGCGACATGTTCGGCGACTGGATGATCGCCGTGTGGGTGGCCGCGGTGGCGATGGCCGCCTGCTGCGACGGGTTCAGGCCCGTGGTGCCGACGACCAGCACGGTTTCGGACTGGGCGGCCAGGGCGGCGTGACGCTCCGTTGCGTCGGGGCTGGTGAAGTCGATCACCGCGTCGGCCTCCGCGAACAGGGTGACCGGATCGTCGATGGCGGTCACGCCCAGCGGGTCGAGCCCGGCCAGCACGCCCAGGTCCTTGCCCAGCGCCGGGCCGCCCACCCGCTCGGTTCCGCCGGCCAGCGTGCAGCCCGCGGTCGCCGCGATCTCGCGCACCAGCATCTGCCCCATGCGCCCCGCGCACCCGACGACACCGATCTTCATGACGCCCATCCCCTGTTCAGCGTTCCGGCCGGACTTTTCCGCCCTCTCAGCGGTTTAGCACAGGCCCGGCCTGGGCTTAAGCGCCAAGGCAACCGCGCAGCGATGCGGCGAGGTTGCGCAGCAGGGTGGGGTAGAGCGTCTCGCCCTCCGGCAGCTCGGTGCCCTCGGGGTCGAGCACCCCGGTCTTGGCCTTGGTGCCCTCCACCACCGTCTGGACCAGCGCGGGTTCGAACTGCGGTTCGGCAAAGACGCAGGCGGCGCCCAGCCCGCCGATCTTGGCGCGGATCGCCGACAGCCGCTTGGCCGACGGGCGGCGGTCCGGGCTGACGGTGATGGAACCGACCGCAGACAGGTCGTAGCGCGCCTCGAAATACTGGTAGGCGTCGTGGAAGACGACGAAGGGCTTGTCCTTCACCGGCGCCAGCGCGGCCTTCAGCTCCGCGTCCAGCGCGTCGAGCTGCTGCAGCGTGCGGTCGGCGTTGGTGCGGTAGGCCTCGGCGCCGGCGGGGTCCTTGGCTGCAAGCGCCTCCGCCGTAGCGGTCACGATGGCGCGGGCGTTGGCGGGGTCGAGCCAGATGTGGCTGTTCAGTTCCTCGTGCTCTTCGGCGTGATCGTGGCCCTTGTGATCGTGTTTATGATCATGACCTCCCTTGTGGCCATGATCATGCGCCTCCCAGGCACCGCCCTCGCGGGTTTCCAGCAGGGTCAGGCCCTTCAGGTCCATCAGCGTCAGCCGCGTCGCCTTGGGCGCATTGGCCTTCAGCGGCTTTTCCAGGAAGCTCTCAAGCTCCGGCCCGACCCAGACCACCAGATCGGCGGTCGACAGCGCCTTCGCGTCAGACGGCTTCATCGTGTAGCTGTGCGGCGATGCGCCGCCGCGCACCAGCAGCGTCGGCTCGCCCACCCCGTGCATGACCGACGCGACCAGGGAGTGGATCGGCTTGATCGACACCACCACCTTCGGCACCTCGGCATGGGCCGGCAACGCGGCGGCTGCGGTCAGGGCTGCGGTCAGGGTGGTGAACAGCGCGAATCGGCGCATGGGAGGGATCCTCTCGACTTGCTGGACAGGCTGCTGGTTTCAGCGCATAGGGAAGCGACGTTCACTTTGGTGTCACGTTATAACATAACATGTCAACACCCCATCCAAGCCGCGATACCTCCGCGCTCTTCGCCGGCCCGCTCGCCTGGACCGAGGATCTGACCGTCCGCTTCGGCCGCCGCACCGTGCTGGACCGCGTCAACGTCGCCGTCCAGCCGGGGGAGGTGGTGACGCTGATCGGCCCCAACGGCGCCGGCAAGACGACGCTGGTGCGCGCCGTGCTGGGGCTGGTGGCGCCCGACGGCGGACGGGTGCTGCGGCGCCCGAACCTGCGCATCGGCTACATGCCGCAGAAGCTGTCGGTGGATCAGACGCTGCCGCTGACCGTCCGGCGTTTCCTGGCGCTCTGGCGGCCGGTGACCGCCGACCGGGTGGAAGCGGCGCTGGAGGAGGCCGGGGTGGCGCGGCTGGCCGACTCGGCGGTGCAGACCATTTCCGGCGGCGAGATGCAGCGGGTGTTGCTGGCCCGTGCCCTGCTAAGCGACCCCGACCTGCTGGTTCTGGACGAGCCGGACCAGGCGGTGGACGTCCATGGGCAGGCGGAGCTGTTCCACCGCATCGCCCAGGTGCGGCAGCGGCGCGGCTGCGGCGTGCTGCTGGTCAGCCACGACCTGCACACGGTGATGGCGCGCACCGACCGGGTGGTGTGCCTGAACGGCCATGTCTGCTGTTCCGGACGGCCGGAGGATGTCAGCCGGCATCCGGAATATCATGCGCTGTTCGGCGGCCATGCCGGCGACCTCGCCGTCTATGTCCATCATCACGACCACGCCCATGCCGAGGACGGCAAGGTCGTGCCCGATCATGACGGGGGCTGCTGCCATGGATGATTTCGTGATCCGCGCCCTGATCGCCGGCGGCGGCATCGCCCTGCTGGCGGGGCCGCTGGGATCCTTCGTGGTGTGGCGGCGCATGGCCTATTTCGGCGACACGCTGGCCCATTCGGCTCTGCTGGGCGTGACGCTGGGCTTCCTGCTGGGCGTCAACCCGATGGTCGGCGTGATGGCGGTTTGCGTGGCGCTGGCGCTGGCGCTGGTGGCCTTGCAGCGGCGGCGCAACCTTGCGGCGGACACGCTTCTGGGCATCCTGTCGCATGGCTCGCTGTCGCTGGGGCTGGTGGCTTTGGCCTTCCTGGAGACGTTGCGCGTCGACCTGATGGCCTATCTGTTCGGCGACATCCTGTCGGTGACCGACGGCGACCTGATGGCGATCTATGGCGGCGGCGCGGTGGCGCTGACCGGGCTGGCGCTGCTGTGGCGCCGGCTGCTGGCGGTGACGGTGGACGAGGATCTGGCGCGGGTGGAGGGCATGCCGGTCGACGCCCTACGGTTGGCCTTCATGCTGCTGATCGCGCTGGTGATCGCCATCGCCATGAAGATCGTCGGCATCCTGCTGATCACCTCGCTGCTGATCATCCCGGCCGCCGCCGCCCGCCGCTTCGCCCGCACGCCGGAAGGGATGGCGGCGCTGGCATCGGTCCTGGGCGTCCTGGCAGTGGTCGCCGGACTGCTGGCGTCGCTGAACTGGGATTTGCCGGGTGGCCCAAGCGTGGTTGTGGCCGCCGCCGCCCTGTTCCTGCTGGGATCGCTGGTGCCGTTGCGGCGCTGAGTGCAATCGGGGAAAGAATACGACTGCGTGAGTTTCCCGTTTGCGGACGTGCCCGCCTGCGCCATAGTCCGCCGGCGGACGCGATGGCGGAAGGGCCGCCATCGCCGCCGCACGAACGGAGGGCTTGAGGATGGAACGCTTCCTCACTCTCCTGATCCTGGTGCTGGAGATCGTCAAGCGGCTGCTTGACCTTCTGATGCACTAAGATCGGGCGGGCGGGCCGGGGAGTACCAGTCCCAGGCCTGCCTACCCCCGATATTGGTGTTGCACCCGCCCGCTGTCAACGGGGTGTCCAAAAACACTCATTCGTCGATGTTGCGCGCCAGCACTTCGCGTTTGCCGGAGTGATTGGGCTTGCTGACCACCCCTTCGGTCTCCATCCGCTCGATCAGGCGGGCGGCGGAGTTGTAGCCGATGCGCAGCTGGCGCTGGATAAAGCTGGTCGAGGCCTTGCGCTCGCGGCAGACCACCGCCACCGCCTTGTCGTAGAGGTCGTCGCCCGACCCGCCGCCGGTGCCGGGCAGGCTGCCGTCATCGAAGGACTCCTCACCCTCCTCGTCCTCCAGGATGGCGTCGACATAATTCGGCTCGCCCTGCGCCTTGAGGAACCTGACGATCTGCTCGACCTCGTGGTCGGAGACGAAGGGGCCGTGGACGCGGGTGATGCGGCCGCCGCCGGCCATGTAGAGCATGTCGCCCTGGCCCAGCAGCTGTTCGGCGCCCTGTTCGCCCAGGATGGTGCGGCTGTCGATCTTCGACGTCACCTGGAAGCTGATGCGGGTCGGGAAGTTGGCCTTGATGGTGCCGGTGATGACGTCGACCGACGGGCGCTGCGTCGCCATGATCAGGTGGATGCCGGCGGCGCGCGCCATTTGGGCCAGACGCTGGATCGCCGCCTCGATGTCCTTGCCGGCGACCAGCATCAGGTCGGCCATTTCGTCGACGATCACGACGATGTAGGGCAGCTCGGTGAGGTCGAGCGGCTGTTCCTCGAACAGCGGCTTGCCGGTGTCGGGATCGAAGCCGGTCTGGACGCGGCGGGTCAGTGATTCGCCGCCCTCGCGCGCCTCGCGCAGGCGGGCGTTGTAGCCCTCGATGTTGCGCACGCCCAGCTTGGACATGTTGCGGTAGCGGTCCTCCATCTCCCGCACCGTCCATTTCAGCGCGACCACCGCCTTCTTAGGGTCGGTGACGACGGGCGTCAGCAGATGGGGAATGCCCTCGTAGACCGACAGCTCCAGCATCTTGGGGTCGATCATGATGAAGCGGCAGCGTTCCGGCGGCAGCCGGTAGAGCAGCGATAGGATCATCGTGTTGATCGCCACCGACTTGCCCGAACCGGTGGTGCCGGCGACCAGCAGGTGGGGGAAGCGGGCGAGGTCGGCGACCACCGGCTGGCCGCCGATGTCCTTGCCGAGCGCCAGCGCCAGCTTGCCGCCATGCTTGTCGAAGCCCTCCGCCGCCATCAACTCGCGCAGAAGCACGGTCTCCCGCTTCGCATTGGGTAGTTCGACGCCGATGACGTTGCGGCCGGGCACCACGGCGACACGGACCGACACCGCGCTCATGGAACGGGCGATGTCGTCGGCAAGGCCGATGACGCGGGACGATTTGGTGCCGGGGGCCGGTTCCAGCTCGTACAGGGTGACGACCGGGCCGGGATGGACCTTCTGGATCTCGCCGCGCACGCCGAAATCGCCCAGCACGCCTTCCAACTGGCCGGCGTTGCGCTGAAGCGCCGCCTCGTCCAGCTGTTCGCCGCGGATGCCGGTGGGCGGCACCTGCAGCAGGTCGAGCGGCGGCAGCTCATAGCCCGGCGGCCCGTCTTCCTCGCCCAGCGGCAGGCGGTGCTGGAAGGTGCCGGCCTTGTCGCCCCTGCTCTCCGGCGCGGTGGTTTTCGGTGGGGTGACGATGGGGACCGGGCGCAGCGGTTTGTCGGCGGCGGACGGCGTGGCCGGCAGCGGCACCGGCCCGGCGTCCAGGCCGGCGGGGGGAAGCGGATCGACGCGCACGGCATCGTCGAAGCGGGGGCCTTTGCGCTTGGAAGCCTCATCGCCGCGCAAGGCGTCGTCCACGGCGATGGAGGCGGTCTGCACCGCGGCCTGCGCCGCACTGCGGCCATGGCGGCGCAGCGCGTCGACGCCGTTGCGAGCGCTGTTGCGGATCAGATGGACGCCGTTCACCGTGCCGCGGCCGAGCGCACGGAAGCTGGCGATCCATTCGCCGATCGTCAGGCCGGCCGCCAGGAACAGCACCAGCCCGCCGCCGACCGCAGCGACGGTCGCCACCATCGGCTCGGCCCCGAACAGGTTGCCGACGCCGCGCAGCAGGATCTGGCCGATGCTGCCACCGGGCAGCGGGGCGAGAGGATCGGTGGAGGCGTCGGTCAGGCCGGCCAGCGCCATCGACACCAGGATCACCCCCCACAGGGCCAGCACGGTGCGGAACAGCGGGTTCCCCAGCTTGCGCTGGGCGCCGAGCCGCCAGCCCCAGAACATCGGCACCAGCGCGATGACGAAGGCGGCCCAACCCAGCGACTGGATCAGAAGGTCGGCGACATAGGCACCGGGGGGGCCGAACAGGTTGTGGGTGTCCCCCGCCGTGGCGGGAACCGAGTTCAGCGAAGCGTCGCGCGGGTCGTAGCTGCCCAGCAGCACCATCAGCAGCAGGCCGAACAGCCCCAGCACGAAGCCCATCGCCTCCCGCGCGCGGGCGACGACGAAGGCGCGCATGGCCGGGGAGAAGAAGGGCGGCTTTTCCTGCCGGCTGCGGCCGGCACGCAGGCGGTCCTTCCCCGGATCCTTGGCGCCCAACTCCTTGCCGCCGTCGCGGGGCGACCCCTTGCGCGGGCTGGGGGCGGTCCGTCCCAGGCTGGGCCGGGGGCGCGCGGAGGTGGGGCCGGCGGGTCGGGCCATGGGGCGGAAACCTCGTGCTGTAGAAACCGAAAAGACGGGCTGGTCGGAGCAGGGACTGGCCGGAACCGGTCAGCCGAGAATGCGGACGATGGCGGCGCAGGCCTGGGCGACGGTGTCGGTGTCCTGCACCAGGGCCACGCGGATGAAGGCCTCGCCGGGGTTCGGCTCGCCGGGGTTGCTGCGCGACAGATAGGCGCCGGGCAGCACGCGGACGGCGCCCTCCGCCCACAGCCGCTTGGCCGCCTCCTCGCCGTCGCCGACCTCCAGCCACAGGAAGAAGCCGCCGGCCGGCCGGTGATAGCCGTAGCGCCCGCCAAGCTCCGCCTCCGCCGCCGCGAACTTGGCGCGGTAGGCGGCGCGATTCTCCTCGACATGCGCCTCGTCGCGCCACAGCGCGGTGCTGGCGGCCAGGATCGGCAGCGGCATGCCGGCACAGCCGTAGCTGCGCAGGCGCGAGAAGCGCCCGATCAGCGCCGGGTCGCCGGCGACGAAGCCGGAGCGCAGGCCGGCGGCGCTCGACCGTTTGGAGAGGGAATGGAAGACCAGCAGGTTCGCCCAGGGCTTCCCGTCCTCGTGTGGCAGGGCGGTTGCGACCTGGAGGGCGCCGACCGGCGGCGCGTCCAGCCAGATCTCGGCATAGCACTCGTCGACCGCCAGCACGAAACCGTATTGCCGCGCCAGCCCGATGGCCTTGGCCAGATAGGCCGGCGAGGCGGCGGCGCCCTGCGGGTTGGCGGGGGTGCAGAGATAGAAGAGGGCGGTGCGTTCCAGCAACTCCGGCGTCAGCGCGTCGAGGTCGGGCAGGAAGCCGGTCTCGCGCCTGGCCGACAGGAACACCGGCTCCGCCCCCGCCATCACCGCCGCCCCTTCGTAAGGAGCGTAGAACGGGTTCGGCATCAGGACCGCCGGCTGGCGCCCGGCCTTGCGCGTCGGCACCGCCAGCAGGGCCAGCATGAACAGCGCCTCGCGCGTGCCGGACAGCGGCAGGATCGAGCTGTCGGCATGCAGCAGCCCGGCCGGCAGGTCGTAGCGGCGGTTCAGCCAGTCGCCGGCGGCGGCGCGGAATTCCGGCGTGCCGCCGACCGGCGGATACTTGTTCCAGCCGGCGGCGTTGGCGCGCAGCGTCTCTTCGATGATGGCGGGCGGGGTGTGCTGCGGCTCGCCCACCGTCAGCAGGATGGGGGCGACATTGGCGCGCGGGGTGATCGGCGCCAGCAGGTTGGCCAGCCGGGTGAAGGGATAGTCGGTCAGCAGGTCGAGCCGATCGTTGCCGATCGCCTCGGTGAAGACGGCACCGCTGTTGACGCTGAAATCGGCAGAGACCATGACGACCGGAACCCTCTTCCCACCCTGGGTGCCACACCCCGGCCAGGGGCGACGGCCACGCCTTACGAGCGACCGATCCTATCGGCGGGGCACGGGGGGCACAAGCGCCCAAAGCCCTTGATTGCGGCTGAGCGCGGCAGGTGGCCGAACGGTCACAGGGGAGTCATTCCCTTTCCTGCGCCAGCATTATACCCGGATGATAGTGACTCCCATATTCCATCCGGGTAAAACACCGTTCTCACAACCGGAGTCCATCCATGTCCGTCACCGCCGAGACCCTCTGCACCGCCTTCCGGGGCGAGCGACGTCTTGCCGCCGGGGATGCGCTGAGCGTCGCACGGGCGTTGCGGGCGGTATTGGACGCGGAACCGGACGGACCGCCGGTGCTGGTGTTCGACGATGCCACCGGAAAGGCGGTCGACCTCGATCTGCGGGGAAGCGATGAGGAGGTCGCGTGGCGTCTCGCTCCCCCGCCGCGGGGGCCGGGCCGGCCGAAGCTGGGGGTGGTGGCGCGGGAGGTGACGCTGCTGCCGCGTCATTGGGAGTGGCTGAACGCCCAGCCGGGCGGGGCGTCGGTGGCGTTGCGCAAGCTGGTGGACGAGGCGCGCAAGGGGAACGAGGCGAAGGACCGCGTGCGCCGTGCGCAGGAGGCCGCCTATCACGTCATGCTGGAATTGGCCGGCGATCGGCCGGGCTATGAAGAGGCGGTTCGGGCGCTCTATGCCGCGGACCATGCGCGGTTCGATGCGTTGACGGCGGACTGGCCGACCGACCTGCGCGACTATGCGCGTGCGATGGCGGCGGATGCGTTTGCCGGCTGAGAAAGCGGACAGGCGCGCAGACGCGCGCCCGTCATTGCCGGCAGCCTTGGGCCGGCAGCCTTGGGGCTGGCAGCCTTACAGCGCCTCGGAGTTGGTCTCACCGGTGCGGATGCGCACGGCCTGGGCGATCTCCAGCACGAAGATCTTGCCGTCGCCGATGCGGCCGGTGTTGGCGGCCTTCTGGATCGCCTCGACGACCTGTTCGTACTGGTCGTCGGACACCGCGACCTCGACCTTCACCTTGGGCAGGAAGCTCACGGAATATTCGGCGCCGCGGTAGATTTCCGTCTGGCCCTTCTGGCGGCCGAAGCCCTTGACCTCGCTGACGGTCAGGCCCTGGATCCCGAGCGACGTCAGCGCCTCGCGCACTTCGTCGAGCTTGAACGGCTTGATGATGGCCATAACCAGTTTCATGTGGCTTCCCCTTAAAGCGTTGTTCCGGCCGCGGATAAAGGCTGTGGCCGCCAGTTGCGGTTCCAGTCCGGCCCGACAGCCGTTCCGTCCTTCCGCTGATATGGCCCAAGCCTGTTCGCGTCGACCGCAAAAAGCAACGATTACAAGAATCGTGCCGGTTGAAATGCGCCGCAACAATGGGAATATGCCTGTTGATTGAGCGCTCAAAAGGGCGGCATTTGCTCAAAAATTGCTCAGCGGCAATCTGTCCGCTGCACGGCGACCATCGGCCGGGGACAGGAGACTGGACAGGACGCCCCTGTGCGACAATTGTTTCACCGCGCGTGGCACCGGCAAGGCTCAAGTCCGGCCGGCCGGTCGCAGCGCAGGCACAAGAAGGCGAGAGGGCAGCGAGCATCATGGCCGTACCGGGCACCGAATCGGGCAACGCGACCGTCCCCCCCCAGGGAGGCGTCGGCGGCGACATCACCACCGAGGTCGTAGTGCTGGGCGGCGGTCTGGCCGGGCTGACCATGGCGGCGGCGCTGGCCAGCGCCGGCGTGCCGGTGGTCTGCATCGACCGGGACAGCCCGGAACGGATGGGCGGCGGGGATTTCGACATCCGCACCACCGCCATCTCCTACGCCTCCAAGATGGTGCTGGAGGCGGCGGGCGTTTGGCGCCACATGGCCGATCAGGCCGGCCCGATGTTGGACATCCGGATCGCCGACCAGTTCTCGCCGATGTTCATCCATTACGACCACACCGAACTGGCGATGGAGGGCAAGCACCAGCCCTTCGGCTGGATTCTGGACAACAAGGACATCCGCCGCGCCCTGTTCGCCCGCGCGGCCGAACTGCCGGGGCTGGTCCATCTGGCGCCGGCCCAGGCGACGGCGGTGGAGCGCACGCGGTCCGGCGTGTCGGTGCGGCTTGCCGACGGGCGGACGGTGCGGGGCCGGCTGCTGGTCGGCGCCGACGGGCGTCGGTCGCTGGCGCGCGAGAGCGCCGGCATCAGGGTGCGGCGCTGGTCCTACGATCAGAGCGCCATCATCTGCACCATCCGCCACACCGAGCCGAACAACGGCGTCGCGGTCGAGCATTTCCTGCCCAACGGACCCTTTGCCGTCCTGCCGATGACGGACAACCGCTGTTCCATCGTGTGGAGCGAGAAGACCTCGCTGGTCGACACCTACCTCAATCTGCCCGACGACCAGTTCATCGACGAGTTGCAGCACCGCTCCGGCGGCTATCTGGGCGAGATCACGCTGCTGACCAAGCGCGAGGCCTGGCCGCTGTCGGTGCTTCTGGCCGACCGCTTCGTCGCCGACCGGCTGGCCCTGGTGGGGGAGGCGGCGCACGCCATCCACCCCATCGCCGGGCAGGGGCTGAACCTGGGCATGCGCGACGTCGCGGCATTGGCCGAGGTTGTGGTCGACGCCTACCGTCTCGGCCTCGACGTCGGCGGGCCGGAGGTGCTGGCCCGCTTCCAGCGCTGGCGCCGCTTCGACACCGTGCTTCTGGCGGCGGTGTGCGACGGGCTGGTCCACCTGTTCTCCAACAGCATCCCGCCGCTGAAGCTGGCGCGCAACCTGGGCATGGCGGCGATCAACCGCCTGCCGCCGGTCAAGCGCTTCTTCATGAAGCACGCCATGGGCGTGGTCGGCGACCTGCCCCGGATGATCCGGGGCCAGCCGCTTTGAAGCAGCCACTTTGAAGCAGCCACTCTGCCGGCATCGGTAATCCTTGGCAGCGGGGGGCGGACGCCTTATGTCCGCCACACTGCCCGGCCAAGCAATACGGGCCACTACGACCAAGGATGAAGATCGTGCTTCGCCGCCTCTCCCGCTCCCTGTTGCCTGGCGCCCTGCTGTCCGCCGCACTCCTGGCTTCGCTGCCGGCCATGCTCGCTCCGTCCGCCGTCGCCGCGCCCGCCGCGCCCGTGTCGCTGTCGGCGCAGGACCAGGCCATCGTCGCCAAGGTGGAGGAGTATCTGAACGACATCACCACCCTGCAGTCGAAGTTCCTGCAGGTGGCGCCCAACGGGCGGCAGGCGACCGGGACCTTCTATCTGTGGCGGCCCGGCCGGATGCGGCTGGAATATGACCGGCCGCTGAAGGACTTCATCGTCGCCGACGGCAGCTTCGTCTTCTATTGGGACGGCGAGATGCGCCAGCAGTCGAGCGCCCCCATCGGATCGACGCTGGCCGACTTCATCCTGCGCAAGAACATCCGCCTGTCGGGTGACGTGACCGTCACCGAGGTCTTCCAGGCCCCCGGCGTGATCGAGGTCAGTCTGCTGGAGACCAAGGATCCCGGCAAGGGCACGCTGACCCTGGTGTTCGAGGACCGCCCCTTCCAGCTGCGCAAGTGGCGGGTGCTGGACGCCCAGGGCATGACCACCGAGGTCGCCCTGCTGAACCCGCGCACCGACGTCGCCTTCGACCGCGAGATGTTCTATTTCAAGGAGCCGGCACGCGGATCGGATTTCGGCCGCGGCAACTGAGCGGTCCCGCATCGTCCCTGCCAGGGCCGGCAACAAAACCCTTCGCCTCCTGTTGTCATTTCGCAAAACGGGCAGCGGGAGGCGTTTCATGTCCTACGATCCGGCACGGCGGGCGACGCCCGAGCCTGCAAGCCGCCTGCGCAGCATGAACATGCTGCTGGCGCGCAACTGGTGGGCGCTGGCGCTGCGCGGGGCGGCGGCCATCCTGCTGGGAATATTGGCGTTGATGATGCCGGGCGTGACGGTGGCCACGCTGGCGCTGACCTTCGCCGCCTATCTGCTGCTGGACGGCGTCTTCGCCATCCTCGCCGGCATCCGCGCCTCCCGCCACCATGAACGCTCGCTGCCCTTCATCCTGGAGGGCGTGGTCAGCCTGGTTGCCGGCATCGTCGCCGCGCTGTGGCCGGCCGCCAGCCTGTTCGCCCTGGTCTTCCTGATCGCCGCCTGGTCGGTCATCACCGGCTTCGCCGAGGTGATGAGCGCCTGGCGCATGGACCGCACCCACGGCAAATGGGCCTGGGGCGTGGCCGGGTTGCTGTCGATCCTGTTCGGTCTCAGCATGTGGGTGCTGCCGGCGCTGGGCCTGCTGGCGCTTGCCTGGGGGGTGGCGGCCTATCTGATCGCGTTCGGGATGCTGGCGCTGGTGACCGCCTTCCGGCTGCGGCGCTGCCACCGGGAGAACAGCGGCTCCGGCGGAGGGATGGCGACGGCGGCCTGAGTGGCCCCGCGCGATGCGCCTGTCCACCGATCGGCTTTTCCTATCGACACGCTCCCGACTCCGGCCGCCGAATGCCGGTCCGCCTTACCCCGACGGCTCAATCCTGCCCTGCCGAAGGGGGCGGGAACCGCCCGCCACAGCCGGCCGTTTTCCTGATGCGGGTCATATCGACCGCTGGGGGAGGACGGAACGGAATGGATGGCGGATTGACGGACTGGCTGGTGCACACCATGCACCACCTCCACTATATCGGGATCTTCCTGCTGGTGGCGCTCGCGCGGATCTTTCCGCCGCTGCCGGCCGAGTCGGTGATCCCGCTGGCCGGGATCGGAGCGGCGACCGGCGAGTTCACGCTGGTCGGGGTCGCCATCGCCGGCGGGCTCGGCTCGCTGGCCGGGCAGCTGGTGTGGTTCCTGCCCAGCCGGCTGATGGGCCGTGATCGGCTTGAGGCCTTCCTGAAGAAATACGGTCCCTGGCTGACCATCAACCCGAAGAAGGTGCGGCAGAGCACCGACTGGTTCGCCAAGCACGGCGGCATCGCCGTGCTGTTCTCGCAGCCGGTGCCGGGGGTGCGGACCCTGATCTCGATCCCGGCCGGGGCGTGCAGGATGTCGATCCTGAACTATTCGCTGGCTTCGGGCATCGGCTCGATCCTTTGGACGGCGCTGCTGGCCTGGACCGGCTACATGCTGTCCACCTGGCCCTTCGCGCATCGGCTGATCGGCTATTTCACCGTCGGGCTGCTGGTGGTGCTGGTCGGGCTCTATCTGTGGCGGCTGACCAAGCACCTGCATCTGCTGCGCAAGGGAACCGCGGCGCCGGACGCCCCTTCCGCCACGCCGACCGCAGGCTGCTGACGGTCGGCTTCTTATGGGCTCAGGCCATGCCGACGATGCCGGTCGCGGCCATGCCCAGCGCCCACAGGCCGAAAACGCCGAGTGCCACGCCGGTGCAGTGGTTCAGCATGGTCAGCCCGCGGTCGGAGATGCGGTGGCGGACGGCGGCGACGCCCATCGACAGCGTCATCCACCACAGCGACGATCCGATGAAGACGCCCAGCACCAGGGTCGAGGCCTCCAGCCGGTCCAGCGTGCCGCCCAACCCGAACCCGGCGAAGATGGCGATGAAGGCCATGATGGTCGCCGGGTTGGTCAGGGTCAGCGACAGCCCGGTCATGAAGCCGGTGAACCAGGATTTGGTGTCAGGGGCGGATGCCGCCTCCCGCTCTTCCGCGTCGGGCTGCTGGCGGAAGGTGCGGATCGCCACCACCAGCAGGAAGATGCCGCCGATCAGCTGGAAGGCCGTCTCGTGCCCGCGCAGGAAGCTGAGCGCCGCCGAAACGCCGAAGGCGGCGATGGCGCCATAGATGGTGTCGGCCACCGCGGCGCCGAATCCGGTGAAGAAACCCATCAGGGGGCCGTGCTGCAGGGTGCGGCGGATGCACAGAAGACCGATCGGCCCCACGGGTGCGGCGATGGCGAATCCGAGAACGATTCCCTGCAAAAGCACCCAGACTTCATCCACCGAGCGTCGCCCCCGTACTTCTGTCGCCAATTGCCGTGGTCGTTCCCGTGGCCCGCTGGCTGCGGCAATCCGCCACCGGTTCGACGCAACGACTATCGGCGGGGGTGATAAACGCCCCCGTTCCCGTCGTCAACCGGGGGCGCCGCGATTCGCTGCACCGTATCGTCCGCTTTCCCTGTTGTGCGGAATGATGGCGCGGTTATCCTTTGGGTCAAGTTTCGGCTTTCCGGAGTGGGTGGGACATGAAGACGCGTATCCTTGCCGCTATGCTGGCGATGACGGCGATCACCGCGGTCGGCCCCCAGGCGCTGGCGCAGGACTTCTCGCCGGCCGTGGTGTTCGATCAGGGCGGCAAGTTCGACAAGTCCTTCAACGAGGCCGCCTATAACGGCGCCGAGCGCTTCAAGAAGGAGACCGGCACCGCCTATCGCGAGTTCGAGATCACGAACGAGGGGCAGCGCGAACAGGCCATGCGCACGCTGGTCCGCCGTGGCGCCTCGGTGATCGTCGCCGTTGGCTTCTCGCAGACCGCGGCGGTGGAGAAGGTAGCGAAGGAGTCGCCCAACACCAAGTTCTGCCTGATCGACGACAAGCTGGAGGCTCCCAACGTCCAGTCCGTGACCTTCAAGGAGGAGGAGGGCTCCTTCCTGGTCGGCATGGCGGCGGCTCTGGCGTCGAAGACCGGCAAGGTCGGCTTCATCGGCGGCATGGACATCCCGCTGATCCGCAACTTCCTGACCGGCTACGAGCAGGGCGTGAAGCATGTCGCGGCCAGCGACGAGGTGTTCGTCAACATGACCGGCACCACGCCGGCCGCCTGGAACGATCCCGGCCGCGGGGCCGAGCTGGCCAAGAGCCAGTTCGCGCGCGGCGCCGACGTGGTCTTCGCCGCGGCGGGCGCCACCGGCCTCGGCGTGATGCAGGCGGCATCGGATGCCGGCAAGCTCGCCATCGGCGTCGACAGCAACCAGAACCACGTCCATCCCGGCAAGGTGCTGACCTCCATGGTCAAGCGGGTCGACGTCGTCGTCCATGACTGCATGAAGTCGGCGAAGGACGGCAGCTGGAAGGCCGGCCACCGCGTCGTCGGCCTGAAGGAGGACGGCGTCGGCTATGCGCTGGACGAGCATAACCGCAAGCTGATCACGCCGGAGATGGAAGCCAAGCTGGAGGAGGCCGAGAAGCAGATCATCGCGGGCTCGCTGGCGGTCAAGCCGTACAAGCCCTGATACACTCCCTGGGACCGGCTCCGTCGATGATGCAGGAAAACCCGCCGCCCGCCCGCTCCGGCATCGCTCTGGAAACGGTGGCGATCAACAAGTGGTTCGGCACCAACCATGCCAACCGCGACGTGTCGCTGTCCGTGCCGGCCGGAACGATCCACGGGGTGATCGGCGAGAACGGCGCCGGAAAGTCGACGATCATGAGCATCGTCTACGGCTATCTGCGCGCCGATGGCGGGGAGATCCGGGTGAACGGCAATCCTGCCGCCATCCGGACGCCGCGCGACGCGCTGGCCGCCGGCATCGGCATGGTCCACCAGCACTTCATGCTGGTCGATCCCTTCAGCGTGCTGGAGAATGTCCTGCTGGGGGCGGAAGGCGGGGTGACCCTGTCGGGCGGCCTTGCCCGCGCCCGGACCGAACTGACCCGGCTGGCCCGCGACTATGGGCTGGAGGTCGATCTCGACAGCCCGGTGGGCGAGCTGCCGGTGGGCGCCCAGCAGCGGGTGGAGATCCTGAAGGCACTCTACCGCGGCGCCGACATCCTGATCCTGGACGAGCCCACCGGCGTCCTGACCCCGCAGGAGGCCGACCACCTGTTCCGCATCCTGCGGGCGCTGCGCCAGCAGGGCAAGACGGTCATCATCATCACCCACAAGCTCCGGGAAATCATGGAGCTGACCGACAACGTCACGGTGATGCGCCGCGGGCAGGTGGTGGCCAACGTCGCCACACGCGACACCAGCCGGGAGCAGTTGGCCGAGTTGATGGTCGGCCGCAAGGTTCTGCTGCGCGTCGACAAGACGCCGGCCAAGCCGGGGGCGGAGGTGCTGCGGGTCGAGGGGTTGCGGGTGCGCGATCCGTCGGACGTGGAGCGGGTGAAGGGCGTCGGCCTGTCGGTGCGGGCGGGCGAGATCGTCGGCATCGCCGGGGTGTCCGGCAACGGCCAGTCCGAACTGCTGGAGGCGCTGGCCGGCATGCGGCCCATAACTGGCGGCTCGATCCGGCTGCGGGGGGAGGAACTGGCCGGCCATGCGAACCGCTTCAACGCCCGCGCGCTGCGCGGGCTCGGCGTCGGCCATGTGCCGGAGGACCGGCAGAAGGTCGGACTCGTCACCGGGTTTTCGGCGGAGGAGTGTTCGATCCTGGGCTTCCAGGACGATCCGGCCTGGAACGGGCGGGTGCTGCTGGACCGCGACTCCATCGCCGCCAACTGCGCCCGCCAGATGGAGGATTACGACACCAGGCCGCGCGACGGCACGCTGGCGGCGGCCAATTTCTCCGGCGGCAACCAGCAGAAGATCGTGCTGGCGCGCGAGATCGAACGGAATCCCGACCTGCTTCTGGTCGGGCAGCCGACCCGCGGCGTCGATATCGGCGCCATCGAGTTCATCCACCGCCGGCTGGTGGCCCTGCGCGACCAGGGCAAGGCCATCCTGCTGGTCTCGGTGGAACTGGACGAGATCCGCGCCCTGGCCGACCGCATCGTCGTGATGTTCGACGGCCACATCGTCGGCGAGGTTCTGCCGGACGAGGCGGACGAAAAGACGCTGGGGCTGATGATGGCCGGCTGCAACTGACGGCCGTCACCTCCCGGGTCGTTACTCCACCATGCCCAGCGCTTCCTTGTACAGCTCCAGGATGGCTTCCTGCTCCTGGCGGTCGGCCTTGTCCATCTTCCGCAGGCGGATGATCTGCCGGATGATCTTGGTGTCGAAACCGGTGCCCTTCGCCTCGGCGTAGACTTCCTTGATGTCTTCCTGCAGGCCGCGCTTTTCCTCTTCGAGACGCTCGATGCGCTCGACGAAGGACTTCAGGCGATCAGCCGCGATGCCGCCGACGTCGGACATGGCAAAACCTCAAACGATGGGGGTGTTCTGGAACAGGGGCGGGACAATATCGGCGGGCGGGGGGATTGGCAAGCCGACGATGTGACCCGGTCGGACGGGGCGGGCTTGCGCCTGCGTCATCGCGTCGCGCTGGTTCCTTCGTACACCCGGTTCCGCCGCGCGGATTTGAACAGCCCGTGGCTGGTTTGTCTTATTATCTGAAACAATCGTACGATAGGCTCACGCAGCCATTCCCTTTGTTGCGATGCACTGTATAGGCTGGTATTACCATCGAGGGGTTCGGCTTCACAAAGTCACACGGATGCGGCATGTATGCCCGTCGTCTGGGCCGATGACCCATGGGGGATGCCGGGATCGGCGTATCTGAGGCAGGGGAGTCTTATCTAATGAAAGTCGCCATTCCAAAGGAGCGACGTGCGGGCGAACTTCGCGTGGCCGCCTCACCGGAGACGGTGAAGAAGCTGAAGGGTTTGGGACTGGACGTGGTGGTGGAGAGCGGGGCCGGTCTCGGTTCCAGCCTTCCCGACGCGGCCTATGAGGCGGCGGGGGCCGCCATCGCCGCCGATGCGGCCTCGGCTCTGGCCGATGCCGACATCGTGCTGAAGGTGCAGCGTCCGCTCATCGCCGCTGAAGGCGGCGAGGACGAGCTGGCGCTGATGCGCCGAGGCACGCTGCTGTTCGCCATCCTCAACCCCTACAACAGCCGCGACCATGTGAAGGCCTACGCCGATGCCGGCGTCAACGCCTTCGCCATGGAGTTCATGCCGCGCATCACCCGCGCCCAGGTCATGGACGTGCTGTCCTCCCAGGCCAACCTCGCCGGCTACAAAGCCGTGGTGGATGCCGCCAGCGAGTATGGCCGCGCCTTCCCGATGATGATGACCGCCGCCGGCACCGTTCCGCCGGCGCGTGCCTTCATCATGGGCGTCGGCGTCGCCGGCCTGCAGGCCATCGCCACCGCCAAGCGCCTCGGCGCCATCGTTTCGGCCACCGACGTTCGCCCGGCGGTGAAGGAGCAGGTGCAGTCGCTGGGCGGCAGCTTCGTCGCGGTGGAGAACGACGAGTTCAAGCAGGCCGAAACCGCCGGCGGCTATGCCAAGGAGATGTCGGACGACTACAAGCGCCAGCAGGCTGCACTGGTCGCCGAGCACATCAAGAAGCAGGACATCGTCATCACCACCGCGCTGATCCCCGGCCGCAAGGCGCCGATTCTGGTGACGGCGGAGCATGTGGCGTCGATGAAGCCGGGTTCGGTCATCATCGATCTGGCGGTGGAGCAGGGCGGCAACGTCGAGGGCGCCAAGCTGGGCGAGGTGGTGACCACGGCCAACGGCGTGAAGATCGTCGGCCATGCCAACTATGCCAGCCGCATCGCCGAGAGCGCATCGCTGCTCTACGCCAAGAACCTGCTGGCACTGCTGACCTCGCTGCACGGCAAGGAAACGGGCGTGGCCGTCAATTGGGACGACGAGATCGTCAAAGCCATCGCGCTGACCCGCGACGGCGCCGTCGTCCACCCCGCCTTCGCCGGCTGACCGGGCGCCTGAGGAGACTTACCGCAATGGACCAGACCCAACTGTCCGCCCGTATTGCCGAGCTCAAGGCAAACCTCGCGGCGCTGAGCCAGCAGGCCGACCAGCTGGCCGCCCAGGTCGCACACACGGCACAGCCCGCCGTGGAGGCCGCCGGGCATGGCGACTTCTTCGTCACCGGCCTGACGGTGCTCGTGCTGGCCTGCTTCGTCGGCTACTACGTCGTCTGGCGCGTCACCCCGGCCCTGCATTCGCCGCTGATGGCCGTCACCAACGCCGTGTCGTCGGTGATCATCGTCGGCGCGCTCATCGCCGCCGGTCCCGCAGGCTTTGGTTTCTCCAAGGTCCTGGGCTTCCTCGCCGTCATCCTGGCAAGCGTCAACATCTTCGGCGGCTTCCTCGTGACCCAGCGCATGCTCTCCATGTTCAAGAAGAAGGGCAAGTAAGACCATGGAAACCTTGTCGGCCCTTCTCTATCTCGTCGCCTCCATCTGCTTCGTCATGGCGTTGCGCGGGCTGTCCAGCCCGGAAACCTCGCGCCAGGGCAACATCTACGGCATGGTCGGCATGACCATCGCCATCCTGACCACGCTGGCCTCGCCCATTGTCCAGTCCTACTGGATGATCGTGCTCGGCATCGCCATCGGCGGCGCCATCGGCTATGTGGTGGCCAAGAAGATCGAGATGACGGCGCTGCCCCAGCTGGTCGCCGCCTTCCACTCGCTGGTCGGTCTTGCCGCCGTCTTCGTGGCGCTCGCCGCCTTCTACTCGCCGGAGGCCTACGGCATCGGCGTGGCCGGTGCCATCGCCAAGGGCTCGCTGGTCGAGATGGCGCTCGGCACCGCCATCGGTGCGATCACCTTCACCGGCTCGCTGGTCGCCTTCGCCAAGCTGCAGGGCCTCGTCACCGGCAAGCCGCTGGTCTTCCCGATGCAGCACCCGCTGAACGCGGCGCTGGGCGTGCTGACCGTCATCCTGATCATCTGGCTGGTGCAGTCGAACTCGTCGGCCGCGATGTGGCTGATCGTGCTGGTGGCGCTGGCTCTCGGCTTCCTGCTGATCCTGCCGATCGGCGGCGCCGACATGCCGGTGGTCATCTCGATGCTGAACAGCTATTCCGGCTGGGCGGCCTGCGGCATCGGCTTCACCCTGCAGAACAACCTGCTGATCATCACCGGCGCGCTGGTGGGCTCCTCGGGCGCGATCCTGTCCTACATCATGTGCAAGGGCATGAACCGCTCGATCTTCAACGTCATCCTCGGCGGCTTCGGCGGCGAGAGTGCCGCTGCCGGCGGTGCGACCAAGGGGCCGCAGGGCTCGGTCAAGGCCGGCTCGGCCGAAGACGCCGCCTACATCATGAAGAACGCCCAGTCGGTCATCATCGTCCCCGGCTACGGCATGGCGGTGGCGCAGGCGCAGCATGCCCTGCGTGAAATGGCCGACGTGCTGAAGCATGAAGGCGTGGACGTGAAGTACGCCATCCACCCGGTGGCGGGCCGCATGCCCGGTCACATGAATGTGCTGCTGGCGGAAGCCAACGTGCCCTACGACGAGGTGTTCGAGCTGGAGGACATCAACCGCGACTTCGGCACGGCGGATGTGGCCTTCGTCATCGGCGCCAACGACGTGACCAACCCCGCGGCCAAGACCGATCCGACATCGCCGATCTACGGCATGCCGATCCTGGATGTGGAGAAGGCCAAGACGGTGTTCTTCATCAAGCGCGGCATGGCCGCCGGTTATGCCGGCGTGGAGAACGAGCTGTTCTTCCGGCCGAATACGATGATGCTGTTCGGCGATGCCAAGAAGGTCACCGAAGAGGTGGTGAAGGCGATGGAAGCCTGATCGGCATCCATCTGCGGTTGACCGGAACCAGTTGACCATGAAGGGCGCGGGGGCGAAGCTTCCCGCGCCCTTTTTCTTTGGGCCGATAAAAGACAAGAGAGGATCCGGAAGCCATGGCCGCCTACATCATCGCCGACGTGCGCGTGACCGACCCGGTCGCCTATGAGGTCTACAAGTCGCTGACCCCCGATGCGATCGCCAAAAACGGCGGGCGTTTCCTCAGCCGCGGCGGCGAGACGGCGGTTCTGGAAGGCGATTGGCAGCCCAACCGCATCGTCATCCTGGAATTCCCGGACTTGGGCAGCGCCAAGGCCTTCTACGACAGCCCGGAATACCGCAAGGCGCGCGAGGCCCGGCGCGATGCCGCCGACTTCAAGATGATCGTGGTGGAGGGGCTGTAACGCGCCGGGGGCGCCGTTACCATCCGTTACACAACGCCGCCAGTTGGACACACAGCGGCAACACGGCCCCGCTATCGCTTGCCGTCACCGAGAGCCGGTGGGGTCCGCCCCGCCGTCTCCCCCACTGTGACGGAAGTCCGGATATGGATGAAGACGACTTTGCCGAACCACTCGATTCGCACATCGCGCTGTGGACCCGCATCGCGGTGGCGATCCTGATGGTGGGTGTCTCGCTCTGCGGCGTCTCGATCTACCTGCTGACGGAGATCTGAGTCCGGACCGCCGGTCCCGCGCCGAACCCACAATTCCCGCGGCTTCCCGGCTATTCCGAACCCATGAATAACACTGTATGTGTGTGTTATTGCGAATTCCCGTGCGTAATTGTGTGAAAATCTCTCTTCCCCAAACGCGCAACCGTGCTAAATAGCGTCGGAACCCCAGTCGAGGATGATCCGATGCTCCGCCTGACCCGCCGCTCCACCCTTGCCGCCCTGGTCGCCCTCGCGTCGGCTGCCGCATCGGCCGTCGCCGTCATGCCCGGGACCGCGCGCGCCGCCGACCCGGTGAAGCTGGAGATCGGCTACATCCCGATCCTGGCCGCGTCGCCTCTGTTCATCGTCGACGGGCAGGGCTGGGCCAAGGAGGCGGGAATCGAGCTGAAGCTGACCCGTTTCGAATCCGGCCCGCACGCGATCCAGGCGATGGCCGCCGGTCAGATCGACCTGCTCTATGCCGGCGTCGCCCCGGTGCTGGTCGCCCGCACCAAGGGCGCCGACATCTCGGTCATCGCCAACTCGGCGGTGGAGGAGATGGTGGTGGCCGCCCGCGGTCCCTTCGCCAAGGCGATCGGCACCAACCCGACGGCCGAGACCTTCAGGAAATTCGCCGCCGACACCGGCCGCAAGCCGAAGATCGGCACCCAGCCGCCGGGCTCGGTTCCCGACACCGTGCTGAAGCACTGGCTGTTCAAGGTGGTGAAGGTCGATCCGGCCGATGTCGAGCTGGTGCCGATGGGCATCGAGAAGACGCAGCAGGCCCTGCTGGCCGGCGCGCTCGACGCCGCCACCATCCGCGAGCCGACGGTGACCGTCACCCAGCAGATGGACCCGAACGTCGTCCTCGTCGCCACCGGCGCCCAGATGTTCCCCGACCAGCCCGGCACCGTCGTCTCCGCCCGCGCGGAGGTGCTGAAGAAGAGCCCCGACGCCATCAAGGCGCTGGTCAAGGCCCACATCCGCGCCGTCGACATGATCGCCAAGGACCCGGCCGCGTCGGCGAAGCTGGTGAACAACTATCTCGGCAAGGGCCTGATGGAGCCGGCGACGCTGGAGGCCGCCTTCAAGGGTCCGGGGTCCAAGTTCGTCGCCGATCCCCATTCGGTCGTGCCGGCGGTGGAGAAGATGATGGCTTTCACCAAGGAGATCGGGTCGGCCAGCGAGACCATCCCGGTGGCCGAGGCCTTCGACTTCAGCTTCTACGACGCCGCCAAGTAAGCCGGCGCGCCCGGGGATATCGGAAAGCCGATGAAGACCACCAACAAGATCGCCCTGTCGGCGCTGGGCGTCGTCGTTTTCCTGCTGGCGTGGGAAGCGGTGGCGCGCAGCGGCGTGGTGCCGGCCCGGCTGCTGCCGTCGCCGAGCGCCGTGCCCGCCGCTTTCCTGACCGAATTCAAGAGCGGCATCTGGCAGGCGATGGTGATGGCCAGCCTGTCGCATTATCTGGTCGGGCTGTCGCTGGGCACCTTCCTCGGCGTGTCCTTCGGCACGGCGGCGGCGCTGTGGGGCAAGTGGGACGCCCTCCAGGCCTGGGTCGTGCGCATGCTGCGCCCGATCCCGGCCATCGCCTGGATCCCCTTCGCCATCATCTGGTTCGGCGTCAGCGAGGCGGCGGCGTCCTTCCTGATCGCGCTGACGGTGTTCTGGATCAACTACTATGCCAGCTACGCCGCTGTGCGCGGGGTGGACAAGGATCTGATCGAGCTGGGCTATGCCTTCGGCCAGGGCGGGCTGATCCCGCGCCTGTTCAAGATCGTCCTGCCCGGCGCCCTGCCGGGCATCCTGTCCGGCCTGCGCGCAGGGCTGGGCCAGGGCTGGATGACCGTGGTCGCGGCCGAGCTGTTCGGCATCTCCGGCCTCGGCATGCGGATGATGGAAGCGTCGGGCCTGCTGGCGACCCACATCGTCGTGCTCTACATGGTCACCATCGCGCTGCTCTACGGCGTGTCGGATTTCCTGTTCATGCAAGTTCAGTCGCGGGTGCTCTCATGGCAGCGGTGACCCTCTCGAAGACCGCAGCATCGTCGGTGATCGACCTGGAAGACGTGTCCATCGGCTACGGCAAGGACGCGCCGCCGGTTCTGGTCGACGTCAACCTGTCGGTCGAGCGCGGCAGCTTCGTCGCCATCGTCGGCCCGTCGGGCGTCGGCAAGTCGACGCTTCTGCGAGTCGTCGCCGGGCTGCACACCGCCCGCAGCGGCGGCGTCACCATTCATCAGGACAAGCGTCCCGGCCATCGCCCGGTCGGGCTGGTGTTCCAGGATTCCCGCCTGCTGCCCTGGCGCCGGGTGATCCGCAACGTGGAATTCGGGCTGGAGGGCCTGCCGGTCAGCCGCGACGAGCGCCGCCAACGGGCGGAGGCCGCGCTGAAGCTGGTCCGGCTCGACGGCTATGCCCGCCGCTGGCCCTACGAGCTGTCGGGCGGCCAGCGCCAGCGCATCGGCATCGCCCGCGCCATGGCGGTGGACCCGGACATCCTGCTGATGGACGAGCCCTTCGGCGCGCTGGACGCCATCACCCGCCACAACCTTCAGGACGAGCTGCGCCGCATCCACCAGGAGACCGGCAAGACCGTGCTGTTCGTCACCCACGACCTCGAAGAGGCGGTGCATCTGGCCGACCGCATCATCGTTCTGGGCGGCACCCCGGCGCGGGTGGTGCGCGACGTGCGCAACAGCGCCGGCCGCGATGGCTCGGTGTTCCGCGATCAGGTGGAGCAACTGCGGTCGGAGATCGCGGACAATTACAGCATCTGATCGGAAAAGGCCGGAGAGTGCTCCTGCTCGTGCCTTGCAGGGGCATTCCCGGCTTCCTGAATTTCCGATCATAGCTCCATCGTACAATTTCCTACACGAACAGTCTCTGGCAGCCTGAACTCCGGCATGATGTTTGCTGCGTTGCGGCAAACCGGCTGCGAGGGGCTGTGTCATGGGGCCGCACCGACCGTCTATTGGGCACACCGCCGACCAGCTTGGCGGGGAGCGCCCAGGAACTGTGCAACACAACATCCTGGCCGCCGCGGCTTGCGGGGTGTCCAGCTTCATCGCCGCGCAGGGCGGCTGCCCTGACCGGGTGTTCCACCGCGCCGGTGTGGAGGAGCGGGCGCTCGGCCAGCCGACGGTGGCGCTCGACCTCCGCGCTTATGTGGCGATGATGGAGGTGGCGGCGGCGGAGACCGGCAACGACAATTTCGGCCTGATGTTCGGCCGCCAGTTCCAGCCGGAGATGCTGGGGCTGATCGGCTCCATCGCGCTGGCGGCTCCGACGCTGGGGGCGGCGCTGGACCATCTCGCCCGGCTGTTCCCCTTCCACCAGCAGGCGACCGAAACCCGCTTCGTCCGCGAGGGCGAGCTGCTGCGGCTGGAATACCGCATCCTCGACGGCTGCATCGTCGAGCGGCGCCAGGATGCCGAGCTGACCATGGGCATGTTCGCCAATGTGGTGCGCGCCTGCCTGGGTCCGCAGTGGATGCCGGAGGAGGTGCATTTCGAGCATCCCAAGCCGGAGGGCTGGCGCCAGCATCAGGCGCTGTTCGACGCCCCCGCCCATTTCGGCCAGCGCACCAACGCCATATTGCTGCGCGACCGCCATCTCGACCGCCGCATGCCCGGCGGCGACATGGCCCGGCTGACCGGTCTGTGCGGCACGCTGATCGACATCGCCCGCGGCACCGGCACGCCGCCGCTGCTCGACCGCGTGAAGGCGGAGGTGCGGGCGCGGCTGCCGGAAGGACCGCCCTATGTCGAGGACATCGCCGACCGGCTGGGCATCGCCCGCTGGACCCTGCAGCGCCGGCTGGCCGACGAGGGGCTCAGCTTCTCCGATTTGGTGGAGGGGGTTCGGCGCGATCTGGCCGCGGTCTACGTCCGCCAGCGCCATGTGCCCATCGCCGACATCGGCGCGCTGCTGGGCTATTCGGAGGTCAGCGCCTTCAGCCGAGCCTTCCGCCGCTGGTTCGGCCTGTCGCCGGCGAGGATGCGCGAAGGGCAGGGCTGACCGTACCCGCCGGCGTCGGCATCTTGGCCCGTGCCGATGGCGGACGCGATCCGGCTGTCATAAGATCGGCGTCAGGACATTTCCCAAGCGGAACAGACCCTGGGCGGGACAGGCCGGATATGGCGCGCGCATCGACGAACCTTCACCGTTTCTGGCGTGACCCGGCGCTCCCGCATCTGGAGGCGCGGAGCATCGAGGACGGGCACGGGGTCTGTTATGGCTGGCACAGCCATCCGACCTTCTCCATCGGGCTGGTGACTGGCGGGGTCAGCGAATTCCGCATCGGCAGCGACTGCCACCGCGTTTCCGCCGGCACCATCGTGCTGATGAACCCGGAGGAGGCGCATGTCTGCAACCCGCTCGGCGGACAGCCCTGGTCCTACTGCATGCTGTATGCCGACGCGGCATGGCTGGCGGCGGTGGAGGGGGAGGAGCGGTTCCGGTCCTTCGCCCCGGCGGTGAGCCGCGACCCGGATTTGGCCGACCGGCTGGGACGTCTGTTCGGGCTGCTGTTCGACCCGACCACCGGCAGCGCCGGGACTGAGGAGGCGGTGCGGTCCTTCTTCACCGGTCTGCGGCGGGCGCTTGGCGGAACGCCTGTCGATGGGGCGGACGGCGGGGAACATGGGGCGCTGGAACGGGCGGCCGACTTCATCTCCGCCCATTGCACGCAGCCCTTGCGGCTGGCCGACATCGCCGTGGTTTGCGGATTGTCGCCGTCCTATCTGGTGCGGTCCTTCAAGGCGCGCTACGGGCTGACCCCGCACGCCTACCAGATCAACCGCCGTATCCAGTTCGGCAAGCGCGAGCTGCAGCGCGGCCGGCCGATCGTGGAGGTCGCGCTGGACGCCGGCTTCGCCGACCAAGCCCATTTCCAGCGCGCTTTCAAGCGACATGTCGCCGCCACTCCGGGCCAGTACATGCGCCGGGGCTGACGGGGTCAGGCGGCGATGCCGATATGGAGCGCGCTCGCCGCGAGCAGGGCGGCCATGGCGCGGTTGAACAGGCGTATCCGCCGCTCGTCCGCCAGCAGATGGCGCAGCCGGGCGCCAGCGTAGGCCCAGCTGCCGACGGACAGATAGCAGATGAGGAAATACAGCGCGGCGAAGACCCAGAGCCGGGCCGGATCGTCTCCGGCATAGGCGCCGACTCCGGCAAGCGCGGCAACCCAGGCTTTGGGGTTCAGCCACTGCATGGCGGCCCCCTGCAGCAGGGTGGGGGCGGGCGGCTGTTCTCCCGCCGCCACCTTGCCGTCGCTCCGCCACAGCGCCCACCCCATCCACAGCAGGAAGGCCATGCCTGCCCAGCGGGTGAGCGTGACGGCGGCGGGCCAGCCGTGCAGCAGCTCCGCAAGCCCAAGCCCGGCCAACAGCAGCAGCAGGACGAAACCCAGGGTGGCCCCGGCGACATGAGGCAGGGTGGCGCGCAGGCCGTGGGCCACCCCGCTGGACAGAGCCACCACGTTGACCGGCCCGGGAGAGATCGACGCGGCCAGCGCAAAGCCGGCCATCGACAAGTAGAGCGATATCATCGTCCCGCCCTATTTCAGCAGCGGCAGGGAGCCGGTCAGCGAGCGGACCAGAGCCGCCGGTCCGTGCAGGCAGAGGCCGAGATAGCGCAGTTCCTCCTGCCGGGTGGCGGCGAGGCGCCGGCTGTAGTCGTCGTAGCTTTTGGCACGCTGGGCGACGTCGGTCATGCCGATCACGCGGAGCCCGTCGGCTTCCCGTTCCGCCGCCTGCCCGCGCAGGGCGCGCAGCCCGTCGGCATCGGAAACCAGGATCGGCATCACGATGGTGGTGATGCCGGGATGGCCGATGCCGTCGGCATCGTTCAGGTCGCAACCCACCAGTTCGGGCCGCTCCTTCCCCAGCGTCATCGACAGGGCGGCGGCGGTGTTGGCGATCAGCCCCGGTGGCAGGGCGCGGTCGATGATGAAGGCGCAGCGTGTCACGTCCGGCTTTCCTCTGTTGGACGAAGGTCAGGCCGGTGGACTGTCGCGGGTGGGGCGGGGGCCGGTATTGAAGGAAATTACCCCGGGCCGGGAAGTGTCCTGCCGTTCAGAGGCCGACTTCCACCGCCGCGTTGACGACGTAGATCTGCTCGTTGCGGTCGTTCTTGTCCGCCAGGAAGATGCCGCTCGGCGCCAGCATGCCGCCGCTGGTGACATGGATGGTGACGGCGCCATAGGGAAAGACGGCCTTCACCGCCTCATGGTCCAGCCGGTCGGCATCGGCCGGGACGGCGAGGTGGACCCTCACCTGCATCCTGCCGGTGTCGCCATCCACCAGGGCGCGCATGCCGGGCATGGAGTTGCGCTCTATGGCGTTGCGCACGGCGCGGACGGCGGCCTTGGTCACGTCCTGGCCGTGCAGGTCCACCCCCATGCCGAGTTCCACGAACATCACCTGCTTCATCGCGTCGGGCTTTCCTGTCGGTGTCGGGTGGTGGGGATGATGGCGCGCAGGCGTGGGGAAGACCAGGGGCAGGGGTGGGATTTTCGGGGGGTGGAAGCGGTGGGTTTGCCCCCTCCCTAACCCTCCCCCGCTTTGCGGGAGAGGGAACTCCGCCGCGCTGGCGCTCAACTCCCTCTCCCGCAATAGCGGGGGAGGGTCGGGGAGGGGGCAGCCGCAGCCGCAGCTCCCCCACCTCACTCCATCGGCAGCCCCACGTAATTCTCCGCCAGCGCCGTCATCGCGGCGCGGGAGTGGACGAGATAGTCCAGTTCCGCCAGATGCACGCGCTGCTCGAAGGGCGACTCGCGTTCGTTCCGATGCAGCATGGTGGTCATGGACCAGGAGAAGCGCTCCGCCTTCCAGACGCGGCGCAGGCAGGTGGCGCTGTAGCGTTCCAGCCCCTCGGTGCTGCCGGATTTGTAGTAGCCGGTCATGGCGCGGGACAGGACGAGCACGTCGGCGACCGCCAGGTTCAGGCCCTTGGCACCGGTGGGCGGCACGATGTGGGCGGCGTCGCCGGCGATGAACAGGCGGCCGTGCTGCATGGGATCGCAGACGAAGCTGCGCATGGCGATGATGCCCTTCTGGAAGATCGGGCCCTCCGTCAGGGTCCAGCCGCTGTCGTCCTCCAGCCGGCGGTGCAGTTCGGACCAGATGCGGTCGTCCGACCAGTTGGCGATGTCGTCCTTAGGATCGACCTGGATGTAGAGCCGCTGCACCTCCGGCGACCGGGTGCTGAGCAGGGCGAAGCCGCGCTCGTGGTTGGCGTAGATCAGCTCACCGTGCGACGGCGGCGCCTCGGTCAGGATACCAAGCCAGCCGAAGGGATAGATCATCTGGTATTCGGTGCGCGCGGCGGCGGGAATCTCCTGCCGGCTCGGCCCGTGGAAGCCGTCGCAGCCGGCGACGAAATCGCAGCGCAGTTCCTCTACCGGCCCGTCGGGGCCGCGGCGGAACCGGACGCGCGGCGCCTTGCCGCCGAGATCGTGGAACTGCACGTCCGACACGCCGAACAGGATGCTGCCGCCATCCTCCAGCCGTGCGGAGACGAGGTCGCGGATCACCTCGTGCTGGGCATAGACGGTGACGCGCTTGCCGCCGGTCAGCTCGGCCATGTCGATATGATGGCTCTTGCGGTCGAAGCGCAGGGTGATGCCGGAATGGAAATGCCCTTCCCGCATCATGCGGCCGCCGAGGCCCATCTCGTTCATCAGGTCGACCACCCACTGCTCCAGCACGCCGGCGCGGATGGTGCCCTCGATCTCTTCGCGGCTGCGATGCTCCAGGATCACCGACTCGATGCCCTGGCGGTGCAGCAGATGGGACAGGAACAGGCCGGCCGGGCCGGCGCCGACGATGGCGACCTGTGTGCGGGTCGATCCGGTGGTTTGCATGTCTCTCGCCCTCTTCGGGAAACCGGATTCGGCGCGTTTTTGCTGATTGTTGTAAGCGGCAATCATTCGTGCTCATGCTATTCCCGCAGGCGGTTGGCCGGACATAGACGAACCGGTGAAAGGCTTGTACTTTTCATCGTCAGGCCGCCGGAGCCCGTGCGATGTCCGCCCAGCATGCCCACAGCGCCGAACCCATTCCCCGCTATTGGCTCTACGGAGAGCCGCCGGCCGTCCCGGAGCTGCGCTTCGTCCATATCGAGACGATCCCGGAACGGATGCGCTTGTACAATTGGGAGGTCCGCCCCCATCGCCACGACGGGCTGAGTCACGCGCTGCTGGTCACTGGCGGCGGCGGGCGGCTCACTGCCGATGGGGTGGACACCGCCTTTCGCGCCCCCGCCCTGATCGTCGTGCCGGCGCAGGTGGTGCATGGTTTCAGGTTCTATCCCGGAACCGACGGCCATGTGCTGACCATGTCGGAGGGCTTCCTGGCCGGCGTGCTTGCCGCCGCGCCGGAGGCGGAGTTGCGCGATGCGCCACCCCTGCCGCTGGCCTGGGATTTGGGTGAGGGATCGGACGAGGCGGTGGCGTTGTCCCATGCCTTCGCCGCCATCCGGCGGGAGTTCCGCGCTCATCATGTCGGCCGGGCCAGCGCGATTGCCGCCCATGTGATGCTGCTGCGGGTCGCCGTGGCGCGGCTGAGGGATGGCCGGCGCGACGATGGGCCCCGCGACGGGCAGGGGCAGTCCCCCGATGTCCGGCTGCTCGCCCGGCTGCGGCCGATGATCGACGAGCGGTTCAGCCGGCATTGGCCGGTGGAGCGCTATGCCGCGGCGCTGGGCGTCACGCCCGGCCGGCTGAACGCCGCCTGCCGCCGCGTCACCGGCCTGTCGACCCTGCAGCTGGTCCATGCCCGGCTGATGCTGGAGGCCCGGCGGTCGCTGATCTACACCAGCCACGGCATGGCGGAGATCGGCTACGCCCTGGGCTTCGAGGATCCGGCCTATTTCTCCCGCTTCTTCACCAAGCGCGAGGGGCGGTCGCCGCAGGCCTTCCGGCGGGCACACGCCAAGGACGAGCACGAGGCCAACGGCGCAGCGGGAGGCAGCCTTGACGGCAACGGCCTTGACCGGACCGGGGGCGCCTCACCACAGTAGCATCCTTCGGATATGGCGGGCGGATATGGCGGGGCACGCCCTGCGGGAAGGGGTGATGGCGATGGACAGCCTGGACGTTGCGATGCTGGAGGCGGCGGAGTCGGTCGAACAGTCGCTGTGGCGCCGCCTGCGCGCCGATGCCGTTCGCGTTGCGGAGGAGGAAAGCGGCCTCGCCCCCTTCCTGTATGACGCGGTGCTGGCGCGCGACGGCTTCGGGCCGGCGCTGGCGGCGCTCCTGGTGCGCAAGCTGGCCGACCGCGCCATGCCGGAGGACCGGCTGGCCGCCGTGGTGCGCGACGCCATGGAGTCCGATCCGGCGATCATCGATGCCGCCGCCGCCGACCTCGCCGCCATCCTGGCGCGCGACCCGGCCGCCGACGGCTGCCTGACGCCCTTCCTCTACTTCAAGGGCTTCCATGCCCTGCAATGGCACCGCGTCGCCAACTGGCTGTGGAAGCGTCAGCGCCACGACCTCGCCCATTTCCTGCAGAGCCGCGTGTCGGAGGCCTTCGCCGTCGACATCCACCCCGCGGTTCCGGTCGGGCGCGGCGTCTTCATCGACCACGGCACCGGCGTGGTGATCGGCGAGACCGCGGTGATCGGCAACGACGTGTCGATCCTGCAGAACGTCACGCTGGGCGGCACCGGCAAGGAGCATGGCGACCGCCACCCCAAGGTCCGCGACGGCGTGCTGCTGTCGGCCGGGGCCAAGGTGCTGGGCAACATCACCATCGGCGCCCACGCCAAGGTCGGCGCCGGCAGCGTCGTGCTGAAGGACGTGCCCGGCTGCGCCACCGTGGCCGGCGTGCCCGCCAAGGTCGTCGGCTGGTGCCGCGACGAGCCGGCCCCGGCGCTCACCATGGACCAGAGCCTGCAGCAGGGCGACTACAGCATCTGACCGCCTTGCGGCCTGAATTGGCCGTGTCCCTCATGCCGTCCCTCATGCCGTCCCTTGCGCTGTCTCTCCGCTGTCACCGGAAATCCGCTGTCGGGGTGACTACATAGAAGACGGGCGTGGAGTCCGCGCGGGGGCAGGGCGTGAGGGTTTTGAAGGTGCTGCTGGCATTTCTGTTGACGCTGGTCCTGCTGCTCGCCGGGCCGGCCTTTCTCATCGCGTCCGGAGCCGTACCGACGGCCGTCGACTGGAGCCGCATCGACCGCAGCCCGGTGGGCCTCGCCCCCGACGCGGCGACCACGCCGGAGGCGGTGGTGCAGGTCTATGCCGCGCGCGTGCTGTCCTGGCGCGGCGCCTTCGGCGTGCATCCCTGGTTCGCCGTGAAGCCGGCCGGCGCCCGCAGCTACACCGTCTACGAGGTGATCGGCTGGCGCGCCTATCGTGGCCTGCCGGTGGTGGCCGTCAGCAACCGTGATCCCGACGGCCGCTGGTTCGGTGCCCAGCCCGCCCTGCTGGGGGAACTGCGCGGTGCGGACGCCGAGGCCGCGATTCCCAAGATCGCCGCTGCCGCCGCCAGCTACCCCTTTGCCGGCGAGTACCGGGTCTGGCCCGGCCCCAACAGCAACACCTTCGCCGCCTGGGTCGGCCGCGCCGTGCCTGAACTGCGGCTCGACCTGCCGTCCACCGCGCTGGGCAAGGATTACCTGGGCCGCGGCCTGTTCGCCCGGGCGCCGAGCGGCACCGGCTGGCAGATCAGCCTGTTCGGCGTCGCCGGCCTGCTGCTGGCGCTGGAAGAGGGGTTGGAGATCAACCTGCTGGGCCTGACCATCGGCATCGACCCGCTGGACCTAGCAGTGAAACTGCCGGGGATCGGGCGGGTGGGGTGGTTCGATTCAAGGCCGCTTTGAGGGGGCGCTTTGAAAACGAACGGAAGACTTTGATGCGAAGGGGAAAGAGTACGGCCAGTTGGCTTGACCGAAGCACACCATCCAGACCTTGAACTTCGAAGGGAGGATGGTGCCCAGGGACGGAGTCGAACCGCCGACACGGGGATTTTCAGTTGGAGCGCTCCTAAGCTCAATCATTAGCTTAGGAGCGCTTACCTTGGAAAATCCCCCATAAGCGCCCACAGCTTCTATGGCGGATTGGTGGAAGATTAGCTGGCGTTGTTCACTGGGGCGACCTCGTGGTCTTTCCCCATCATCATATGATAGTGTGCCTCGTGTTTCGTCTTCTCGAATATTTGTTTAAATACATTTTTGTAAGACTCAATAGATGTGTCATCAAGAGACATGCATATTTCATCGTATGCATTGTGCGACCCGTCATTTATCCATGAGAAAAGCGATGCGCATACTTGCTGTTCCTGTCCAGAAAATCGCGATATAATGTCTTCATTGGTCATGCCTCCAAAAACCTTGAAATAGCTCTCTAATATTCTTCTGAGGGTATTTTGAAGCGTAATCCCCGTGCAATCAGGACGCTTTATTTCTTCCCATAGCAGTTGATATGAAGTCATAATAGGATTTTTATCTGACCTTTCGATTCTAGTTACGTTATTTCTCTTTCTTACCATCCAGAACGTCATGCGCCCCACTTTCGTCAACGTAGGATCGAACGATACTTCTTTGTGAAAATATATGTTGTGCGTTAGTATTATAACTTGCTTTATTTTGTCTTTTCCTTCGTAGGCGTCACTAATCAGTTTCTTGATTAGTGTACTCACAATGAACAATACGTCGCTATCAAGACTCGAAACGGGATCATCGATAACAATAATTCTGTCGGACGTTACGCCTTCTGCTCTTTTTCCCCCGCGCACCAAATGGTAGAAGTACAAAAAAGTAATAAAGCTCTTTTCCCCCTCGCTTAGGGTCTTGGCTGCATTGCTTCCATCACTCCTCACAATTTCATAGAAATTCTCTTTAGTTGTGGATTGCCTAAGAGAAAAGTTCGTGAATCCGAACGAAGACAAAATGTTATTAATCTGGTTCACAGTAGGTATGACACTGGTTACCCTCCGTTCCAACTCCTGCAAGTCACGGGTAAGCTCAGCCATCTTTTTGAACTTTTCTGTGCGCGCTTTAGCTAGGCCTTCTATCTCCTTCAGCGTTTTTTCTCTGTCCGCATTGTATGTAGTGATAACTGGATCAAGTTCATGTGCAATGAAGCGCCATATCTGGCGCGTAAGAGTAGCTTTCTCATTGGATAGATTATCAACAAGATTGTTGTGCCTCAAAGAAGCGGAGTTGGCCTCTTCTATAATAGAGTTTATCTGCTCTATAAAAATAGAGATGTCCTGTAGTTCGCATATACTGCTAGGTTCAGATTTTTTCCTATCTAGTTTATGAAAGTTTTCGTTGATTATAGACATCAACTCTGCGCGTCTTTGTGATAATTTCTCTTCAGCAACGAATTTATGATTCTGCGCGATAACAGAGTCTATCGCGCCTATAATATCTTTGGATAATGTCTGATAACTGAGAAGCGCTTGATCGATGGAAGACACGTCCTCTTTGTATGATTCATCAAAGTAGTTATTTAGTTCAGATGCCAAGGCATCATCTATATTTTGTTGGCAGAATGGGCATGATGAATCGGAAAAAGGAAGGTACTCTATTCCGTTTCTCACCCAATCACTATTGTTAAGGCGAGCTATCAACTTTGATATATTAACATCGTTTTTTCCTATTACTGGACGTTTCAGAACTTCAAGATGGGATATACTGCTAATTTTTTCAGCAGATAACTTTCCTAAATAGCTTACTTTTTCCGGATTTTTGCTATATATCTTTTCAGACTTATCTTTTAATTGGTCAATGGAGAGAAGTTCTGAAGTATTGCTTTTGTGCTCCTGAAGAGATTTGCTAAAAAATAATTCCTTTGTGCCTCTGTTTCCTTTGAATGCCTCTCCGAAATAGGCATCATGAGTTGTTTTAGCACGCCAGCACTTTTCTCGAGCGTCTTCTCTAGATTTTCCTAAATATCCATTCTTTCCGCCTTTCCCATCGGCTCCGTCGATCAGCTCATCCAGCCGGGCGATGCTTTCCTCTAACTTCTGAATCGTCTCCTTATTTCGTGAGATATCTCTTTCTATCGAGGCGTCTTCTTCTCCAAGCGTGAATATTCCGGCCATCTGCTCGGTAAAATTACTCGAGAAAAAGTCGCAGTTGTAAACAAACCTATCCAACTCTCTATTGTTGCTCCAAGAAATGCTACACTGTGTATAGCTGCTTGGGTCGGAGATAACACGGGATATTGTGGTTTTCCCTGCTCCGTTTGTTCCAAAAAAGTAGTTTACTTGCTTAAGATCTTCTAACTTTACACCATCGGCTGAGTAGGTTGCTTGATTGCGTACAATCAATCCATCAATCATGCCTAAATCCCCCTTTTCAAGATATGGTCTATAAAAGGAAGCGATAGCATCGATAATGGTAACCCGTCTAGAGCACCGTCCAAGCTGCAGCTGGTTATGTGCCATGAGAGGCCCGTAGCTGATAACAGAACATTCTGTGTGGCCGATGTAAGTTGCCAGTGTTTCGACAACATGGGTCACTGGATTTTTCCTCTTTCAGATCAATGCATTAGCTGGCGCGTTCCGAACATATATCGGAATCCATCCGACAGGGGTTGACCGTCCATCCCCCTTGCGCTTCCATGCAGAAGAGAACGCATGAGGAACGTCGTGGGGACAAAGCGCTTCGATTGTGTCGGGGATTTCCAACGGCACGGGGTGCCCATCGCCGTGCTGCGCCGATCTTGCGGGAAATATACGGAGGTCGACCCCGTGACGCTTATCTTGCGCCCTAAAACGTTCAACAGGCACCCATCCGCCCTGCCATGGCGGTGCTCGCGGTGCGGAGCGACCGGACGCAATATCGCGGTGGGTTACGAGGCTCGCATGAACAGCCACAAGGCAGTGCCATGAATACAACTGCGATGCGCTTCTATGGGGTGAAGGGCTTCCCCGAGGAAGCGGACGCCCCAACCGCTGTCCTTCAGGTCCGCGCCCGCTCGCCAGAACGAGCAACCGAGTTGGCAGCAGCGCGCCCAATCGTCGCCGGCATGCGATTGGAAGCCGTCGAAGTAGGCGGTGCCCTGCCGGTGGAAGGGGTCATTTACGAAGGCCCGTGGCCGTGGCCCGGCCAGACCAAGTAGAGGAAAGGGGCGACCGTTCGGCCGCCCCACTCGCATCCCGTCAGCGGGGGCTTGCAGGGTCTTTCGCCAGCGTCGCCACCGCCCCCAAGACGGACAACCGATGCCCAGCCAGCCCTGACCCGACGACGCCCCTGGGCGGCGGCATCGGCAACGCTGGCCGCTGCCGTCACCCAGGGGGACGATGCGATCATGCTGACACCGCCCAGGATGCTGGCGAGACCGGGATAGGTGCAGGGTTCCTTTAAACTCTAAACATGCTGATTTTATCAATTATGTTATTGATTTTGATCCGTTCAAGATGCATTAGGCGGCTATCGCTCAAGCGTCCGGTGCGATTTGACATCCCTATCGCAATCAGAAGAAAGGTATATGTTGTCATGGCGAGAAAAATGACCCAGGAAACGGGAAAAGATCCGAGTGAAGTCCGCGTCGACAACCATAACAATTGGCCTTTTGTAGAGCTATTTGATTGCGAGAAAGAGTTTCTTGCCAGAATGGCGCAAAAGAATATTCAGCAAATTTTTGTTACAGCAAAGCTGTCTCCGAATAAAGATGACGAGCCTTTCAATTCAGCGGTTGGCCATATATTAGATTGTCTTGACTCTCTCCCCCGTAGGCCAGATGCTGGATTTGATTGTATATACAAGACTATTGATAACTTTCTTGGGGCGTTTCCTCCTTCTGAAAAGTCTCCCCTGCACAATGCAGTTAATACCCTGTTTCATTCAAATCAAGACGCATGGTCAGAAATAACCAGTATCCTAATGGCGAACTTTCCTCAGCAGTCTGCAGATTATGCTGCGACTCGCATACTGGAGTGCCATGTTGACAAACAACTTCCTCATGCCGAAGAGATAAAGAGGCGTGCACGGCGCAGCATTGAATCAGATCGATATGAAGAATTTTTGGATAAGTATCTAATTACTAATCCTCAAATGCCCGGCGAATACTTTCTAAAGAATGACGGTGAGAGAAATGCAGGACGATTGTTTAGGATGATGATGAGGCTAGAGGGGCCTCTAGAATTGGAAGAAGACAAGACCCCTGAAGTCTTTCCAGCAGGCAACAAACTTAACTTTTACGACTCTGCGAGTGTGATTGAAAATCAAGTGAAAATGAATATTTTGATGGAGGTATTGGTATATACATACAGGAATGAGAGGTTTCATGGCGATACGTTCTCGCCATTTAGGAGCGGTAAAGCTAAGATGAAAACATATGCTCATGCATATTTCATGTTGATTTCTTCATATATATTTTTGCTTGGTATTCTTGAGTTTAAGGGAATGGGTGGATTGAATATTTCAGATGTCGTTAATGTCGCAAGATCATCAATGGATAGCTTCTCAAGATTCTTTGAGGACCATGTAAACAAATAAATACGTCGCTGTTTTGGATAAATCGCGGCTCGGAAGCTTAATGCTCACTTGATGAGTATCATAGAAGTCTACGTATTTTTTTACGCGCGGCTCACCCATTCAGCGGTGGGTCGCGCTTCTTTTTTGTCTAAGACAGTACATCTTTCCTGCTTATCTTCTCTCTAGCTTGCCGGCCAATTTGGTTACGGCGGATCCCGTGGCATTCCGTCCCAGACAGAAAGTTGGCTTTCGTAGACCGCGTGAGGCGGCCAAGAGCCATATCCTTGCCACACTCCACCAGCGTGCGGGCAGCGAGCTGTTGCGCCGCTTCAGCCGGCGGAGGCATGGTCCACTTTGACATCTGCCGTATTTGCTCACCGGGCTGGCTGCGCGTGTGATGCCGGCTCGGGCCGGCTCGGCGTCGGGCGCATTGGGGGTGGGGTGACGATCTGGTGTTGCGTTGCGGGGGCTGACATGAGCCAAAGGCGGAATGACAGTTCCGCCGCGCTATCGCCTGAGC
>Ga0196970_1000269_pt1 | contig 72029 bp, 62 predicted proteins | sample S1v_513CmetaG_FD_148672 | JGI IMG/M metagenome (GOLD analysis project Ga0196970, IMG submission 148672) | Soil microbial communities from Anza Borrego desert, Southern California, United States - S1+v_5-13C | ecosystem: Environmental > Terrestrial > Soil > Desert | place: USA: California...
ACGCGCCGGGTGGTGGGCTGGTCGACGCTGAGCCTGCTGATCCCGCTGGTGGGCCTGGTCTACGCGGTACAGGACCCGACGACGCCCTTCTGGGTGCTGATGGTGCTGGCGTTCGCGGCGGGCCTGGGCGGCGGCAACTTCTCGTCCTTCATGCCGTCCACCAGCCTGTTCTTCCCGAAGCGCCTGCAGGGCACGGCCCTGGCGATCCAGGCGGGCATCGGCAACTTCGGCGTCTCGGTGGTGCAGTTCCTCACCCCGTGGATCATCGGCTTCGCGATCATGGGCACTACCTTCGGCGAGGCGCAGGTCTTCACCAAGGGCAGCACCCAGTCGTCGATCTGGCTGCAGAACGCGGCGCTGATCTACATCCCGTTCGTCCTGGTGTTCGGCCTGGCCGGCTTGGCGATGCTGAAGAGCGTGCCGGTGCGCGCCAACTTCCGCGAACAGCTCGACATTTTCGGCAACAAGCACACCTGGCTGATGACGTCGCTGTACGTCATGACCTTCGGCTCGTTCTCCGGCTTCTCGGCGACCTTCCCGCTGCTGATCAAGCAGGTATACGGCACCCTGCCGGGTGCCCCGGACCCGCTGGCCTACGCCTTCTACGGCCCGTTGATCGGCTCGGTGCTGCGCGTCGCCGCCGGCCCGATCTCCGACAAGTTCGGCGGCGCCATCGTCACGCACGTCGCCGGCATCGGCCTGCTGGTCTGCACCGTTGCGGTAACGTTCTTCACCGCGCCGACCTCGATGGAGACGTTCCCGTATTTCGTCGCCTGCATGCTGGGCCTGTTCTTCTTCGCCGGTGTGGGCAACGCGTCGACCTTCAAGCAGATCCCGATGATCATGCCGCCCCGCCAGGCCGGCGGCGTCATCGGCTGGACCGGCGCGGTGGCCGCCTACGGCCCCTTCATCTTCGGCATGCTGTTCGGCGCCTCCTTCTCGATGACCGGGTCGCCCAACGCCTTCTTCTACGGCGCCGGCGTCTTCTACGTGATCAACATCGCCATCAACTGGTGGTTCTACACGCGCAAGGGCTGCGAGGCCCCGTGCTAAGCAAATAATGCGCGATCGTTAGGGAGTTTTTACCATGAGTCACTTCCTCGACCGCCTGATGTTCTTCAAGAAGAACGTCGGCACCTTCTCCAACGGCCACGGCGTGGTCACCCAGCAGGACCGCTCCTGGGAGGAGGCCTACCGGAACCGCTGGCGGCACGACAAGATCGTCCGCTCGACGCACGGGGCGAACTGCACGGGCTCCTGCTCGTGGAAGATCTACGTGAAGGGCGGCATCGTCACCTGGGAGACGCAGCAGACCGACTACCCGCGCACCCGCCCCGACCTGCCCAACCACGAGCCGCGCGGCTGCCAGCGCGGGGCCAGCTATTCCTGGTACCTGTATTCGGCCAACCGGGTGAAATACCCGCTGGTCCGCTCGCGCCTGCTGCGCCTGTGGCGCACCGCCAGGCGCGACCACCGCGATCCGGTCAACGCCTGGGCTTCCATCGTCTCGGATCCGGCGAAGGCGCGCGAGTACAAGTTGTTCCGCGGCCGCGGCGGCTTCGTTCGCGCCAAGTGGGAGGAGGTGCAGGAGATCATCGCGGCGGCCAACATCTACACCGCCAAGACCTTCGGGCCCGACCGCGTCGCCGGCTTCTCGCCGATTCCGGCCATGTCGATGGTCAGCTACGCCGCCGGCTCGCGCTACCTGTCGCTGTTCGGCGGCGTGTGCATGAGCTTCTACGACTGGTACTGCGACCTGCCGCCCTCCTCGCCGCAGACCTGGGGCGAGCAAACGGACGTGCCGGAATCGGCCGACTGGTACAATTCCAAGTTCCTGATGATGTGGGGCTCGAACGTGCCGCAGACGCGCACGCCGGACGCCCACTTCATGTCGGAGGCGCGCTACAACGGCACCAAGACCGTGGTGGTCACGCCCGACTATTCGGAAGCCTCGAAGTTCGCCGATCTCTGGCTGCACCCGCAGCAGGGCACCGACGCGGCGCTGGCCATGGCAATGGGCCACGTCATCCTCAAGGAATGGCACCTCGCCAACAAGAGCCCGTACTTCGAGGATTACTGCCGCCGCTACACCGACATGCCGTTCCTGGTGCGTCTGGTGAAACAGGGCGAGCATTACGTCGCCGAGCGCATGCTGCGCGCGTCCGACTTCAAGGACAATCTGGGCGAAGCCAACAATCCGGAATGGAAGACCGTCGCCATTGACGAGGCCACGGGCAAGATCGTGGCGCCGTTGGGCAGCATCGGCCATCGCTGGGGCGAGAGCGGCAAGTGGAACCTCAAGGACGAGGACGCGGAGGGCAACAAGCTGCCGCTGCGCCTGTCGCTGATCGACGTGCGCGACGACGTGGCGCCGGTCGGCTTCCCCTACTTCGGCCGTCGCGCGCCCGAGTACTTCCGCGGCACGCAGCATGACGAGGTGCAGGTCCGCAACGTCCCGGTCAAGAAGGTCAAGCTCAAGGACGGCGAGGCGCTGGTCGCCAACGTCTTCGACCTGTTCGTCGCCAACTACGGCGTCGACCGCGGCCTGGGCGGCGGCAACGTGGCCAAGAGCTTCGACGACGACGCCCCCTACACCCCGGCCTGGGCCGAGCGCGTCACCGGCGTCAAGAGGGACCTGATCGTCACCACGGCGCGCGAGTTCTCGGAGAACGCGCACCTGACGCATGGCAAGTCGATGATCATCATCGGCGCCGCCATGAATCACTGGTACCACATGGACATGAACTACCGCGGCATCATCAACATGCTGGTGATGTGCGGCTGCATCGGCCAGGAGGGTGGCGGCTGGTCGCACTACGTCGGCCAGGAGAAGCTGCGCCCGCAGCCGGGCTGGACGGCGCTGGCCTTCGCGCTCGACTGGGGCCGCCCGCCGCGGCAGATGAACTCCACCTCCTACTGGTACGCGCACACCGACCAGTGGCGCTACGAGAAGGTCTCGATCAGCGAGATCCTGTCGCCGACGACCGACGTGAAGGTCTCCGGCAGCATGATCGACTTCAACGTCCGGGCCGAGCGCATGGGCTGGCTGCCCTCCGCCCCGCAGCTCGAACTCAACCCCATCGAGCTGACCAAGCAGGCCGCGGCGGCCGGCAAGGACGCCAAGGACTACGCCATCGAGGCCCTGAAGGCCGGCACCTTGCGCATGAGCTGCGAGGACCCGGACAACCCGAAGAACTTCCCGCGCAACCTGTTCGTCTGGCGCTCCAACCTGCTGGGCTCGTCGGGCAAGGGGCACGAGTATTTCCTCAAGCACCTGCTGGGCACCGAGAACGGCGTGCAGGGCGGCGACATCGGCGTCACCAGCGACGCCAAGCCGGAGGAGGTCGTGTGGCACCAGTCGGGTCCGGAGGGTAAGCTGGACCTGCTGGTCACGCTGGACTTCCGCATGTCCACGACCTGCATCTACTCCGACATCGTGCTGCCCACCGCCACCTGGTACGAGAAGCACGACCTCAACACCTCCGACATGCACCCCTTCATCCACCCGCTGACCGCGGCGGTGGACCCGGCCTGGGAGGCGCGTTCGGACTGGGAGATCTTCAAGGGCTTCGCCAAGGCGGTGTCGGAACTGGCCCCCGGCCACCTCGGCGTCGAGAAGGACCTGGTGCTGGTGCCGTTGCAGCACGACACGGCCAACGAACTGGGCCAGGCGCTGGACGTCAAGGAGTGGCGCAAGGGCGAGTGCGACCTGATCCCCGGCAAGACCGCGCCGGGCATGGTCGTGGTCGAGCGCGACTACCCGAACATCTACAAGCGCTTCACGTCGCTCGGGCCTCTCATGGAGAAGCTCGGCAACGGCGGCAAGGGCATGGCCTGGGACACCAAGGACGAGGTCGAGTTCCTGAAGGAACTCAACGGCGTCGTGGAGGATGAAGGGCAGAGCCAGGGCCTCGCGAAGATCGAGACCGACATCCAGGCCTGCGAGGTCATCCTGACGCTGGCTCCGGAGACCAACGGCCACGTGGCGGTCAAGGCGTGGGACTCGCTGTCGAAGAACACCGGCATCGACCACACCCACCTCGCCATCCCGCGCGAGGACGACAAGATCCGCTTCCGCGACATCGTCGCCCAGCCGCGCAAGATCATCTCCTCGCCGACCTGGTCGGGCCTGGAGAGCGAGAAGGTCTGCTACAACGCCGGCTATACCAACGTCCACGAGCTGATCCCGTGGCGCACGCTGACGGGCCGCCAGCAGCTCTACCAGGACCATCCGTGGATGCGGGCGTTCGGCGAGCAGCTCTGCGTCTACAAGCCGCCGATCGACATGAAGACCATCAAGTCGGTCATCCAGGAGAAGTCCAACGGCAACCCGCAGGTGGTGCTGAATTGGATCACCCCGCACCAGAAGTGGGGCATCCACTCCACCTACACCGACAACCTGCTGATGCTGACGCTGTCGCGCGGCGGCCCGATCATCTGGATGAGCGAGATCGACGCCAAGAAGACGGGCATCGAGGACAACGACTGGATCGAGGCCTACAACGTCAACGGCGCGATCGCCTGCCGCGCCGTGGTCAGCCAGCGCGTGCCCGAGGGCATGTGCCTGATGTACCACGCGCAGGAGAAGATCGTGAACACGCCGGGTGCCGAGACCACCAAGATGCGCGGCGGCATCCACAACTCGGTGACCCGTGCCATCACGAAGCCCACGCACATGATCGGCGGCTACGCCCAGCAGTCGTACGGCTTCAACTACTACGGCACGGTCGGCTCCAACCGCGACGAGTTCGTCATCATCCGCAAAATGAAAACGGTCGACTGGATGGAAGACCCGGCACCCGCGGGCCAACCGGTTGCCGCCCAGGCGGCCGAGTAAGGAGTACAGAACGATGAAGATCCGCGCTCAGATCGCAATGGTCCTGAACCTGGACAAGTGCATCGGCTGCCACACCTGCTCGGTCACTTGCAAGAACGTCTGGACGAGCCGCGAAGGCGTCGAGTACGCCTGGTTCAACAACGTCGAGACCAAGCCCGGCGTCGGCTATCCCAAGGAGTGGGAGAACCAGGACCGCTGGAACGGTGGCTGGGTCCGCAACCTCAAGGGCAAGCTGGAACCGCGCCTCGGCAACCGGTGGCGGGTGCTGTCGAAGATCTTCGCCAACCCGGACCTGCCGGAGATCGACGACTATTACGAGCCCTTCACCTTCGACTACCAGAACCTCCAGAACGCGCCCGAGAGCAAGACCATGCCGGTGGCGCGTCCGGTCTCGCTGATCACCGGCGAGAAGATGGACAAGGTCGAGTGGGGCCCGAACTGGGAGGAGATCCTGGGCGGCGAGTTCTCCAAGCGGTCGAAGGATAAGAACTTCGACGGCATCCAGAAGGAGATCTACGGCCAGTTCGAAAATACCTTCATGATGTACCTGCCGCGCCTGTGCGAGCACTGCCTCAATCCGGCGTGCGTGGCGTCCTGCCCGTCGGGGTCCATCTACAAGCGTGAGGAGGACGGCATCGTCCTCATCGACCAGGACAAGTGCCGCGGCTGGCGCATGTGCGTCTCCGCCTGCCCCTACAAGAAGATCTACTACAACTGGCAGTCGGGTAAGGCCGAGAAGTGCACCTTCTGCTTCCCGCGCATCGAGGTCGGCCAGCCGACCGTGTGCTCGGAGACCTGCGTGGGCCGCATCCGGTACCTGGGCGTGCTGCTCTACGACGCCGACCGCATCGAGGAGGCCGCCTCGGCGTTCGACGAGAAGGACCTGTACCAGAAGCAGCTCGAGATCTTCCTGGATCCGAAGGACCCGCAGGTGATCGAACAGGCCCGCCGCGACGGCGTGCCAGAGGCGTGGCTGGAGGCGGCCCGCAACTCGCCGGTCTACAAGATGGCGATGGAGTGGAAGATCGCCTTCCCGCTGCACCCCGAGTACCGCACGCTGCCCATGGTCTGGTACATCCCGGCGCTCTCCCCCATCCAGGGTGCCGCCGAGAAGGGCCACATCGGCTTCGTCGACGGCCTGCCGGACATCAAGAGCCTACGCATCCCCGTCAAGTACCTCGCCAACCTGCTCACCGCGGGCGACGAGGAGCCGGTGGTGACGGCGCTCCAGCGCATGTACGCCCTGCGCGTCTACCAGCGTGGCCGGACGGTCGAGGGGCGGCGGAACACCGACGTGCTGCGCCAAGTCGGCCTCACCGCCAACCAGGTGGAGGAGATGTACCGGATCCTCGCCCTGGCGAACTACGAGGACCGTTTCGTCATCCCGACGACGCACCGCGAGTACGCCGAGAACACCTTCGACCTGCGCGGTTCCTGCGGCTTCAGCTTCGGCAATGGCTGCTCGGACGGCTTCTCGCAGGGGAACCTGTTCAGCACCCGCAAGCCGAAGACCAAGACCTTGGAGGAGGCCGACTGATGCTGACCTACAAGGCGCTGGGGGCCCTGCTCACCTACCCCGATGAAGACCTGATCGAGGGCCTCACGGACATCTCGCAGGCGCTGGCGCAGGAAGGGTTGCTCTCCGCAACCCACCTCGCCCGCATCGCGTGGCTGATCGACGAGCTTCAGACGCAGGACCTGATGGACTTGCAGGAGCGCTACGTGTCGATGTTCGACCGCTCGCGCCGCCTGTCGCTCCACCTCTACGAGCACCTGCACGGCGAATCCCGCGACCGCGGCACCGCCATGGCCACGCTCGCCGAGCTGTACCGCTTCCACGGGTTCGAGATGAACGCCCGCGAACTGCCGGACTACCTGCCGATGGTCTGCGAGTTCCTCTCCTTCCTGGAGGACGAGGTCGCCCGCAGCGTGCTGGCCGACGCGGCTCCCATCCTCGAGGCCCTGGCCACGCGGCTGGCCGAGAAGGAGAGCCGCTACGCCGCAGTGCTGGCGGCGCTGGTCTCGCTCTCCGCCCAGCCGGCGGACTCCAAGGAGGTGGCGGCCATCCTGGCCGCCACCCCGGCGGACGCCGACAGCCTGGAGGAGCTGGACAAGGCCTGGGAGGAGGAGCCCGTCACCTTCGGTCCGGGCGACGCGCTCCAGAGCTGCCCGATCGCCCGCAAGCCGCAGTCACCGTCATTCCCCGCGATGGGAGCACAGTCATGAGTCACGCTTACCAGTTCCTGTTCGGCTACCTGCCCTATGTGGCGCTCACGGTGTTCGTCGTCGGCAGCATCATCCGCTTCGACCGCGAGCAGTACACATGGCGCAGCGGCTCCAGCCAGATCCTGCGCAAGAAGAGCCTGTACTGGGGCTCAAACCTGTTCCACGTCGGCATCCTCCTGCTGTTCATGGGCCACTTCTTCGGCCTGCTGACGCCGCCGGAGGTCTACCACGCGTTCGGCCTGTCGGCCGGCGCCAAGCAGTTGCTGGCCTGCATCGCCGGCGGGGTGTTCGGGCTGATCTGCTTCGCCGGCCTGACGATCCTGCTGCACCGTCGCCTGACCGACCCGCGCATCCGCAAGAACTCGTCCAACATGGACATCGCCATCCTGGGCATCCTGTGGGTGCAGCTGGTGCTCGGCCTGATCACCATCCCGCTGTCGCTGGGCCACCTGGACGGCAGCATGATGCTGAAACTGGCCGACTGGGCGCAGCGCATCGTCACCTTCCGCGGCGGTGCTGCCGAGCAGATGGTCGACGTGCCCTTCGTCTACCGCCTGCACTTGGTGCTGGGCATGGTGATCTTCATCCTGTTCCCGTTCTCGCGCCTGGTACACATCCTTAGCGCCCCGGTGGGCTATCTGTTCCGCAGCTACCAAATCGTGCGGACGCGGTTCCGTACGGCGTAAGTTCCGGGCTACTTGCCCCCACCCTCCCCGCGGCCTTCGGCGCGGGTCCCCTCCCTCCCCCGCTGGGCGGGGGAGGGCAATCAAAGCTCCCTCCCCTGCGAAGCGGGGGAGGGTTGGGGTGGGGGCAAGTGTCACCCACCCCAACACCCCCTTCAGCACAGAGGCACCCCATGCCGATCATCGTGAACGGCACCGAGATTCCGAACACCGCCGTGGACCAGGAGGTCCAATACCACCCGGCCCCGACCCTTGATGCCGCGCGCGAGGAAGCTGCCCGTGCCCTGGTGGTGCGCCAGCTCCTGCTGGACGAGGCGCGGAAGCTCGGCCACACGGGCGAGTCCACCGCCGGCGACGAGACACGCGAGGACGCCGCCATCCGCGAACTGCTGGACAGCGAAATCCGCATCCCCGACGCCGACGAGGAGACCTGCCGGCGCTACTACGAGAACAACAAGGCCACGTTCCGCAGCCCCGACATATTCGAGGCCGCGCACATCCTGTTTCCGGCCAGCCCCGACGACGAAGACGCCCGGAAGGCCGCCAAGCAGCAGGCGCTCGACACCATCCAGGACCTGGTCGAACAACCGGAACGCTTCGCCGAGCTGGCACGCGAGCGTTCCGCCTGCCCGTCCAAGGCGCAGGGCGGCAGCCTGGGCCAGATCACCCGCGGCCAGACGGTGCCGGAGTTCGAAACGTTCCTCTACCACCTCCTGCCCGGCACGCTGTGCCCGGTGCCGGTGCCGACGCCGTTCGGCTTCCACGTGCTGCGCCTGGACCGCCGCATCGACGGGCGGGAGCTGCCGTTCGAGATGGTGCGTGAGCGCATCGCCGTCTACTTGCACGACGCGAGCTGGCGCCGCGCGCTGCACCAATACATCCAACTGCTCGCCGGCCAGGGCGAGGTGACAGGAGTAGCACTTCCAGCCGCCGCGTCGCCCCTGGTGCAGTGATACGGACGGCGCCTGAAGGCGCCGTCCGTATCACCCTCTCAATCAATGCTATCGCATTGATCTGTCGGGTCTTACCGGCGGCGCTCAATGGAAGCGTTCAAGCGCCGCCGGTATGAGAGAAAAAGCCCCGCGTCGCAGGACGCGGGGCCGCAGTTTTCTTCCCTGGAAGCCAGGCCACCGGAGTGGCCGAGCACAACGACACGCTTCGTACGCAAATATACAGCTCGGCTGACAAAATTCCTTGATACCTGTCAAGTCGTCAGTGCGGCTGACGATTTTTCTGCCGTGCAGCGTCAGGCCCTCCGGTGCCGCGCCAGATGCAGCGGCGTGCGCGACTTCGGGACCTTGAAGACGAAGTTGTAGCGGGCGACGTGGTAGCTCGGGTCGAAGCCGTAGAAGTTGAAGCGCATGCGTTCCAGTTCCTCGGCCCGGTACTGCTCAAGCGGCTTGGCGGCCTCGTCGGCCGCGCGGCGGGCACGCTTGTCGGCGAGCAGGGCCGGCAGGGCCGGATCGGCCGCGAGTGCCCTGGCGCGCTCGACGACCCCGGCCCGGAAGTCGGCGACCCGGACCCCGAACGCTTCATCCACCAACCCTAGGCGCCGCGCCTCGGGCGTGCCCATGGGCAGACGCGCCTCGGTGACGGCGCGGGCGCGCTCCTTGCCGGCGCGTTTGGGGAGCACGTAGGTCCAGTATTCCGACCCGTACAGGTTGCCCATGCCCTTGTAGTGCGGGTTCAGCACCACGCCGGTGCGCGCCCACACCAGATCCGCGGCCAGCGCCAGGAAGACGCCGCCCGCCCCGGCGTTGCCGGACAGCGCCGAGACGGTGAGCTTGTCGGTGGAGGTCAGCACCGTCCGCGCCACGTCGTCGATGGCGTTGATGGTGCGCCAGGACTCGTCGGCCGGGCTGGGCGCCGCCTCGATGACGTTCAGGTGGATGCCGTTGCTCCAGAAATCCTCACCGCCCATCAGCACCAGCACGCGGGTGTCGCGCTTCAACGCCGCATTAAAGGCGGCCAGCAGGCGCCGGCACTGATCCGCGCTCATGGCGCCGTTGTAGAAGGGAAAGTGCAGGTACCCCACACCGTCCGCCTCCTCGTACCAGAGGTCGCGGTAATCGCCCGCCACCTCCGGCAGGTCGACGGCCAGCACAAGCGCGGCGGGCAGCTTCAGTGTCGGCGCGTGCGGACCGGGTGAGCGCGCCTTCATGGAACCGATCCACACCGCGCTGTCCACCGTGGCGCGGCACACCGCACCCTGCCAGCGCGCCAGCCACGCCCCGGGTGCGCCTTTAAGGCGGCTCTCGGCATGGACGTCGAACAGGCTGAGATCGCCGTCGCGCACGCCGGGAACGCCATCGCCGCTGCGGATCTTGCGCAAAACGGTGGCGGTGTCGTCCTTCGACCAGTCGATGGCACGGTCGGCCTGCGTCATGGCTGGGCGCGGCCTGCCGAACGCCGCCGGGTCGGCCGGGTCGAAGGGCGTGGGCGCCCCGCCCTGCCCCAGTCGGTCCAGCGCCTCCAGCACCCCCGTCACGGCGTTCTCCGTCACCTCGTGGCGGTAGAGGCTGGCCTTCGGCGCGTCACGCATGGGGAAGGACAGCGAGCGCCAGACGTCGCCGGCATCGAACTCGGCGTTGGCCTGCAGGACGGTGACGCCCCAGCGCCTGGCGCCTTCCAGCACCGCCCAGTCCAGCGCCGACGGTCCCCGGTCGCCCAACGGGCCGGGGTGGACCACGAGGCACGGGATCCGGCGCCACACGTCCTCGGGGATGGCGCGCTTGAGGAAGGGCGCCAGCAGCACGTCGGGCCGGAAGCGCTCCACCGCCTCGCGGGTCACGGAATCGTTGACGTCGAACTCGACGGTCAGGTCGTGGCCGCGCTCGGCCAGTTCCACGTAGAGGCGCTGCGCCAGACTGTTGAAAGCGTGGACGAGGAGCAGGATGCGCATCACGGAGCGTCCGATCGGAAAGTGTTCGACGTCGGGCTTCGCTGGCGCTCAACCCGACCTACCCAAGCGGCACGTTCCCGTAGGTCGGGTTGAGCCGCAGGCGAAGCCCGACGTCCGACGCGTCGCATCACGCCGCCCCCTGATGGTCGCGGAAGCGGCCGTAGGTGTAATGCGCGGCGCACGCCCCTTCCGCCGACACCATGCAAGAGCCCATGGGGTTCTCCGGCGTGCAGACGCTGGCGAACAGCTTGCAGTCCGTCGGCCGCCTCAGCCCGCGCAGGATGGCGCCGCAGGCACAGGCCTTGTGGTCGGGCACCATGGCGCCGGCAATCGCGAAGCGCCGCTCGGCGTCCCAGGCGGCGTAGGTCTCCTTGATCTTCAGGGCGCTGTACGGCACCAGCCCCAACCCGCGCCACTCGAAGGAGCGGCGCAGCTCGAACACGTCGGCGACGAGCGCCTGGGCCTTGCGGTTGCCGTCGCGGGTGACGGCGCGGGTGAACTGGTTCTCTACCTCGGCCCGGCCTTCGTTGATCTGGCGGACCAGCATGAGGATCGCCTGCATGACGTCCAGCGGCTCGAAGCCTGCCACCACGACCGGCTTCCGGTACTCCTCGGCGAAGTACTCGTAGGGCCGGCTGCCGATCACCGTGGAAACGTGCGCCGGGCCGATGAAGGCGTCCAGCGGCACGGTGCCGAGCTCGCGCACCTCCGGGCTCTCCAGGATGCTGGCGATCGCCGACGGCGTGAGCACGTGATTGCAGAATACCGAGAAATTCCGGAGGCCCTTGGCCTTCGCCACCTGCAAGGCGACCGCGGTGGGCGGCGTGGTGGTCTCGAAGCCGATGGCGAAGAACACGACGTCATGGTCCGGATTGGCTTCGGCGATCTTCAGCGCGTCCATCGTGGACAGCACCATGCGTACGTCGGCCCCCTCCGCCTTCGCCTTGATCAGGCTGCGCCTATCCGAGGCCGGCACGCGCATGACGTCGCCGTAGGTGCAGAGGATCACCCCCGGCATCCTGGCGATGGAGATCGCGTCGTCGATCCGCCCGACGGGCAGAACGCACACCGGGCAGCCCGGCCCATGAATCAGCCGTACGTTGGGCGGCAGCAGGTCCGGGATGCCGTAGCGCGCGATGGCGTGGGTGTGGCCGCCGCAGAACTCCATGACGTGGTAGCTCCGCGCGGGATCGACCTCGCGACGGATGGTCTCGGCGAGGCCGCGGGCGAGCGCAGCGTCGCGGAACTCCTCGACGTACTTCATGCCACCAGCTTACCGCGGGACACAGCGTCGCGCGCGTTGATCCGTGTCAACCACCGCGCTTGGGATCGCGCTTGGCGAGCACCGCGTGCGCCGTGACGGCGATAAACAGCGCCAGCGAGGCGGCGTTCGCAACCCCTCCCCACTGCCGCACCAGGACGTCGTCGGCCAGCACCCCCGCTGTGCGCAACGCCACGCCCAGGTGCAGGGCAGCCAGCGGCACATACATGCGCGGCGCGTACGGCACCGCGAGGCGCAGCACCGCCGGCAGGATGATCGGCGCATGGCCGAACACCATGGCGAAGACAAAGCCCAGGAACACGCTGTGCAGGATGGCGTCGTACACGATGCCGGTCGGGTCGGGGCTCGCGATCGCGATCAGTCCGCCCGCCGCCAGCCACGCGTAGCCCGACAGCAGGCACGCCGCCACGTAGCGCGGCAGCCCGGTCCCGCGCACAGTCCGGCGCGCCACGTCGAAGCGCACCAGCCAGCCGGCCAGCGCCAGCAGCCCCACCCCCGCCACGCGGAACCCGGCATCCGGCGCCACGACCGCCACAGCGGCCCCCAGCACGAGCAGCATCGATGTGGCGGCGAAGGCCGGCCCGGCCCAGGGGGTGGGCGGCCGGAAGCGGCTCAGCTCCAGCCGTTCGCCGGCGATGGTGAGCACCAGGAACAACATCCACCAGAGCACCGCCGGCAGCACCGGCAGGCCGGCCAGCCACAGGCCATTGCCGACCAGCCAGCACGCCGCCCCGCCGGCCATGGTCGCGGTGAATCCCGCCTTCTGGCGCGTCCATACCCACACCGACGCGGCAAGCAGCACGGCAGATGCCACGGTCATCAGCAGCGCCGAGAACACCGGCGACGCCCCGGCGACCAGCAGCACGCCCGACAGCCCGGCCGCCAGCGGCCCCAGGAAGATCCAGCGCTTGCCCAGCGCCGCCGCGCGCTCCAGCGCGATCACCGTGCCGAAGAAGCCGGAGGCCATCAGCGGTCCGTGCAGCAGCGCCAGGTCCGTGTGCGGCAACGGCACGGACAGGCCCAGGCGTGCCAGCCCGGCGAGCACGCCGCCCAGCAGCGACACGAAGCCCAGCACCAGCAAGGGCAGCCGGCGCGCCCGCAGCGACGCGGCCGAAGCGGGCACGGTCGCCGCGCCCATGCTCACGCCTCCGGCCAGCCGAGCTGGCGGCGCGCGTCCGGCGAGATGAGGTCGGGCGTCCAGGGCGGCTCGAAGGTCAACTCGACGGTGACCGCAGGGGCCTCCGGCACGGCGGCGCGGATGGCGCACTCCGCGCTCTCGCGCAGGAATTCGCCGAGCGGGCAGGCCGGCGAGGTCATGGTGAGCCGCACCGCCACGGTGTTGTCCGCCGCCACGTCGATGCCGTAGACGAGGCCGAGTTCGACCACGTCGATGCCCATCTCCGGGTCGATCACCGTCCGCAGCGCGTCGCGGACCTTGTCCTGCACCATGCGGACCTCCGGGTTGAATGACTGCCGATGACGACAGGCTAAGGCCACCCCTGAGACACCGTCTTTGACCATCGTCAAGCAGCGCAGTCCAAAAGCCTGGAACGGTTCAAAACCGACAAGTGGAAGCACCACTTTCGTCAAGCAATCGCGTTGCCGGCGCGGTTTTGGTCCTCCTCCCGGCAATTTCAATGGCGAGAGACCCGCCCGACCATTGCAGCCGGGGAATGGGAGGTACGACTCCGGCGGGCGGATTTCTGTGAAAAACCTTGATCCTGGTCAAATACCCGCCGGCCGGATTCGATTAGGTTGCGCCGCAAAAATAAGCATCCTATGGCAGCAGGCGAATCCCATGCCCGACGGCAGCGCACACCAATCCGTGACCGCTACGACAACCCTCTATGAAAGCCACAAGGTCATCCATCCGAAGGCCGTGTCGGGCACGTTCCGCCGGCTGAAATGGATCGTGCTGGGCGTGCTGCTGGGCTTCTTCTTCGTGCTGCCCTGGGTGCGCTGGGACCGCGGGGCGGACGCGCCGGGCCAGGCCGTGCTGTTCGACCTGACGCAGGGGCGCTTCTACATCTTCGCCATCGAGATCTGGCCGCAGGAGATCTATTACCTCACCGGCGTGCTGATCATCGCCGCCGTGGGCCTGTTCCTCGCCACCGCGCTGGCTGGGCGCATCTGGTGCGGCTTCGGCTGCCCGCACACGGTGTGGACCGACCTTTTCATCCGCGTCGAGCAGTTCTTCGAGGGCGACCGGGCCGAGCGCATCCGCGCCGAAAAGACCCCGTGGACGGCCAGGAAGCTGTACCGCAAGGCCGGCAAGCACGCGGTGTGGATGCTGATCTCGCTGGTCTCCGCCTTCGGCATGTGCGCCTTCTTCACCGATGCGCCGACGCTGGCGCTCGACATCGTCCGCCTCGACCTGGGCGGCAACGCGTTGACTTTCCTGGGCCTGTTCGCGGCCTCCACTTACGCCATGGCCGGCTGGACGCGCGAGCAGATGTGCAAGTACATGTGCCCATGGCCGCGCATCCAGACCGCCATGCTGGACGAGCACAGCCTGATCGTCACTTACCAGGGCTGGCGCGGCGACACCAAGGGCCCGAAGCGCAAGTCGGAGAGCTGGGAGCAGCGCACCGCGCGCGGCTTCGGCGACTGCATCGACTGCACGCAGTGCGTCCAGGTCTGCCCCATGGGCATCGACGTGCGCACCGGCGCGCAGGCGGACTGCATCAACTGCGGCCTGTGCGTGGACGCCTGCGACAAGATCATGGACCAGATCGGCCGCCCGCGCGGCCTGATCGAATTCGCTACCATGGCGCAGGAAGGCGCCCGTCAGGCCCAGACGCCCTACAAGGTGCCGGTGGTGCGCACGCGCACCATCATTTACACCGCCGTCATGGGCCTGGCGGCGGTGGTCATGCTGTTCGTCTTCGGCAACCGCTCGCATATGGACGTGACGGTGCTGCGCGACCGCGCGCCGCTATTCGTCACCTTGCAGGACGGCAGCATCCGCAACGCCTACACCTTCAAGATCGCCAACAAGATGCGCGAGCCCCGCAGCTACGACCTGGTGGTCAAGGGCATCGAAGGCGCGACGCTGAGCGTCGCCGGCGAGAAGGAGGAGGCAGCCTCCGCGCTGCACCTGAGCGCCACGCCCGACAGCGTCGCCACCTTCCGCGTCTATGTGACGGTGCCGAACGCGTCGCTCTCCGGCGCCTCGACGCCACTGTTCTTCCAGCTGTCGGACAACGCCAGCCGCGAAAAGGATACGTATAAGTCTGTCTTTTTGGGACCGAATTGATACAAAGCCCCTCTCCCTTGACGGGGGAGGGGCTTGATCCCATTCCGCAACCCCTTTGCTGAGGTCCCCATGACCACTCCCGGCCGCAACCGCCCGCTCAAGATCGGCATTGTCACCGTGTCCGATCGCGCCAGCCGGGGCATCTACGAGGACAAGGGCGGCCCGGCCATCCGGGCGGAGCTGGACAAGATCATCGCCTCCCCCTGGCAGCCGGAGGTGCGCGTCATCCCCGACGACCTGGAGGGGATCGTCGCCACGCTGGTCGAACTGACGGACTCGGCGGGCTGCGACTTGGTGGTGACCACCGGCGGCACCGGCCCGGCGCCGCGCGACGTGACGCCCGAGGCAACCGAGCGGGTCTGCGAGAAGATGATGCCCGGTTTCGGCGAGCTGATGCGCAAGGTCAGCCTGGAGGTGGTGCCGACCGCCATCCTGTCGCGCCAGACCGCCGGCATCCGCGGCACCAGCCTGATCGTCAACCTGCCCGGCAAACCGTCGGCCATCCACGACTGCCTGATGGCGGTGTTCCCGGCGATCCCCTACTGCCTCGACCTGATCGGCGGCGCCTGGATCGATACCCACGAAGCGGTCTGCAAAGCATTTAGGCCCAAAGCCTGATTTTTGTGCAATCCCTTCCCGACATTAGAGCGATTTTCCGATCAGTGTGAACGCTACATTCTTCTTAACGTCATCCCCGCGAAGGCGGGGATCCAGGAAACCTTGCCAGATCAACCGTTTGCCAAGTGCTCTGGATCCCCGCCTTCGCGGGGATGACGGTGTTTTGGATGGAGACGTTCACATCCTCCAGACAACCGCTCTAATCGTTCGTTGAAGATACGATCGATGAAATGAAGCGGCAGCCGACCGCTCCGGGAAGATCCATGAGTTCCGCCTCTCCAACTGGCCGATCAGCCGGCAGGTCCTCGTCGCCTTCGCCATCGCGGCGCTGACCTCCGAGATGGCCTCGGCGTCGGGCGAGCAGGCCAGCGCCTTGGACGAGATCAACGCAGCCGTCGCACAGATGGACGAGATGACCCAGAAGAACGCGGCGCTGGTGGAGGAGACCACCGCCGCTACCCAGTCGCTGGCCAACCAGGCCAACGACCTGCGCGCTCGTCGCCTTCTTCCGCCGCACGGGGTAGCCGAGGGGCCGGCCAATTTGCCGCATTCCGCCCAGAAAATTAGCAACAATTTGACAATGATTTGCCCCTAAAGACGATGATGGCACCATCGGGTGCCGACTCTCGCCGTGCTGAAGAGGCTGTCTATGTCGCTGATCAATTGGGACGATCGCTTTTCGGTCGGCATCCGTGAGTTCGACGCTGCGCACCAGCGCCTGATCGACCTGCTGAACCAGCTCTGGGACGCCAACGAGGCGCGCCAGGGCCCGGAGGTGCTTGGCCGCATCCTGGGCGAGCTGATCAGCTACACGGTCACCCACTTCACCGAGGAAGAGCAGTTCTTCGCCAAGTGGGGCTACCCGGTCCTCGACCGCCACCACGAGATCCACGAGCAGCTCAAGAAGACCGCCATCGGCCTGCAGGCCAAGTTCGAGAGCGCCGGTGACGACGTCCTCGGGGACGAAGTCTTCGACTTCCTGCGTGACTGGCTGATCAAGCACATCCTGGGCGAAGACATGCTCTACAAGAGCTACTTCAACAGCTTAGGGATTCACTCCGTGCGCGACGAACCGGCGGGCCTCCGCGCCGCCGTGGCCGGCAGCGGCACGCCGCTGGCGGTGGGGACCGGCGCCACCATCGCCGTCGGCATCGCCCTGACACTGGCGGGCCAGACGCTGGCCGGCGCGGTGGTCGAGGGCCTCGGCCTCGGGCTGTTCGTGGTGTTCACGCTGCGCCTGCTGCCGCCGCTCCGGCAGATCTCGGATTCGCTGGCCCGCGCGGCGCTCGGCGACACCCGGGTGCCGGTGCCGGAAGTGTCGGCCACCGGAGCGTTGGGCCAGCTCGCCCGCTCGCTCAAGGTGCTGAAGACCGCCACCGCCGAGACGCGCCGGCAGGCGCTGGAAGCCGACGCGCTGATGCGCAAAGCCGAGCAGGAGCGCCGCCAGCAGCTCCTGGACATGTCCGACGGGCTGGAGCGCGTGGTGTCGGAATCGGTGGCGCAGATCATCGACCGGGCGCGCCAGATGCGCGACAACGCCAATCAGATGCATGGGCAGGCCGACGACCTGCGCTCGCGCAGCGACGCCGTCACCGCCGCCGCCGAGGACGCCACCAGCAGCGTGCAGACGGTGGCCGCCTCCGCCGACCAGCTCTCGCGCAGCATCCGCGAGGTGGAAAGCCGCGTCCAGCAGTCGAGCACCATCGCCGCCGGCGCCGTCAGCGAAGCCGACCGCACCACCGCCATCGTCAAGGCACTGGCCGACTCCTCCGGACGCATCAGCGAGGTGGCGAAGCTGATCAACGACATCGCCGGACAGACCAACCTGCTGGCGCTGAACGCCACCATCGAGGCGGCACGCGCCGGCGAAGCCGGCAAAGGCTTCGCCGTGGTCGCCAACGAGGTGAAGAACCTCGCCACCCAGACCGCCAAGGCCACCGAGGACATCACCGGCCAGATCGGCGCCATCCAGACCGCCGTCAACGAGGCGGTCGCCGCCATCGGCTCGATCAGCAGCACCATCGGCCAGATCCACCGGATCTCGCAATCGGTCACCGATTCGGTCCTCGAGCAGAAGGCCGCCACCGGCGACATCGCCGACCGCGCCAGCACGGCGGCCAACGGCACCACCCAGGTGCTGGCCAGCATGGGAGCGGTGTCCACCACCTCGCGCGAGGCCGGCGAGATGTCGGCCCAGGTGCTGGAGAACGCCAACCAGGTCGCCGAGGAGATCGAGCGCCTGCGCTCGCGCCTGGTGGAGACGCTGCGCCGCTCCGCCGCCGGCGACCGCCGCGAGCACCCGCGCGTGGCGGTGGATCTGGCGTCCGCGGTGGACGAGCACGGCCGCCACACCAACACCAAGCTGAAGGACATCAGCATGGGCGGCGCGCTGCTGGAGGCGCAACTGCCGCTGAAGGCGGGCGAGCGCATGACCATCACGCTCGACCGCGAGCACGCCACCTTCAACGCCGAGGTGGTGGCGGTCAGCGCCAAGGGTACCCACGTCAAGTTCATGCTGGACGGCGCCGCCGAGGTGCGTCTGCGCCACATCATCGAGCGGGTGAGCGGCCGCGTCGCCGGCCTGGAGACCGCCGCGCGGCGGTAAAAGGAAGCCGGCCGCAAACGACGAACGTTGCGGCCGGGCCGAAAGCGGCAGAGTGGTTAGAAGGGATACGGTACCTGGGAGGCTTGCGCCGGGCACGCAAGCCCACCTATTCTTTTGCGCGGTGCAACATCGCCGCCCCGCTCCGATTCGCATATGCCTCCTCCCGCCGGCGACCTCCCGCCCGACACGGTCTACGTCTGGATCCAACCCGTGGCACCCGGTGCGGAGGATGCCGGTCTGGACCTGCTCGACGACACCGAGCGGGCGCGCTGGGAGCGGTTCTTGCGGCCGGAAGGGCGCCGGCTGTTCGCCGCGGCGCATGCCTTGCTTCGCACCACGCTGTCCCGCTACGCCGCGGTGGACCCGCGCGCCTGGCGCTTCACCGCCGGCGAACACGGACGTCCGGAGCTGGCCGGGCCGGAGACGGGGCTGACCTTCAACCTGACGCACACCGAGGGGCTGGCGGCCTGCGCCGTTACCCGCGGGATCGCCGTGGGCATCGACGCCGAACGCGCCGACCGCCACGCCAACCTGGAGGGCATGGCCCGCTTCGCCTTCGCAGAGTCCGAACGCGCGCAGTTCGACGCCGCCCCACCGGAACGCCGCGGTGCGGTGTTCTTCGGCATCTGGACGCTGAAGGAGGCGTACATCAAGGCGCGCGGGCTCGGATTGGCGCTGCCGCTGAAGTCCTTCGCGGTGACCGTCGATCCGCCGCGCATCGCGCCGGCCCCCGATGACACCACGGAATGGCACGCGGAACTGATCCAGCCGACGGACGAACACGTGCTGGCGGTGGCGGCGGGACGGGCGGTTCAAATCGAGTACTTCAGTCCCTCCCCCAGCCCCGCTGGGGGAGGTTAGGAGGGGGCAAGGTCTTCCCGAGAATCCTCATCTTCCCAGTCTCGGCTGGCGGCCGGCGCGTCGGGAATAAACACGAAGATCAAAAGATCAGAAGATCAAAAGGGCTGTGGCCGGCCTGCCGAGCGTCGTGAGTGGCGAACTTCTTATGATCTTCTGATCTTTTGATCTTCGTGTTTTCGATCCGTACATTCCCGTCAGCCGATGCATGGCCAAGTCTGGATTCTCGGGAAGACCTTGCCCCCACCTAACCTCCCCCGCCGGAGGCAGGGGAGGGACTTTGCGCATCACACAACAGTGCGATGCCGCTCGATGCAGGTTGCCAGCACCTCGTCCATGGGCCGGGCCCACCAGTGGTTGGAGAAGATCTCCACCTCGGCATGCCCCGCATAGCCCTGCGCTTCCACCCAACCGCGGACCCTCGGCAGGTCGATGACCCCGTCGCCCATCATGCCGCGGTCGAGCAGCAGGTCGGTGGTCGGCACCAGCCAGTCGCAGACATGGAAGGCCAGCAGCCGGTCGCGGCCGGCGCGGGCAATCTGCGCCTCCAGCTCCGGATCCCACCAGACATGATAGACGTCCACCGCCACGCCGAGCATGCCCGTGCGCCCCGGATCCAGCCGGTCGCAGAGGTCGAGCGCATGGCGCATCGTGTTCACGCAGGCGCGGTCTGCGGCGTACATGGGGTGCAGCGGCTCAATGGCGAGCGGCATCCCCATGCCGCGGGCGTACTCCAACAGCTCCGCGATTCCGTCCTCCACCATCGCGTGCGCTCCGCCCAAATCCTTGCTCGGCGCCGAGCCCGGCCGGGAGAACTGCGGCAGGCCGCCCACCACGAGCACGAGGCAGCGGGCGCCCAGCGCCTTCGCCTCGTCCACCGCGCGGCGGTTGTCGTCGCGCACCCCCGTGCGGCGGGACGGGTCGGCGGGGAACATGCCGCCGCGGCAATAGCCGGACAGCTCCAGCTCCGCCGCGCGCACCGCCTGTACGGCGCGCTCCAAACCGATGGCCGCGACTTGGTCGCGCCAGGGAGAGATGGCGCGGATCCCATGCCGGGCGCAGGCCTCGACGATCCGCACGAGGTCGCCCTGCGCCTTGACGGTGGCGGTGTTGATCGACAGCCAGCGGTGGTCAGCAGAGAAGTCGCGCATCACACCGCCTCGATCCCGCGCACCGCCATCACGTCGGCCATGCGCCACACGGCTTCCTGCGGGTCGCGCAGCAGGCCGGCCTTGTCGGCCAGCTTGAAGATCTCCGTCAGATGCAGGGTGGATCGCGCGCTCTCCTGGCCGCCAACCATGGTGAAGTGGTCCTGGTGGCCGTTGAGGTAGGCCATGAACACCACGCCCGTCTTATAAAAGCGCGTCGGCGCCCGGAAGATGTGGCGCGACAGCGGCACGGTGGGCTCCAGGATGGCGTGGAAGGCAGCGGAATCACCGCCCGCAAGCTTCGCCAGCGCGGCCGAGGCCGCGGGTGCTATGGCGTCGAAGATGCCCAGCAGCGCGTCGGAATAGCCGTGCTCGTCGCCGGCGATGAGCTCCGCGTAGTTGAAGTCGTCGCCCGTGTACATGCGGACACCCGGCGCAAGCCGCCGGCGCATGGCGATCTCCTTGTCCTTGTCGAGCAGCGAGATCTTCACGCCGTCCACCTTGGCGGCGTGGTCGTTGATGATCGACACCGCCGCGTCCATGGCGGCGTCGAGGTCCGTCGTCCCCCAGTAGCCGCGCAGCGCCGGGTCGAACATGTCGCCCAGCCAATGGATGATGACCGGCTCGCGCACCTGCCCCAGGATGCGGCTGTAGACCCGCGCGTAATCGTCCGGTGACCGCGCCACGCGGGCCAGCGCCCGCGACGCCATCAGGATGATCCGCCCGCCGAGCGCCTCGATGGCCGCGATCTGCTCCTCGTAGGCGCGGATCACGTCGTCCACCGAGCGGGCGTCCTCCGGCGCCAGATGGTCGGTGCCGGCGCCGCTGAACACCAGAGCGCCGCGCGGGCGTGCCGCGTCGAGCGAGCGGCCGATCAGCTCCAAGGACGCCGGCCAGTCCAGCCCCATGCCGCGCTGGGCAGTGTCCATGGCCTCGGCGACACCGAAGCCGAGATCCCAGAGGTGCTCGCGGAACGCGATGGTGCGCTCCCAGTCGATGGCGGGGGTCAGCCACGGGTCGTTGTCGGCCAGCGGGTCGGCCACCACGTGCGCGGCGGCGAAGGCGATGCGGTTGAGGGGACCGGCGATCTTGCCCGGGAAGCCGCGCGCCGGCGCCACCTCGTAGGGCTCCAGCGTGCGGTCGGGGCGCGGCAGGCGAATGGTCAGCGACATGAAGTTCTCCAGAAGCCGCGTAGGTTGGGTTGAGCCGCAGGCGAAGCCCAACGTGTCGGCAATGCAAGGCGTGTTGGGCTTCGCTGGCGCTCAACCCAACCTACGAAAAGCGTTGGCCGCTATACCGTCAGCGTCGGAACGTCGACCCAGCGGCGCTCCTTCCAGCTTTCCAGGGCGGCTTCGACGAGCTGCACGCCCTTGGCGCCCTCCATCAGTGTGTAGCGATAGGGCGCGTCCTCGCAGAGGTGGCGGATGAACATCTCCCACTGCGCCTTGAAGCCGTTGTCGAAGGGTTGGTTGTCGGGCACCGTCGCCCAGGTCTGGTAGAAGTCGAGGCTCTGGCGCTGGTCGGGATTCCACACCGGGCGCGGCGTCGCGGCGCGCGGCTGGATCACGCAGTCGTGCAGCCCCGCCACCGCCGAGCCGTGCGTGCCGTCGGCGTGGAAGGTGACGAGGTCGTCGCGGTAGACGCGCGTCGTCCAGGACGAGTTCATCTGCGCGATCACTCCGCCTTCCAGTTGGAAGGTGGCATAGGCGGCATCGTCGGCGGTGGCCTGATAGCGGCGGCCCTGCTCGTCCCAGCGCTCGGGGATGTGGGTGGCGCCCAGGCACGAGACGCTGCGCACCTCGCCGAACAGGTTGTCCAGCACGTAGCGCCAGTGGCAGAGCATGTCGAGGATGATGCCTCCGCCCTCCTCCGCCCTGTAGTTCCAGGAAGGGCGCTGCGCCGGCTGCCAGTCGCCCTCGAACACCCAGTAACCGAACTCGCCGCGCACCGACAGCAGCCGGCCGAAGAAGCCGCTGTCCTTCAGCATGCGCATCTTCTGCAACCCCGGCAGGAACAGCTTGTCCTGCACCGTGCCGTTCTTGAGGTTCAGCTCCTTGGCGAGGCGCACGGCCTTCAGCGCCTCGGCCAGGTTGGTGGCGATGGGCTTCTCGCAGTAGACATGCTTGCCGACGCGCATGGCGCGCTCCAGGAGCCCGGGGCGCATCTGCGTGGTGCCGGCGTCGAAGAACAGCTCGTCGTTCGGGTTGGCGAGCGCCGCGTCGAGGTCGGTGGTCCAGCGCTCGACGCCGTGCTGCTCGGCCAAGCTGCGGATCTTGTCCTCGTTGCGGCCGACCAGGATCGGGTCGGGCATGACGCGGGTGCCGTCGGACAGCACCGTACCGCCCTGGGCGCGGATGGCGAGGATCGAGCGGATCAGGTGCTGGTTCATCCCCATGCGCCCGGTCACGCCGTGCATGATGATCCCGAGGCGTCGCGTACTCATGGTGAAAGGGGCTCCTTGCTGAGGAATGGGAGGGTGTCCCACCGCGGCTCGGCCGCATGGGCGAAACCGGGGACGAGCAGCGGCGCCGTGGCCAAGCTGCCGCCGGCGATGTTGAGGCGGATCCGATCGCCGTCGCGGCGGTAGAAGCCGTGATGCGCGGCCAGGAAGTCTTCCGCTTCCGGCGCGCCGGCGAAGCCGTCGACGTAGTGGTGGCCGTTGCGCTCGGCGTGGCCGATGCCCAGGAGCGCCACCAGCGCGGTGTCCTGCTGCACGGCGAGACCCGCTTGGCAGGTCAGGTCCTCGGCCGAGATGAAGTGGCGCATGCCGTTCCAGGCGGCGCAGCGCGCGGCGTTCAGGATTGCCTTGTAGAGCCCCTTGCAGGACTTCGACGACACGCCGCGGTAACCGACGGCGCGGGCTGCCAGAAAGGCGTCGTAGGAGTCGTCGGATTCGTCGATGATGAAGGCGTGGCGGTTGCCCACGGGCCCCAGCGGCTCGTCCAGCGCCCGCTCGCGCGCGATGGGCTGCTCGATGTAGAGCAGGTGCCGACGGAACACCGCGAGTTCCGGGTCGCTTTCGAGGGCGTTCAGGAACGCGGTCAGCGCACTCGAGTCCGGGTACTGCTCGTTGCCGTCCAGCGTGGCGCGGTAGCCGGGCACGGCGTCGTCGAGGACGCGGGCGATGGAGGTGAGGCGGGCGATGTCGGCGGCGGGATCGCCGCCGAGCTTGATCTTGAAGTAGCGGAGGCCCTGGCCCCCTCCCCGGCCCTCCCCCGCTTCGCGGGAGAGGGTGCCTTCGTCCCCTCCCCCTCGCAGAGGGGGAGGGTTAGGGTGGGGGCCCGTGACGAGCGCCCGCAACTCCTCCGGATCGTCGAGCAGCCCAACGGTGTGCCGCACGCACACGGCCAGCAGCGGCCGCAGGCCCCGCAGGAACGTGTCGAGGTCGAAGCCCGCCAGGTCCGGCGTCAGCCGCGCATTCAGTCCGGCGACGTTGGCCGCCATGCCAGTGAAGACGTCCAGCCCCAGCGCCCGCAGCAGCCCATCCAGAACCGCCTTGTCGATCAACGCCGGCCCGTACGACGCGGTCAGCCGCGTCTGTCCGGCGGCGAGGCAGGCGGCCTCGTGCGCCGCGCAGGCGTCGGCGTGGTGGTCGAAGGCGGGGGCCGGCGCGTGCCTGGCCAGGTAGGCCTGCGCGGCCAGCCGCAGCGACAGGCGCAGGCCGTCCACCGTCTCGGCCGGGGTGCGGGCCGGGTCCTTGTCGAACCACTTCGGCATCATCATCTCGGCCGTCGAGCCCCAGGCCTCGCCGTGGCCGTCGACCGCGACCAGCGCGCGCACGAAGGCCTGCGGCGCCTCCTCCACGGTCACCGCGCCGAAGCGGAAGGGCTTGACGAAGCGGACAGGCCGCTCGAACAACTCGACCGCAAGGATGCGCAGGCGTGGGGCGTCCATCAGTCCAGATGCCCCTGCGTAAAGAAATGCGCCCGGATCGTCTGCGTCAGCTTCACGAAGACCGGGTCGCCCATGACGTCCAGCGTGCGCGGGCGCTGCAGCGGCACGTCGTAGGTGGCGGCGATGGCGCCCGGCCGCTCGGTCATCACCATGACGCGGTCGGCGAGGAACACCGCCTCCGGGATGGAATGGGTGATCAGCAGCACGGTCTTGCCGGTCTCGTGCTGGATACGCTGGAGCTCGATGTTCATGCGCTCGCGCGTCATGGCGTCGAGCGCACCGAACGGCTCGTCCATCAGCAGGATCTTCGGGTCGTGCACCAGCGCCCGGCACAGCGAGGCGCGCTGCTGCATGCCGCCGGAGAGCTGCCAGGGATACTTGTTCTCGAACCCCTGGAGCCCGGTCATGCGGATCAAGGCGCGTGCCCGCTCCAGGTACTCGTCCCGGGGCAGGCCGCGCACCTCGACCGGCATCATGATGTTGCGCAGCACCGAGCGCCACGCCAGCAGAACCGGGCTCTGGAACACGATGCCGACGTCGTCGTGCGGCTCCTTCACCTCCGTACCCTCGATGCGGATGGCGCCGGAGGTGACCGGCAACAGGCCGGCGATCATCTTCAGCAGGGTCGACTTCCCGCAACCCGACGGGCCGACGACCACCAGGAACTCTCCCTCGCGAACATCGAAGGTCAGCGGTTGCAGGGATGGCACCTCGCCGTCGCGGGTGCGGTACGTCTTCGACACACCCTCGGCCCGGATCAGGCCCGGGGCTGGCCGTTGCGCCGTCTCGGGCATGCCTCCCACCAGCCTCAGATGCGGCGTTGTCATCCCTGCGCCTCCATTCGTGCTTTGGCGCTCACTTGCTCGAGCCCCTCTGCGCCGTCTGCGGCAGGTAGGCGTTGGTGTAGTAGCTGGCGATCTTGTCCTTGGCCGACGCATCGAGGCCGCCGTACTCGACCAGCAGGTCCACGGATTCCTTCATGTTGTCTTGCGTCACGCGGAAAGGCTGGGTGCTCTGGCCGTCCGGGTCCTTGTAGAGCGGGATGGTCAGCTCGAAGCCCTCGGTCAGCGTGGCGAGCTGGCCGCCCTTGGGGTTGGCGTTGAGGATGGACTGCGCCGCCGCCTTCGGATCCTTCGACGCCTCCTCCACCGACTTGATGGCCGCCGCCATGAAGCGGCGCACGAGATCTTCCTTCTCCTTCACCCATCCGGCGTTCGCGACGATGCCGGAGCTGACCATCTTGATGCCGTAGTCGGAGAAGCGGATCGGGGTCACCGACTTGCCGGTGGCGTCCTTGATCTTCATGCTCTGGTCCATGACGTAGCCCAACAACAGGTCCGCCTGGCCATTGATCACGGCGTTCAGCTTGGTCTGCGCGTCGCCCGACACGACCCGGAAGTCGCTCTCCTTGAGGCCGGTCTTCTTCAGGAACAGCGGCCAGATCTGCGACATGGAATCGCCGGGCGTCACCGCGACGGTCTTGCCCTTGATGTCCTCGGGCTTGCGGATGTTCTTGTCGGTGAAGCCCATGGCCGACATGGGGCTGGTCTGCAACAGCACGCCCACCGCCTGCACCGGGGCGCCTTTGGCGGCGGCCTTGATCATGGTCGGCACGTCGACGTAACCGAAATCGGCGGTCTTGGCGGTGACGGCCTGCGTGGTGACTGCCGAGCCGCGGCCCTCCTGGATGTCGAGGTCGATGCCCTGCTCGGCGAAGTAGCCCTTCTCCTTGCCGTAGTAGAAGGGCGCATGCTCGCCGTAGACGTACCAGTTCAGCATCAGCGTGACCTTGTCGGCGGCGAACGCCGGCCCCATGACAAACGGGGCGGCGAACAGGGCCGTAACCACTGCGACCAGAGCCTTCTTCATCCGTTTCCTCCCATTTCCTTGGCCATTCCGCTGGCTTGGAAAACGCGCGCCGTCACGCCGTGGCTGCGAACACGTGACGCTGGCTCGCGTGCCAGGGGATCGCGAGCCGCTCGATGACGTCGATGATCCAGAAGAGCAGCACGCCGATGAGCGCCAGCACGATCAGCGCGGCGAACATGGTCGGCAGCTCGAAATTGCCGATGGAGCGTTGCAGGACGAAGCCGATGCCGGAGTTGGAGCCGACGAACTCCCCCACCACCGCGCCGACCACCGCCAGGGTGATCGACACCTTCAGCCCGGCGAAGATCGCCGGCAGCGCGTGCGGCAAGCTGACCATGCGGAAGGTCTGGAGACGCGACGCCTTCATGGAGCGCGCCAAGTCCATCATGTCCTGGTCCACCGACTTGAACCCCTGCACCGCCGATACGACGATGGGGAAAAAGCCCAGGAGAAACGCCGAGATCACCTTGGGCACCAGCCCGAAGCCGAACCACACGACGAACAGCGGGGCGATGGCGACCTTGGGGATCGACTGCGAGAACACCAGGAGCGGATAGACGTACGCCTCCACCGTGCGGGAGCCGGCGATCAGCATGGCCATGGGAATGCCGAAGGCCACCGACAGCGCGAAGCCGCCCAGCGTCGCCAGGGTGGTGGGCACCGCGGCGGCGAGCAGGCTGTCCCACTGGTCGACCAGCGCCAGGATCACGTCCTTGGGCGCCGGCACGAGGTACGGCGGGATCGCCAGGACGCGCACCGTCACGTCCCACAGCACCGTCAGCAGGACCAGGAAGATCAGCGGCCGCAGCCAGCCGGAATTGACCACGCGTTCGAGCGCGTGCATGCCACGCGAGCGATCCATCGTCTCCCTCCCCGCCGGCCCGCGCCCGGTTCGTTCGTGCGCTTGTTAACCGGCTGGTTAAAACCTACTGAGGCCAAGTAGACCCGTCAACCCGCCAAGATGGATAGACCGGATAATGCGCCGTCCCCCGTCTCCAACAGGGCAGGGGTGGGATGAAATCTATGATTCCGCGTGTTGATCTCCACGGCCCCCCTATGGAGGAGACGATGAAGATCACGCGGGTGCTGGCGGCCGGGATGGTGGCGTTGTCGCTGTCGGCCTGCGCCGGGCCGGGCTACGACGACCGCTACGGCTACTACGACCGCGGCGGGATCAGCGGGCAGACGGCCGGCACAGTCGGCGGCGCGGTGCTGGGCGGGCTGGTCGGCTCGCGATTCGGCGGCGGCAGCGGCAAGATCGCAACCACCGGCATCGGTGCGGTGCTGGGCGGCTTGGCCGGGTCGGCCATCGGCTCGTCCATCGACCGGCGCAACGCCGAAGAGGAGCGCTACGAACGCCAGCGCCTATCGGACCGCAATCCCTGGTTCCATTGAGCCCTCTCACCGCCGCAGCGCGGCCAGCACCAGCTCGGTCATGTGGGCGAGGCGCTCGTCCTTGGCGGGATCGGCCAGCAGGTCGCGGCCGAAGATCGCCGACAGGGTATGAGCGTTCGACAGGTAGAAATACGCCAGCGCCGCGATGGAGATGTAGAGCTGCACCGGGTCCACGCCCGGTCGGAACAGGCCTTCCGCCACGCCGCGCTCCAGCACGTCCGCGATCAGCAGCACGAAGGGCGAGTGCATGGACTTGACGTTCTGCGACGCCTTCAGGTGCTTGGCACGGTAGATGTTCTCGTTGTTGAGGAGCGCCAGGAACTCCGGGTGCTCGATGAAGTACTGCCAAGTAAAGGAGATCAGCCGGGCGATGGCATCCGGCGGCGCCAGCGTCTCCAGGCTCAGTTCCCGCTCGGCCGCGCGGATGTCGGCGTAGGCCGCCTCGAGCACAGTCAGGTATAAGCTCTGCTTGTTGCCGACGTGGTAGTAGAGCATGCGCTTGTTGGTGCCCGCCGCCTCGGCGATGCGGTCCACTCGTGCGCCGCCCAGCCCGTACCGGGCGAACTCGTCGCGCGCCGCCGCCAGGATGCGGGCGCGTGTTCCCTCCGGGTCGCGCGTCGCGCCGCTCCTGCTGCGCCCGGTCCGGCGTGGGCTCTTCGGCTCGGTCAGGGTTTCCACCGGATGCGTTCCTCCCATCGATGCGGAAACCATAGCACAGCGCGCAGTACGCACAGCGTCTCTCCACGAATGGGCGGTTGATCCGCCCGGCGGGCCTGCACCATCCTGGCGTTCAACACAAGAGGGAGGTCAGGCGTGAACACGGACATTTCCACGGAATGGATCGAGCTGACAGCGGCGGACGGGCATCGATTTGACGCCTATCGCGCCGCACCGAAGGGCGTCGCGCGGGGCGCGCTGGTCGTTTTGCCCGAGATCTTCGGCATAAACCGGCACATCCGGCGCGTCTGCGACGGCTTCGCCGCGGCCGGCTACACGGTGCTCGCCCCGGCGCTGTTCGACCGCGCCGAGCGCAAGGTCGAGCTGGGCTACGACGACGCCGGCCGCACGCACGGCATCACGCTGATGAAGTCCATGGAGCGCGAATCCACGCTGCGCGACACGCAAGCGGCGCTGGCGCACCTCGGCGACGCGGCGGTGGTCGGCTACTGCTGGGGCGGCTCCATCGCCTGGTTGGCGGCGGCGCGGCTGCCGGTGCGGGCGGCCATCGGCTATTACGGCGGCCAGATCGGCCAGACCCTCGACGAGGTTCCCCGGGCGCCGGTGCTGCTGCACTTCGGCGAGCAGGACCCGAACATCCCGCTCTCCGTCGCCGAGGGCGTGCGGCAGCGCCACCCGGCGGTGATCGTCCACACCTATCCGGCCGGGCACGCCTTTAACCGCGACGAGGGGAAGACTTACGACGCCGACAGCGCGGCGCTGGCGCTTCGGCGCACGCTGGGCTTGCTTGCCGCAGCCTTCTGAACGTCACCGGGGACGGCTGACGACCCGCACGTGCAGCGGCCGCCCGGCAAGCATGCCGAACCCCGCGGCGGCCAGCACCACCGCCACGAACAGCACGCCCGACACCTCCCAGCCGCCGGTGCGGTCGTGCAGCAGCCCGACCACCAGCGGCCCGGCCGCCGCCAGCGAGTAGCCGATGCTCTGCGCCATGCTGGAGAGGTGGGAGGCCACGTGCGTGTCGCCGGCGCGCAGCACGATCAGCATCAGCGCCACCGCGAACGTGCCGCCCTGCCCCAGCCCCAGCAGCACCGCCCACAGCCAGACCGTTCCCAGCGGCGCCAGCAGGCAGCCGAGCATCCCGGCCAGCGTCAGCCCCAGCATCACAAGCACCACGCCGCCTTGGTGGCGGCGCCGTCCGGCGACGATGGGCGCGGTCAGCGCGGTGATGAGCTGTACCAGGATGGAGCACGACAGCACCAGCCCGGCGGTCATCGGATCGAGGCCGCGGTCGCGCAGGATCGGCGCCAGCCAAGCGAACACCACATAGGCCAGCGACGACTGCAAACCCATGAACAGCGTCACCTGCCACGCCAGCGGATCGCGCCACAGCCCGCGCACCTCCCAGGGCACGTGCGCACGCCGCGCCGCGGCGCTGGGTACCTGCGGCAGCCATGCCACCGCCGCGACCAGCGCCGGCACTGCCCAGAAGGCCAGCGCCAGCGGCCAGCCGCCGAGCGCCTGCTCCAGCGGCACCGTGGCGCCCGCCGCGACGGCCGCACCGCCGCACAGCGCCATGGTGTAGACGCCGGTCATCAGCGCCGCACGGTCGGGGAAGTCGCGCTTCACCAGCCCCGGCAGCAAGGCGCCGATGATGCCTATTCCCGCCCCGGCGATCAGCGCCGCCACGAACTGCACGGCGAAGACCGGCACGCCGCGCAGTGCTATTCCCGCCGCCTGGATAAGCATCACGCCGAGAATGGTCCGCTCGGCACCCCAGCGGCGCGCCAACCCCGGCGCCATCAGCCCGAAAAGGCCCAGGCAGACTACCGGCGCGGTCGTCAGCACGCTGGCGGTCGCCGCGGAAATGCCGGTGTCGCGCACCACCTCCGCCAGCACGGGACCGAGGCTGGACAGGGCCGGGCGCAGGTTCAGCGCGATCAGCACCAGCGCGCACGCCACCAGCACGGGATGGCGCAGCGGCGCCGGCGCGGGCGTGTCGTCCTCGGTGTCGATCAGGAGTTCGCCGGCCAGGGTCGGCGGATTCGGTTCAGCGGGAAAGTCGCGCATGATCTCGGAGGGGCAGCGGAAAAGACGGGAGCGGGATACCACGTGGGACGGGTGAGTCCCCCGTGCAACAGCGGCGGGCTTCCTGCACGGCCGCCTGCCGCCGGCCGTTGACTGAGCTAACACGGGAATTCGATAGTCGCTACGTTTCGTTGATCTCGCGGTTGAACTGCTCCGACCATGGCGCGTCCCCTCCCCTCCTCGGCTTCCCTCGACGATCGCACCGCGCAAGCGGTCGAAGTGCTGGCGCTGGCCGTGCAGCGCGAGCGCATCCCGGGAATCATCGAGTTCGGCGTCGCCTCCGACGCGCTGGAGCGCGCCGCCGCATCGCGCCGCCGGGCGGATCTGGAGTCCGCCGCGGTCGCCTTCGATTCGCTGGATGCGGGCTTTCGGGCGCGCATCGTCGAGCGCGCTTACGACCTCGCCCGCAGCGAACGCGGCCGGCTGCGCATGCCGCAGCTCCCGCCGCCCGCCGCCCGCACCGCCGCGGAGCTGCCCACCGCGTTCGCGGAGGCGACGACGCAGGGCGCCGGCCGTGCGCGCACCCGCCTGATGGCGGACCTCGGCCGCCGTTCGGCCGCGCGCGACGACGCCCGCGCGACAGACCTCGCCCCGACCCTGGACGAAATCATCCCGATTCAGCCGCGCCGCCCCGAAGGGCCGCCGCCCAAGTGGTGGGAATAAGGGTCGGAGCGAAAGCACCGACCCACTTGCCCCCACCCCGCGGCCTTCGGCGCGGGGTGGGGGCAAGTGGGTCGCTGATTCGGCGTGAGGGTGTGAAAAGATCAGTGCGCGAAACGTGGATGCGCCCGCCCTCCGAGGGCTAGCCAAACAGGGTCGCGCCGACGACGATCAGACCCAGCAGCAGCACGCCGAAGGACACCTGAATCGGCACATTGGGGTCGCGCCCGCGGCAGATCCCTTCCTTGAAGCTCACGCAGTCCTCGCACATTTGGGTGTTCGGCCCCGCGCTGCCTGGGATGCCGCCGCACACCTTCGCTGATCCACAACACTCGGCAGGGGAGGACATGTGGATTACCCGTAGATCGGAACCGCCGGTCGGAATGCTAAGCGAGGCGCGACACAATGTCACGCGACATTTCAGCGCTTGGTTTTGACACTGATGATCAGCACCCCCACCATGACCAACGCTGCTCCCGCGAACTGCATCCAAGAGATCTGCTCGCCAAGCGCAAGGTAGCCGAATCCGGCCGCCGAGACGGGGCCGAGCGCGCCCACCAGGGCCACCGTGTTGGCGCCGATGCGCCGCAAAGCCTCGGCCGTCATGAAGACGGGCAACACCGTGCAGAAGACCGCCATGACGATCGACAACCCGTAAACCTCGGCCGGCTGGTTCAGTGCCGACAATGGCCGCAGCGCCAGGAACTGGACGATGCAGCACACGCTGGCCGCGATCATGGCGTAGGCGGTGAATCGCATGGAGCCGACCCGCGCGATCACCCGGCTGCCGGCCACCAGGTAGACCGCGTAGCAGACGGCGCTGCCGAACACCAGAAACGCCCCCCAGCCGAATGCGGCACCGCCGACCGCCAGCTCGGTGGACAGCACCAGCGCCACGCCGACATAGGAAACGGCAAGCGACACCACCTCCCGCACGCCGATGGGCTTGGCCAGGAACAGCGCCGAGAGCACCACCACGATGGTGGGATAGAGGAACAGCAGCAGCCGCCCAACCCCGGCGCTGACGTATTGCAGGCCGAGGAAGTCCAGAAAGCTCGCCACGTAGTAACCGAGCGCGCCCAGCCCCAGGGTGAGCATCCAGTCCCGCGTGGACAGACGGGCGCGCCCGCCGCCTCGGCCGCTCCACACCGCCATACCCACGAAGAACGGCAGCGAGAACACCATGCGCAGCGTGATCAGCGTCACTGCATCGACGCCGTAGGTGTAGGCGGTCTTGATGATAACCGGCCGCAGGGAGAAAGCGAGTACGCCCGCCACGCCCAGCAGCAGGCCCACGGTTTGGTACAGGGGCCGCTCGCGCTCGACGTCGAGTTCCGCCACCTCCGCCATTATGCGGCCCGCCGCTCGACCGCCAGCAGGTCGGCCAGCGCCAGCGCCACCGCCTCGGTCGCCTTGTGCAGGTCAGACAGCGGCACGCGCTCATCGGCACGGTGGGCGTTGGCCTCCTCGATGGTGCGCGGGCCGGCGCCGAACAGCATGATGGGCACGCCGGCGTCGGCGTAGTGGCGCGCGTCGGTGTAGAGCGGAACCCCCCTGGCCTCCACCGGCTCGCCCATGACTTGGGTGGCGTGACGGCAGAGGGCCTCGGCCAAGCGGTCGGTGCCGGGCAGCGGCTTCAGCGGGCGCGCCAGCAGGATGCGGCGCACTTCGACCCGCGCAGCGGGGAAGGCCTTGGCGGCTTCGGCGATCACGGCGCGCAAGCCCTGCTCGACCGTCTCCGGGGTTTCCTCGGGGATCATGCGGCGGTCGAGGCGAAGCGTGACGCGGTCCGGCACCACGTTGGTGTTGATGCCGCCCTTGATCAGCCCGACCGTGAGCTGCGGCGAGCCGATGCCCGGAACGTCCGACGTCGTCTCCTCGTACGTCCGGCGCAACGCGTACAGCGCGTTCAGCACCGCCGTCGCCGCCTCCAGCGCGTCGACGCCGGTGCCGGGCAGGGCCGCGTGCGCCGACTTGCCGTTCACCTCCACCTCCAGGTGCAGGCAGCCGTTGTGCGCGGTCACCACGCCGTAGCTGAAGCCGGCACCGATGGCGAAGTCGGGCTTGGTGATGCCCTCGTCCAGCAGCCACTTCGGCCCGATCTCGCCGCCCATCTCCTCGTCGTAGGTCAGGTGCAGCTCGACCGTGCCGCGGTCGAGGCCCGCTTTCTCCAGGGCCAGCAGCGCGTATGCATAAGTGGCGAAGTCCGACTTCGACACCGCGGCGCCGCGCCCGTACATCCACCCCTGCACCACCTCCGCCCCGTAAGGGTCGCGGGTCCAGCCCTCGCCGGGCGGCACCACGTCGCCGTGCGCGTTCAGCGCCACCACCGGGCCGTCGCCGAAGCGCTTGCGCACCACCAGGTTAACGACGCTGACCATGCCGGCGGCGCGCACCAAGTCGTCCGGCACGCGGTGCCGCTCGACGGTGAAGCCCATGGCCTCCAGCAGTTCCGCGGCGCGCTCGGCGTGCGGCGCGCAGTCGCCCGGCGGGTTGTCGGAGGGCACCTTGACCAGCTCGGCCAGGAAGCGGACCTGGGCGGCCTGCTCGGCACGGAGGAAATCGCGGATGGCCTGGGCGTGCGTCATGGCGAGGTGATCCCGTGCTCGAAGTGGCGGACGATATCGAGAAGGACGCGGGTCGCCAAGTCGGCATCCTCGGTGGTGATGGATTCCGCCGGGTTGTGGCTGATGCCGCCGCGGCAGCGCACGAACAGCATACCCATCGGCAGCACGCCGGCAAAGGCCATGGCGTCGTGCCCCGCGCCGCTCGGCAGGTGGAACGGACGCACGCCGGCGCGCTTCACGGCGGCCTCGATCTGGTCGATCAGGCTCGGCGAGCAGGGGGCTGCGGACGCCTCGTGCCCCTTCTCGACAGAAAGGGTCAGGTTGCGGCGGCCGGCGATGGCCTCCAGCGCGTCCTGGATCGCCTTGGCGCCTTCCGTCCGCACTGAATCGTCGGCGGCACGGACGTCAACCGTGAAGACCACGCGGCCGGGAATCACGTTGATGGCGCCGGGGAATGCTTCCAGTCGACCCACGGTCGCCACCAAGCCCGTCGTGCCGGCGGCCTGCCGTTCGACCGCCAGCACCATCTCGGATGCTGCGGCCAGCGCGTCGCGGCGCAGCGCCATGGGCACGGTACCGGCGTGGCCGGCCATGCCCTGCACCGTCACGCCGAAGCGCGTGGCGCCGTTGATGGCGGTGACGATGCCCAACGGCAACCCCTCGGCCTCCAGCACCGGTCCCTGCTCGATGTGCACTTCCAGGTAGGCCAGCGCTTGCGCGCGGGTGGACTCGGGAATGCGCGCCGGGTCGCCGCCGAAGGATGTGAGCGCGTCGGCGAAGCGCACGCCGTCGCGGTCCTTGGCCTCCAGCGCCGCGGGGTCGAACCGCCCAGCCGCCGCCCGGCTGCCGGTCAGCGTGAGCGGGAAGCGCACCCCCTCCTCGTCGCCGAAGCCCAGCACCTCGATGGCGAAGGGCAGCCGTTCGCCCTGCCGGTTCAGCTCCGCCACCACGGCGACCGCCGTCAGCACCCCCAGGTTCCCGTCGTACTTGCCGGCGTTTCGCACCGTGTCGATGTGCGAGCCCAGCAGCAGCGCCGGCGCGCCGGGCCGCAGCCCTTCGTAGCGGCCCACCACCGTGCCGACGGGATCGAGGCGGACGCTCATCCCCGCCTCGCGCATCCACTCCATGAGCTGGTCGGCGGCCGCACGGTGCGATGCTGAGAAGACCAAGCGGGTCAGCGCCGAGGCGTCCGCCGAAAACGCGGCGAAGGCATCCAGGCGCGCCATCAGTTCCGCTCCGAAGGCAGTCATGGCAGCAGGTCCTTGAGGCGCCACAGCGTGATGCGCTCCACCTGCGCCAGCGCGGCGGCGAACTCCTCCTCCGGCGTGTTGTGGATCCGGCGCTCGAAGGCATCCAGGATCTGGGCGCGCGAGCTGCCCTTCACCGCCATGATGAAGGGGAAGCCGAACTTGCTCTTGTAGGCATCGTTCAACGCGGTGAAGCGCCGGAACTCCTCGGGCGTGCAGCGGTCCAGTCCGGCGCTCGCCTGCTCGGAGGTGGAATCCGCGGTCAGCCCGCCGCTCACCGCCAGCTTGCCGGCGAGGTCCGGGTGGGCGTTCAGCAGCGCCAGTTGCCGCTTGCGCGGGGCGGCGCGCAGCACGGCGACCATGGCGGCGTGCAGCCCCTCGGCAGTGTCGTTCGCGGACGTCAGGCCGGCGTCGAAGGCGCCTTCCGGGATCCACGGGGAGTGCTCGAACACATGGCCGAAGCGGGCCAGGAAGGCGGTACGGTCCATCGCGCTGGGGGCGGTCATGGGCTGTGCTCCGATGGCGTGGTCGCATTGGGCCCCCCTCCCAACCTCCCCCCACTGCGCGGGGGGAGGAGAAGAAAGCCCTCCCCCGTCGAAGATGGGGGAGGGTTGGGTGGGGGCCCAGCGCCGGGACGTCCCAGGCGCATCACTTCGCACCCCCATACGGATGCCGTTCACGCCAATGCCTGGCGATGTCCACCCGGCGGCAGAACCACACGCCATCAAAGCCGGCGGCGTAATCCAGGAAGCGCTCCAGCGCCTTGATCCGGCCCGGCTTCCCCACCAGGCGGCAGTGCAGGCCGACCGACAGCATGCGCGGGGTCTCCGCCCCCTCCTCGTACAGTGCGTCGAAGCTGTCCTTGAGATAGGTGAAGAACTGATCGCCGCTGTTGAAGCCCTGCGGCGCTGCGAAGCGCATGTCGTTGACGTCGAGCGTGTAGGGAACGATGAGCTGCGGCTTGCCCGCCTCCTCCACCCAGTACGGCAAATCGTCGTCGTAGGCGTCGGCGTCGTAGAGGAAGCCGCCGTGCTCCGCCACCAGGCGCCGCGTGTTCGGGCTGGTGCGCCCGGTGTACCAGCCCAAGGGGCGGCTGCCGCTCACCTGCTCCAGGATCGCGACGGCCTTGGCGATGTGCTCGCGCTCGGTCTCCTCGCCGACGTACTGGTAGTTGATCCAGCGGTAGCCGTGGCTGGCGATCTCGTGCCCGGCATCGACCATGGCGCAGATGACCTGCGGGTTGCGCTCGGCCGCCATGGCGACGGCGAAGATGGTGAGCGGAATGCCCTTGCGCTCGAACAGCTTGAGCAGGCGCCATACGCCGACCCGCGCGCCGTAGTCGTACAGCGACTCCATGGAGATGTGCCGCACGCCCTGGAGGGGCTGCGCCGCGACGATCTCCGACAGGAAGGACTCCGACGCCGCGTCGCCGTGCAGGATGCAGTTCTCCGCCCCCTCCTCGTAGTTGAGGACGCACTGCACGGCGATGCGCGCCCCGCCGGGCCAGTCGGCCTTGGGCGGGTTGGGGCCGTAGCCCACGAGATCCCTGGGATAGCCGGAACCGGACATGCCTTTCCCCCCTTCTGGGCAACGCTGCGATTGTCATGATAGCCGGTGAAAACGCGCTACGCTTTTCGGATCCGTTTGAAAGTCTTCCCCCGTCCCCCCTGTTAGAGCACAGTTTCGGCGTCGATATACTTGCTTAACATACGGCGTAAGGCCGGGGAGGCGAGACAACATGACAAACGACGCGCAACACGGCGGCCGGCTGACCACCCACGTCCTGGACACGGCGCACGGCCGGCCTGCCGCCGGCATGGCGCTCACCCTCTACCGGATCGAGCACGAGCAGCGCCACTGGCTGCTGGACGCGCGCACCAACGCCGACGGGCGCTGCGACGCGCCGCTGCTGGCCGACGACGCGCTCAAGCCCGGCTGCTACGAGCTGGTGTTCAAGGTCGGCGCCTATTTCCGCGCGGCCGGCATGGAACTACCGGACCCGCCGTTCCTCGACACGGTACCGGTCCGCTTCGGCATCGCGACGGCCGGACAGCACTACCACGTGCCGCTGCTGGTCTCGCCCTACGGCTACTCCACCTACCGCGGCAGTTGAGGACGGAGATCATGCGCGACACCGTTCGTTTCCTGCTTGGAGACCAGCTCCGCGAACTCCGCGACGTCGACCCGACGATGACCGTGCTCGACTGGCTGCGGATGGAGGAGCGGCTGGTCGGCACCAAGGAAGGCTGCGGCGAGGGCGACTGCGGCGCCTGCACCGTGGTGGTCGGCCGCCTGGACGGCGGCGTCGTGCACTATGAGGCGGTGAACGCCTGCATCCGCTTCGTGCCGACGCTGGACGGCTGCCAGCTCCTCACCGTCGAGCACCTCAAGAACCCGGACGGCAGCCTGCACCCGGTGCAGCAGGCGATGGTAGACTGCCACGGCTCGCAATGCGGCTATTGCACGCCGGGCTTCGTCATGTCGATGCTGGTGCTCTACCTCAACGAGGACCGCCCGCCGCCGGAGCGCGTCGACGACGCGCTGGCCGGCAATCTGTGCCGCTGCACCGGCTACGCCCCCATCGTCGCGGCGGCCCAGCGCATGTACGAGCTGGGCGACCGCACCACCGACCGCTTCGCCGTCGGGGCCGCCGGCATCGCCGAACGCCTCCAGGCGCTCCAGGACGAGGAGACGGTACGCGTCGGGCACGGCGGACGGCACTTCTACGCCCCGGCCAACGAGGGGCAATTGGCCGACCTGCTGCTCGTCCATCCCCATGCCACCATCGTGGCCGGCGCCACCGACGTCGGCCTGTGGGTCACCAAGCTCCAGCGCGTGCTGCCCGACATCGTCTATACCGGGCGGGTGGCGGAGCTGCGCCGCATCCGCGAGACCGACGCGGCGCTGGAGATCGGGGCGGGCGTCACCTACACCGACGCGGCCGAGGCCGTCGCCGCGCTCTACCCCGATTTCGGCGAGCTGATCCGGCGCATCGGCGCCGTGCAGGTGCGCAACATGGGCACCATCGGCGGCAACGTCGCCAACGGCTCGCCCATCGGCGACACCCCGCCGGCGCTGATCGCCGCCGGGGCGACGGTGGTGCTGCGCATGGGCATCGAGCGGCGCACGCTGGATCTCGAGGACTTCTTCCTCGCCTACGGCAAGCAGGACCGCCGGCCGGGCGAGTTCGTCGAGAAGGTCATCCTGCCCAAGCCCACCCCCGACGCCTGGTTCCGCGCCTACAAGGTGTCGAAGCGCTTCGACCAGGACATCTCCGCCGTCTGCGGCGCCTTCCTGGTGGAGGTGGAGGGCGGCCGGGTAACCCGCGCGCGCCTGGCCTTTGGGGGCATGGCGGCGACGCCCAAGCGCGCCGCAGCGGCGGAAGCCGCCCTGGTCGGCCAGCCCTGGACCGAGACCAGCGTGCGCCGCGCCATGGAGGCGCTGGCACAGGACTTTAGCCCGTTGACCGACTGGCGGGCCAGCGCCGCCTACCGCACCCGGGTGGCGGCCAACCTGCTGCTGAAGATGTTCGTAGAGACCACCGAAACGGCGGCCGCGACCCGCCTGGTCGGCGACCGGGGGCGTGCCCATGCCTGACATGACGCATCCCCTGCGCATCACCGGCGGCGTCCACGAGGAGCGCCGGCACGACAGCGCCCACAAGCACGTCACCGGCGAGGCCGTCTACGTCGACGACATGCCCGAGCACACCGGGCTGCTGCACGTCTACCTGGGCCTGTCCGCCAAGGCGCATGCGCGCGTCCTATCCATAGATCTGTCGGGGGTTCGTTCCGCCCCCGGCGTGATCGCGGTGCTCACCGCCGACGACGTGCCGGGCGTCAACGACGTCGGCGCCATGGGCCGCCACGACGAGCCGCTGTTCGCCAGGGACCTGGTGGAGTACGTCGGCCAGCCGCTGTTCGCCGTCGCAGCACTCACCCGCGACCAAGCGCGCAGAGCCGCCAGACTGGCCGAGGTGGATTATGAAGAGCTGCCGGCGGTGCTGGACATCACCACGGCCCGCCAATCGCCCCGGCTGGTCTTCCCGCCCATGACCCTGCGCAAGGGCGACGTCGACTCCGCCCTCGCGCAGTCGCCCCGGCGCGTGCGGGGCCGGCTGGCCATGGGCGGACAGGAGCACTTCTACCTGGAAGGCCACGCGGCGCTGGCCATCCCGGCGGAGGACGAGGAGGTGCTGGTCCACTCCTCCACCCAGCACCCGACCGAGGTGCAGCACATCGTCGCCCATGTGCTGGACGTGCCCGCCGGCGCCGTGAGCATTGAGGTGCGGCGCATGGGCGGCGGCTTCGGCGGCAAGGAGACGCAGGCCAACCTGTTCGCCGCCGCCGTGGCGCTGGTGGCGAAGACGACCGGCCGGGCCGCCAAGATCCGTCCCGACCGCGACGACGACATGGTCATCACCGGCAAGCGCCACGACTTTGAGGTGGACTACGACGTCGGCTTCGACGAGGAGGGACGCATCCTCGGCGTCGACATGGTGCTGGCGGCACGCTGCGGCTACTCCGCCGACCTCTCCGGCCCGGTAACCGACCGTGCGCTGTTCCACGCCGACAACGGCTATTTCTATCCGGCGGCGCAGATCGCCTCCCTGCCACTGAAGACCAACACCGTGTCGAACACCGCCTTCCGCGGCTTCGGCGGACCACAGGGCATGCTGGCGGCCGAGCGGGTGATCGAGGAGGTGGCCTTCGCCGTCGGCAAGGACCCGCTCGACGTCCGCAAGCTGAACTTCTACGGCGAGGGCCGGGACACCACGCCTTACCACCAGACGGTGGAGGACAACATCCTGCCCGATCTGGTGGCCGAGCTGGAGCGGAGCAGCGGCTACCGCGAGCGCCGCGCCGCGATCAGCGCCTTCAACGCCGCGAACCGCTGGCTGCGCAAGGGGTTGGCCCTGACGCCGGTGAAGTTCGGCATCTCCTTCACCGCCACGCACTACAACCAGGGCAGCGCCCTGGTGCACGTCTACGCCGACGGCAGCATCCACCTGAACCACGGCGGCACCGAGATGGGCCAGGGCCTGCACACCAAGGTGGCGCAGATCGTCGCCGAGGAGTTCCAGGTGGACGCGGCTCACGTGCGCATCACCGCCACCAACACCGCCAAGGTGCCCAACACCTCGGCCACCGCCGCGTCGAGCGGCACCGACCTCAACGGCAAGGCGGCGCAAAACGCCGCGCGCGCCATCAAGGACCGGCTGACCGACTTCGCCGCCGAGACCTGGGGCGTACCGCGCGATGCGGTGGTGTTCCGCGCCGGGCGCGTGCATATCGGCAACCACGTCATGGGCTTCGCCGATCTGGCGCGCGCCGCCTACATGGCGCGGGTGCACCTGTCCGCCACCGGGTTCTACAAAACGCCGAAGATCCACTGGGACCGCGACACCGGCCAGGGCCGGCCGTTCTTCTACTTCGCCTACGGCGCCGCGGCGTCGGAAGTCACTGTCGACACGCTGACCGGCGAGTACCGGCTGGACCGGGTGGACATCCTGCACGACGTCGGCCGCTCGCTGAACCCGGCCATCGACCGCGGGCAGATCGAGGGCGGCTTCGTGCAGGGCATGGGCTGGCTCACCATGGAGGAGCTGTGGTGGGACGACGAGGGCCGGCTGCGCACGCACGCCCCCTCCACCTACAAGATCCCGACCTGCGGCGACCGGCCGAAGGTGTTCAACGTGCGCTTCTACGACGCGCCCAACCGCGAGGACAGCGTCTTCCGCTCCAAGGCGGTGGGCGAGCCGCCGTTGATGCTGGGCATCTCGGTGCTGCACGCGCTGTCCGATGCGGTGGCGAGCGTCGCCGGCCACCGCTTCTGCCCGCGGCTCGACGCCCCGGCGACGCCGGAGCGCGTGCTGACGGCCATCGAGCGGCTGCGCGAGCGGGCAGCATCGCCATGACCGGCCTGGCCGCCACGCTGAGGGAATGGCTGGAGCGCGGCGAGGACGCGGTGCTGATCACCATTGCCGCGGTGCGCGGCTCCACCCCCCGCGAGGCGGGTACCCGCATGCTGGTCGGCCGAAGCGCGGCGCTCGGTACCGTCGGCGGCGGACGGCTGGAGTGGGAGGCCGTGGAGACGGCGCGCCGCATGATGGACGGGGGCAGGACGGTCGCAGATCTGGACATGCCGCTGGGGCCGGCGCTCGGCCAGTGCTGCGGCGGGCACGTGACGCTGCGTCTGGAGCGGACGGACGCCGGCGTCGTGGCACGGCTGGAGGCCGCGGAACGCGCCGAGGCGGAGCGCCGCCCGCACGTGCTGCTGTTCGGCGCTGGGCACGTGGGCAAAGCGATCGCGTCGGCCCTGGCCCCCCTGCCGTTGGCCGTCCGCTGGATCGACGAGCGGGCGCACGAGTTCCCCGATCCCGTTCCCGCGGGCGTCGAACGGGTGGTGAGCGCCAACCCGCTGGACCACGTCGCGGCGGCGCCGGCCGGCGCCGGCTACCTGGTCCTGACGCACAGCCACGCGCTGGATTTCGCCATCACGGCGGCGGTGCTGGACCGCGGTGACGCGGCGTATACCGGCCTCATCGGCTCCGCCACCAAGCGCCGGCGCTTCGAGCGCGAGTACCTGGCCCGCGGCCGGGATCCCGCGCGGCTGGAACGCCTCACCTGCCCCATCGGCGCCGGCCTGGACGACAAGCGCCCCACGGTGATCGCCGCGCTGGTGGCGGCGGAGGTGTTGATAAACACCCTCTCCCGCCCCGGGAGAGGGAGGGACCCGCTCGAAGAGCGGGAGGGTGAGGGTAAATCCAAGGATCCTTGCCCTACCCTCACCCGGCCGCTGCGCGGCCACCCTCTCCCGGGGCTCTCGGCGGCCAAAGGCCGCCTGACGCCGGCAGCGCCCGCAAGCGGGCGCGAGAGGCGGGAGAGGGGATAAGAGGCGCTCGACGCTCATGGAAGGACTGATCTACCTCGACCACCTTGCGTCGACGCCGCTGGATCCGGCGGTGCTGGAGGCCATGCTTCCGTGGATGAGGCATGCCGGGAACCCGCACGCCCGCCATCGGCCGGCCTGGGACGCCGCCGACGCCATCGAAGGAGCCCGCGCCGAGGTCGCCGCTCTGGTGAACGCCAGACCCGGCGAAGTCGTGTTCACCTCCGGCGCCACCGAGGCCAACAACCTGGCGCTGCTTGGCGGCGTCCCGGAAGTCTGGCCGGTCCTCGCCTCCGCCATCGAACATCCCAGTGTGCTGGCCTGCCTGCCTGAGCCGGAATCGGCTCGCCTGCCGGTGGACCGGCGTGGTGTGGTGGACCTCGACCACCTCGAAGCGCGGCTGCGCGAGAAACCGGCCCTGGTGTCCGTCATGGCCGCCAACAACGAGGTCGGCACGCTCCAGCCGCTCGCCGAAATCGCCGCGCTGTGCCGCGCCCACGGCGCGCTGTTCCATTGCGATGCCGCGCAGATGCCCGTGCCGATGGACGGCATCGACTTGCTTAGCCTGTCCGGCCACAAGCTCTACGGCCCGCAGGGCGTTGGCGCCCTGGTGGTGCGCGATGGTGTGGCCTTGCGCCCGCTTTTGTTCGGCGGGCACCAGCAGGGCGGCCGGCGCGCCGGGACGCTGCCGACGGCACTGTGCGTCGGCCTTGGCGCGGCGTGCCGGCTGGCGCGCATCCGTCGCGAGGAGGATGCCGGCCGCATCACGGCTCTCCGCGAACGCCTGTTCACGGCACTTGCAACCGCCCTGCCGGACCTCCGGCGCAACAGCCCGGCGGACGGGTGCCTGCCCGGCTGCCTGAACGTTACGGTGCCCGGCGTCGACGCCGCCGATTTGCTGCTCGACCTGCCGGACTTGGCGCTATCCACCGGCTCGGCGTGCTCCACCGGGGCCGAGGGGCCGTCGCACGTGCTTCTGGCGCTGGGGCTGTCGCCGGAGGACGCGCACGCTTCCTTCCGCTTCGGCCTGGGGCGAACCTCCACGGAAAGCGATGTCGACGAAGCGGCGCAGCGCTTCGCGCAAGTCCTCACAGCATGGCGTCGGGGCTGAGCGCCGCCGGATCCGGCAAGGCTTCCCGCGGTGCGGCAAACGCCCCTACACTGTCCCTCCCGAACCCACCGGGCAGCGAGGAGCACCATGGAACCGATCGTCTGGGAATGGATCAACCTCATGGCGCGCTGGCTGCACGTGATCACGGCCATCGCGTGGATCGGCTCGTCCTTCTATTTCATCCACCTGGACCTGTCCTTGCAGAAGCGCCCACACCTGCCCCCCGGCACACAAGGCGAGGCGTGGCAGATCCACGGCGGCGGCTTCTACAACATGGTCAAATACCTGGTGGCCCCGCCGCAGCTTCCCGACGAGCTGACCTGGTTCAAGTGGGAGTCCTACGCCACTTGGCTCAGCGGCTTCTTCCTGCTGTGCGTGCTGTACTACCGCAGCGCCGACCTGTTCCTGATCGACGCGGACGTGCTCGACCTGCCCTGGTGGGGCGCCGTGGCGGCGAGCCTCGCGTCGCTGGCGCTGGGTTGGCTGGTCTATGACGCCATGTGCAAATCGCCGCTGGGCAACGACGACACGCGTCTGGCGCTGGCCGGCTTCGTCTTCCTGGTGGCGGTGGCCTGGGGGCTGACGCACGTCTTCAGCGGGCGCGGCGCCATGCTGCACGTCGGCGCGCTGATCGGCACGATCATGTCGGCCAACGTGTTCCTGCTCATCATTCCCAACCAGCGCAAGACTGTCGCCGCCATGCTGCGCGGCGAGACGCCGGACCCGAACCTCGGCAAGGAGGCCAAGCAGCGCTCGCTGCACAACAACTACCTGACCCTGCCGGTCGTCTTCCTGATGATCGGCAACCACTACCCCCTGACGTTCGGCACCCGGTTCAACTGGCTGATCGTCGCCATCGTGCTGGTCATGGGCGCGGTCATCCGCCATTTCTTCAATGCGAGGCACGCCGGCAAGGCCACGCCGTGGTGGACCTGGGCCGCCGCCGCGGCGGGCATGGCCGCCATCGTCTGGCTGAGCACGCTGGGGCCCAGGGACGGTGCCGTGGCGGCGGCGCCGGCGCGCGTCGGCTTCAACGAGGTGGAGGAAATCGTGGCGTCCCGGTGCAGCATGTGCCACGCGGCAAGCCCCGTGTGGGAGGGCATCCATGAGGCGCCGCGCGGCGTGCACCTCGACGACCCGGAGGCGATCCGCCGCCACGCCGAGCAGATCCGCCTGCAAGCCGTGCTGTCCGACGCCATGCCGCCCGGCAACGTCACCCGCATCACGCCGGAGGAGCGCCGGGTCCTCGCCGCCTGGACGGCCGAGGGACGATGACGACGATCACCGCCGTTCGGGGCCGCCTGCTGACCTTCGTCGCCGAGCCCTTCGGGCCAGGTGACGCGGGCAGCTACCGCTATCTGGCCGACGGCATGCTGCGCATCGAGGACGGCCGCATCGCCGCCGTCGGCCCGGCGGAGGATGTGGAGCCCACGCTGCCACCGGGCACGCCGGTGGAGCACCACGGCCAAGCCCTGGTGATGCCGGGGTTCATCGACCCGCACATCCACTTCCCGCAGACGCAGGTCATCGCGTCCTACGGCGCGCAGCTTTTGGACTGGCTGCAGAAGTACACCTTCGTCGAGGAACAGAAGTACGCCGACCCCGCACACGCCGCGGCCAACGCGCGCTTCTTCCTGGACGAGCTGCTGCGCAACGGCACGACGACGGCGGCCGTCTACGGCTCGGTGCACCCGCAGTCGGCCGAGGCCTTCTTCACGGAATCCGAGCGGCGCGGCACCGCCATGATCGCCGGCAAGGTGATGATGGACCGCGGCGCGCCGGAGGCGCTACGCGACACCGCGCAGACGGCTTACGACGACAGCAAGGCGCTGATCGCCCGCTGGCACGGCCGCGGGCGGCAGCTCTACGCCATTACGCCGCGCTTCGCCGTCACCTCCAGCGACGCGCAACTGGAGGCCGCAGGCACGCTGGCGCGCGAGCATCCGGACTGCTACGTGCAGACCCACCTGTCGGAGAACTTGGCGGAGATCGCCACCGTCCGCGCCCAATTCCCGCAGGCCAGGCACTACACCGACGTCTACGACCGCCACGGCCTCCTGGGTCCGCGCTCACTGTTCGGGCACTGCATCCACCTGGAGGAGGACGAGGTGCGGCGGCTGGCGGAGACCGGCTCGGTCGCGGTGTTCTGCCCGACGTCCAATCTGTTCATCGGCAGCGGCCTGTTCGACATGGCGCGCATCAAAGGACATCGGCCGCCGGTGCGCGTGGCGCTGGCCACCGACGTGGGCGGCGGCACCAGCTATTCCATGCTGCGCACCGCCGCCGAGGCCTACAAGGTGCTGCAGTTGCAGGGCCAGAACCTCCCCGCCCTCACCGCCTTCCACATCATGACCCGCGGCAACGCCGAGGCACTGGGCCTGCGCGGCTCCATCGGCACGCTGGAGCCCGGCGGCTGGGCCGACCTCGTGGTGCTCGACGCCCGCTCCACCCCGGCCATGGCACATCGCATGGAGACCGTGCAGGGCGACCTGGAGGAGGAGCTGTTCGTCCTCATGACGCTGGGCGACGACCGTGCGGTGAAAGCGACCTACGTGCAGGGAAAGCGGGCTTTCCCCGGGTGATGATGTCCGACGTTGGGCCGCGCCGACGCTACCAAACGAGGTAACGACGATGACCTATGGCGCGCATCACAGATGCGGCGATGCGGATCGTGCGAGATGAGGCCGGGAGGTCGTCCATGCGCATTTACATCACGCTCGCCATTCTCGGCTGCTTCTTGTTTGGCTCGTCCGTCACAGCAGCCATGGTTCGTCACCATACGGACACCAGCTACGTGATCGGGAGCAGCAGCGGCCTCATGTCTTACTGAAATGACGGCAGGCAGCGTGCCCGCTCACACGCGGATGCGCGCCGCCAGCGCCTTCAACTCGTCCAGCGGCGGCCCCTTGCGCGGCCATTCCAGGCCGACGCCGTCGTCCGTGTGGCGTGGCAGCACATGCACGTGGACGTGCGGCACCGTCTGCCAGCCTGCCGGCCTGTTGGCCTGGAGGATGGTGACGCCCTCCGGCCGGAAAGCCTCCTGCACGGCGCGGGCGACCTTGTGGACGGTACGGAACAGCGCCGCCGCCTCGTCCTCGCTCATGTCCAGGAGGGTCTCCGCCGGACGCTTCAGCGCCACCAGGACGTGGCCGGGGTTCACCTGCCCGGCGTCCATGAAGGCAAAGGTCAGTTCGTCCTCGTACACCTTGGCGCACGGGATCTCGCCGGCGACGATCTTGCTGAAAACGGTCTCCGCCACGTCTTCCTCCCAGTTCCTTGTCAGGTGACGAAAAAGTACACGGTCATCGCCGAGCCGACGAGGATGACGAATTTGCGCAGGTATGGCGGCGGGATGTGCCGGGCAATGCGCGCTCCGGCATAGCCGCCGGCCACGCAGGCGACCAGCATGATGATCGCCTCGTTCCAATGGACGGCGCCGCCGGCGACGAAGGCGACCACCGCGATAGCATTGAGGCAGCCGGACAGCAGCGTCTTCAGCCCGTTCATGGCATGGATGTCGGTCAGCCCGAACACCCCGAAGGTCGCCAGCATCAGGATGCCGATGCCACCGCCGAAATAGCCGCCGTAGACGGCGATGAAGAACTGCACCACCAGCACGCCGACGGGGCCGAGGTGCATCCGCTTGCGGATCCACGCCGCCAGTTTCGGCCCGGCGGCGAACAAGGCTGTGGCGAACAGCAGCAGCCACGGCACGATGGTGTCGAAGGTGGCGTCCGGCGTCCACAGCAGCAGCAGGGCGCCCAGCAGTCCCCCCACCAGACTGATGCCGACGAAGGACGGCAGGTTGACCTCGGTCAGCCTGCCCAGTTCGTTGCGGTAGCCGTAGGCGCTGGCCAGCGCGCCGGGGCAGACGGCGACGGTGCTGGTGGCGTTGGCCGCCACCGGCGGCACGCCGGCGAACACCAGCGCCGGGAAGGTCAGGAAGCTGCCGCCCCCGGCAACGGCGTTCAGCGCGCCCGCCGCGAACGCGGCGACGATCATCAGGAGAATGGCAAGCATTGAAGGACCCGGCACCGTGAGAGGCGGCGACTATGCCCCGAACGATCGGGTAGGGGAAGCCTTCTCTCCCCTTGGGGAAGAGGGATCTCTACCGTCCCCTTGCCCGGTCCACCGAGTTGATCACCGGGGTGGCGCGCAGTGCCGCGATGATGTTGGTCAGGTGCTTGGCGTCCTTGACGTCGATGTCGATCAGCAGCTCGAAGAAGTCGGTGTTGCGGCTGGTGATCTTCAAATTGGTGATGTTGCCGCCGTTCTTGCCGATCACCGTCGACAGCGTGCCGAGCGAACCCGGCTCGTTGGCGACCACCATGCTGATGCGGCCGACGTGCTCCTCAGGGCTGTCCGGGCCGACGTCCCAGGCCACGTCGATCCAGCGCTCCGGAGAGTCGTTGAAGCTCTCCAGCGTCTCGCAGTCGATGGTGTGGATGGTGACGCCCTTGCCGGTCGTCACGATGCCGACGATGCGGTCGCCCGGCAGCGGGTGGCAGCAGCGGGCATAGTGCACCGCCATGCCCGGAATCAGCCCCTTGATGGGAAGCGGCGACTCCTTGCCCTTCTGCTTGGGCTTGGGCTTGACGATCAGGCCGCCGGCTTTGTCCTCGGCCTCCTTGGCCAGCACCTGCGCTTGGGCGTGCGGCTTGTGGCCGGGGAAGACGGCATGGAAGACCTCGCGCCCCGAGTGCAGGCCCGAGCCGACCGCCGCCAGCAAATCATCCACCGACGGCTGCTGGAAGATCTTGAGCACGCCGTCCAGCGCCTTCTCGGCGTAGTCGTAGCCTTCCTGGCGGAACTGGCGCTGCAGGATGGCGCGGCCCAGTTCGATGTACTGGGCGCGCTGCTGGGTGCGCAGGAACTTGCGGATGCGCGCCCGCGCCTTGCCGGTGACGACGAAGCGCTCCCACCCCGGAACCGGGGTCTGCGCCTTGGAGGTGATGATGTCGACCTGGTCGCCGTTCTGGAGCTGGGTCCGCAGCGGCAGCATGCGCCCGTTGATCTTGGCACCGACGCAGTGGTCGCCCACCTCCGAGTGCACGGCATAGGCGAAGTCCACCGGCGTGGCACCGCGCGGCAGTGCGATCAGGTCGCCCTTTGGCGTGAAGCAGAACACCTGGTCCTGGAACAGCTCCAGCTTGGTGTGCTCCAGGAACTCCTCGGGCTTGGTGGCGTGTTCGAGGATGTCGAGCAGTTCGCGCAGCCAGCGGTACTCGCGCGCATCGGCGCGCGGCTGGCCCTGCTTGTAGGCCCAGTGCGCGGCAACGCCCAGCTCGCACACCTCGTGCATCTCGCGGGTGCGGATCTGCACCTCGATGCGGTTGCGCTGCGGACCGATGACGCCGGTGTGCAGGCTCTTGTAACCGTTCGGCTTGGGCGTCGAGATATAGTCCTTGAAGCGCCCCGGCACCACGGGATAGTGGCTGTGGATGATGCCCAGCGCCTGGTAGCACTCGCCGACGTTCGCGACGATGATGCGAAACGCCATGATGTCCGAGAGCTGCTCGAAGCTGACGTTCTTCATCTGCAGCTTGCGCCAGATCGAATAGGGCGTCTTCTCGCGCCCGCTGATCTGGGCATCGGGCACGCCCTCCTCGGCCAGCACCGAAGTCAGCTCGTCGATGATGCCCTGGACGCGATCCTCGCCCTCCGAACGCAGGCGCGAGAGCTGCGTCATGATCGAGTCGCGCGCATCGGGGTTGAGCTGGGCGAACGCCAGGTCCTCCAGCTCGTCCTTCACCTGGTGCATGCCGATGCGCTCGGCCAGCGGGGCGTAGATCTCCAGCGTCTCGCGGGAGATGCGCTTGCGCTTTTCCGGGTTCTTGATGTGGTGGAGCGTGCGCATGTTGTGCAGCCGGTCGGCCAGCTTGACCAGCAGCACGCGGATGTCCTCGGACATCGCCAGCACCAGCTTGCGGAAGTTCTCCGCCTGCTTGGCCTGCTCGCTCTGCATCTCCAGGCGCGACAGCTTGGTCACGCCGTCCACCAGGCGGCCGATCTCCTTGCCGAAGACCCGCTCGATGTCCTCCTGGGTGGCGACCGTGTCCTCGACCGTGTCGTGCAGCAGCGCCGTCACGATGGTGGCGGCGTCCAGTTTCAGGCTGGTGAGGATGCCCGCGACTTCCAGCGGGTGCGAGAAATACGGATCGCCCGACGCACGGGTCTGCGCCCCGTGCGCCTTCATGGAGAAAACATAGGCGCGGTTGAGCAGGTCCTCGTCCGCCGAGGGATCGTAGGCCCTTACCCGCTCAACAAGTTCATATTGCCGGATCATGCCACCCGACCCGGCGCCATGCGCGCCCTTTCAGTGGAATTCTCTAGGGTATATGGAATCGGGTGGCCGATGCGGCTACCCTTCCGGAAGATACGACTTCAGAAGTCGCCATCGGCGTCGCGGCCGACCACGTCGTCCTCTGTCATGCCGAAGGCCTTATCCGGATCGGCCTCCATGTCGGCGGCCAGATCATCATCCTCGCCCAACTCCTCGCCTTCGCCCAAGGCGTCGTCGCCGTCCAGCGAGTTGTCGGCCTGACGCGCCCAGTCGTGCTCGCCGGCCATCAGCTCGACGATCTCTTCCTCGGGCTCGTCCGGCTCGACGTGCCGCTGGTGGCCCTTGATGAGGGAGTTCTTCAGGTGCTCCAGCACCACCGTCTCGTCGGCAATCTCGCGCAGCGCCACGACGGGGTTCTTGTCGTTGTCCCGGTCGATCGACAGCGGGGCGCCGGACGCGACCTCACGCGCGCGCTGCGCGGCCATCATGACCAGCTCGAAACGGTTGGGAACCTTCAGGACGCAATCTTCGACGGTAACGCGAGCCATGCCAAACCAACTCCGGATTCCTAGGAGGGGTTAGAATATATTGACCGCCTTCGCCGCATGCAAGCGGCAAGAACCGCCGCGACCGTTCATACGTGACCGCACCGCTCCGCCTGCGCACTTGTCGCTGTCGCCGGAGCGGCCTACTTTAGATCTCGGTGCACTACATTATGTAGGGACCGCAAATAATGTAGGGACCCAAAATATTTCGACCATTGCTTGCAGAGGGATCAGAACATTGGACCGTAGTGCTACATTGCCAAAAGACCTCAGCCGACTCTTCTACAAAGAAGAACGCCTCGCCATGTTCATTGACGGCGCGAACCTCTACGCCGCGGCGCGCGCGCTGGGGTTTGACATCGATTACAAGAGACTGCGCGATGCCTTTGCCGCGGAAGGTCGGCTCGTCCGCGCATTTTACTACACGGCGCTGGTGGAGGATCAGGAATACTCGCCGATTCGGCCGCTGGTCGATTGGCTGGACTACAACGGCTACACGATGGTGACCAAGCCGACCAAGGAGTTCACCGACGCGTCGGGCCGCCGCAAGATCAAGGGCAACATGGACATCGAGCTGGCCATCGACGTCATGGAGATGGCCGAGCGGGTCGACCACATCCTGCTGTTCTCCGGCGACGGCGACTTCCGCCGCCTGGTCGAGGCGGTGCAGCGTAAGGGTGTGCGCGTCAGCGTCATCAGCACCGTCAAGTCGCAGCCGCCCATGGTGGCCGACGAGTTGCGCCGGCAGGCCGACAACTTCATCGAGTTGCAGGACCTCGCCAACGCGATCGCCCGCGTCCACCACCACCGCGAGCCGCCGCCGGTGACCCACGTGCCGAGCCACATCCCCTCCAGCCAGGCCCCCGGCCCCGACATCGGGGACAACGGCGACGTCTTCGATAATCTGTAACGCACCGGACCGGGACTGCGCGCGCTGCCCCCGCCTGACGGCCTTCCGCGCGCAGAACCGCTCCGCCTTCCCGAACTTCCACAACGCGCCGGTACCCTCCAGCGGCACCGGCGATCCACGCATCCTCGTGGTCGGGCTCGCCCCGGCGCTGCGCGGCGGCAATCGGACGGGGACGCCCTTCCAAGGAGACCAGTCCGGCCGCTGGCTGCGCGACGCCCTCGCCCGTCACGGCTTCGGCGAGGACGTGGTGCGCATCACCAACGCCGTGCGTTGCGTGCCGCCGGACAACCGCCCGACGGCCGCGGAGATCGCCGCGTGCCGGATGTTCCTGGTGGCGGAACTGGCCGCCCCGAACCTGTGCGCCGTCCTGGCGCTCGGCCGCATCGCGCACGACGCGGTGCTGGGCGCCCTGGACCTGCCCCTGCGGGCTTTCCGGTTCGTGCACGGGGCAGTGCACGCGCTGCCGACTGTGACACTGGTGGACAGCTACCATCCCAGCCCGCAGAACACCAACACCGGGCGCCTGACGCCCGCCATGTTCGACGCGGTGTTCGAGGATTTGCGAGGGGCTTCCAATCCCTCGCACACCCCGGCAGCGCGCCGGCCGACCGGTGATCTTCGAGCTTTGCGTGAAACCGTCTTCAGACCTTTATAGTCTAGTTGGCAAAAACGGCAGGGTCACTGTACCCCCGCCGCCTTCTGGAGAAAAGTTACGCGAGATCACCCCTCCATAAAGGAGCCGCTTTACCTGATTCCTGGCGCAATAATAGATTATGCCGGCCCTCCTAAGACCACCAAAAACCTGTCTGATCAAGTCGACATGTACCCTTTACATACCGTAACACTTATTTGTATTGGATTTACAAAGATAAAATTGCTATTCTTTGTGCAGCGCAGCAAGAGCTGCGCTCAAACACAACAAGGGGGGACGAAACATGGCAGAACGACAGGAAAAGCAGCCGGAACAGCCTCAACGGACCGCGCAGCGCGCCGAGGAGGTCAGTCGGAAAGTGGGGGAGGCCGGGCAGCAGGTGACCGAGACGGCAGCGCAAGAGAGCGGCCAAGCCATACGCCAGAGCGGCGAGGCCGCACAGCGTGGGATGGTAACTGCCGGCGCGGCGGCCAGTGACATCACACGCCGTGGCGCCGAAGCACTGGGTGAGAGCGCCCGGCACCTGGCCGACACCGCCGCTGAACAGATCCAACACTTCGGCGAGGCCCTGGCCCAAGCGTCCCGCGATGTGGCCGATAACACCCGCCTGTTCATGACCGTCTCGAACGGCAAGGGCTTGCAGGAGTGGCAACAAGCTACGTCCAGCTTGATGGAGCAGGTCGCGGAAACCAACGCGCGCATCGCCCAGGAGTTGCTCCAGCGCTCCAGCCCGGCGGAATTGGTCTCGTTGCAGCAGCGCTTTCTGCGGGACTACCTGCAGACCGTCACCATCGGGAGCCGGTCCCTGTTCCGGGCCGCGCAGCATCTGGCCGAAGAGGCCGCGCAGCCGCTCGAGCGACAGAGGCTGCGGATCGGCGGAATAGGCCGGGGCCGCGGGACGGTGGCCGACGTGATGAGCCGGGACGTGCGGATGGCCGAACCGGACAACACGGTGCAGGAGGTCGCGCGCATCATGACCGAGGAGGACACTGGCGCCCTGCCTGTGCGCGAGGGCGACCGGTTGGTAGGCATGGTGACGGACCGGGATATCGCGACCCGCCTGGTGGCCGAGGGCAAGGACCCGTCCCGGACGCGGGTGCGCGAGGTGATGACACCGGAGGTCAGGTACGTCTACGAGGATGAGGACCTCGATCACGTCGCCGAGAACATGGCCGAACAGCAGGTACGCCGGTTGCCGGTAATGAATCGGCAGAAGCGCTTGGTCGGTATACTGTCGCTCGGCGACATGGCCACGCACCGGGCACCCGAACTGGCTGGCCGGGCGTTGGCGGGAGTCGCACAGCGTGGTGGGCAACACACCCAGAAACCAGCACGCGGACGGCAGGAACGGCCAAGGGCCTGAGCGAGTCGCCACGGCCGGCTCGGCATCTCTCGCCCATGCCACGCTAACCCTGCCATACAACGGCTTCTCGCGCTCTGGCCGGTGCCAGAGCGCTCTTTTTGGGGCCCATGCGCAGCTCTCGGCGGATCTTCGATCCGCCTCTCGTCCGGTCCAGAGGACCGGACTGGCGGCAGGCGGGTCCCGCCGGGACCCGCTGAGAGCCTCTCGCGCTGGCTTCGCCAGCGCTGGCGGCAGGCGGGCCCAAAGGACCCGCTGAGAGCCTGTCGCCGTCAGCGCAAACTTCGTTTGCGCGAAAGGCATGGGAGGATGGGGGCAAGGTCTCTCGGAAAAACTCGGGTCTGTGGGCGTGCCGTGAACCACAAAGCAACGAAGATATCGAAGATTCACAAAGTCTGATCCGGAGAGCCGGCGGGCTGGCGAGATAACCTTTGTGACTCTTGACGATCTTTGTTGCTTCGTGGTTCACAAAGGTTGATCGAGGCGCGGATCCTCGGAAAGACCTTGCCCCCACCGTTCCCTCCCCCGACTTGGTCGGGGGAAGGAGTTATAAGCGCCTCCCGGCCATCTCGCCCGCCATGCGCATCGCCGCAACGAGGCTCGACGCGCTCGCCCTCCCCGTCCCCGCCAGGTCCAGCGCGGTGCCGTGGTCGGGCGAGGTGCGGACGAAGGGCAGGCCGAGCGTCACATTGACGCCGGTGTCGAAGTCCACCGTCTTCAGCGGTATCAGCGCCTGGTCATGGTACATGCACAGCACCGCGTCGTAGCCGGCGCGCGCGTGCACGTGGAACAGCGTGTCCGCCGGCCACGGACCGGTCGCGGCGATCCCCACGGCGCGCAGCGTGTCGACGGCGGGCTGGATGATGTCGATCTCCTCCCGACCCATGGCGCCCCCCTCCCCTGCGTGCGGGTTCAACGCCGCCACCGCCAGCCGCGGGCTCGCGATGCCGAAGTTTCGGGTCAGCGCCGCGGCGGTCACCCGGCCGCAATGGACGATAGCCGCGGAACTCAGCGTCTCCACCGCCTCGCGCAGCGACACGTGGATGGTCACCGGCACCACCCGCAGGCCGGATGCGGCCAGCATCATCACCGGCTCCTCGGCCAGGCCCGCGAGGTGCGCCAGGTACTCGGTGTGGCCGGGATGGCGGAAGCCGGCGGCGTACAGCGCCGACTTCTGGATCGGGTTGGTGACCACCGCCGAGGCGCGGCCCTGCCGCACCAGGTCCACCGCACGATCGATGCTGGCGATCACCGCCGCCCCGTTGGTCGGGTCCGGCCGGCCGGGCTCCACCGGCGCGCTCAACGCCAACGGCAGCACGGGAAGCGCCGCGTCGAACACCCCGGCCGCCTCCTCCGGGCCCGCCACGGCGCGCACGGAAACGTCCAGGCCGATGCGGACGGCCAAGCGGATCAGGCGCTCGGGATCGTCCAGAACGACGAAGGGCGGAACTCCGGTATCCCGGCGCTCCGCCCAAGCCTTCAGCACGATCTCCCCGCCGATCCCCGCCGGTTCACCCATGGTGACCGCCAGCGGCAGACGGGAGGTCACACCCGGTATTCCACGAACGCGGCGCGGCGCAGGTCGCGCAGGTAGCGGCGCGCCACCAGCTCGGCGCGCTCCTGGATCAGCATGCCCTCGACATCCTCGCGGGTCGGCATGCGCGGCGCCTCCTTGGCCTTTGGCGGCGGCGGGGCGGCAGTCTTCTCTACCACCGTCTCGGTGATCATCGGCATGTCGCGCTTGCAGACAATGAGCAGCACGGCACCGCCCTGCGTGGTCAGCACCGGGCTCACTTCGCCCAGCGGGATGCCGAGCGCCAGGTTCTGCAGCCCTGGCGCCAAGTCCTTGACGCGCAGCGTGCCCATGTCGCCGCCGTCGGGCATGCCCAGCGCGTTGGCCTTCTCGGTGAAGTCGGCGCAGCTCTTGATCGACTTGCGCAGCTTTTCCGCCTGCGCCGCTACCGCCTTCACCTGTGAGGGGTCCACGGCCGGGATGGCGATCTGCTTCATGTTGACCTTGGCCTTGGCTATGTCCGGCTTCTGGATGCGCTGGACCATTGGCTGCGGCGGCATCTCCTCCTCGCTGCCGCCGATGGCGCGCTTCGAGCGCACCAGGAGGACGTGGTAGCCCGACGCCGTGCGCACCGGTGGCGACATCTGGCCAGGGCGCAGCTGCGCCAGCGCCTTGTCGATCTCCGGGTCCAGCTCGCCCGGACGCACCCAGCCCAGGTCGCCGCTGGAGGCGGCGGTGGTGGACTGCGAGAACTGGCGCGCCACCCCGGCGAAGTTGCCGCCCTTGCGGATCTCGTCGGTCAGGCGCTCGGCGGCGCGGCGGACCTGCTCGTCCTGGTCGGGGTTGTCGACGGCCATGAAGATCTCGGCCACCAAGTACTCCGGCTTGCCGATGCTCTGCTTGACGCGCTCCATCGCCGCGTCGACGTCCTCGTCGCTGATCGCCACCTCCTGGCGGACGCGGCGCGCCATGACGCGCTGCCACGCCAGCATGGCGCGCGTCTGCTCGATCAGCGTCGAGGGGGCGACGCCATTGTCCGCCAAGTACTTCTGGAGCTGCTGGCGGTTCATGCGGTTCTGTTCGGCGATTTTCTCGATGGCCTTGTCGAGCTCGCCCTGCGGCACCGTGACGTTGAGGCGCTTGGCCTCCTGGAGCTGAAGCCGTTCGTCCACCAGCTGGCGCAGCGCCTGGGGCGTGAGGCGTTGCCGAGTCTCGGCGGTGTCGGGCATGCCGGCGCTCAGCACCATCAGGCGCAAGCGCGCATGCACGTCGGACATGGAAATCGCGTCCTCGTTGACCACGGCGGCGATGCGCTCGGCGCCCCCGGTCCCCGCACTCTGGCCGCCCTGGGCCGGCCGACCCTGCTGGGTCGGGGCCTGCTTGGCCTTCTCGGCGGCGCCCGCCGCGGGGGCGAGCGCGACCATCGCGCACGCGCTTGCCACGGCAAGGGCGGTCCGGACGGCACGCAAATTGAACATAGCACCTCTGCTCCCCAGATGATCGGACCTTAATACGGCCCCGCCGCCCGAGTTGCAAACGGGATCGTTTCGGATCTCAGCCATCCTCCAGATGCAACAGCACCGCGATACCGATCAGCAGGCTGATGCCGGTGGGTATCCACGCCGCCATCAGCACCGGAATCGTCTCCGACATGCCCAGCGTCTTGACGACGTCGGTGGCCATGAACAGCACAAATCCGGTGAGCACGCCGCCCGTCACCATCAGCAGGGTGCCGCCGCGCCGCGGCAGGCGCAGCGAGAAGGCGGCGGCGAACAGCACCATGGCGCAGAACAGCAGCGGCTGCGACAACAGCGTGTTGTAGTGCAGCCGGTGCCGCGTCGCCGGGAACCCGGTCAGCTCCAGCGTATGGATGAAGCGCGGCAGGTCCCAGAACGAGATGGAGTCCGGCGGTGCGAAGCTGCCCTCGATGGTCTGCATGTCCAGTTCGGTGGGAATGGTGTAGGTACCCACCTCCTCCGGATCGTGCTTCGGGCGGTTGACGAGCGCGTCGCGCAGCTCCCACTTGGCGTTCTTCAGGCTGGCCGTGGGGGCGTCCACGCGGCCCAGGTAGTTGCGTTCATCCTTGAACAGGAAGACCGTGACGTTGCGCAGCTCCAGCGTGTTGGGGTTCACCGCCTCGGCGTGGATGAAGTACTGCTCGCCGTCCCCCATCTGGCGCAGCCACAGGCCTGCCTTGGAGACGTCGAGGGTGCTGCTGCGCAGCTTCAGGTACCGACTCTGCAACTGATCGTACTTTGCGATGAACACGGCGCTGACTGGGTTGATCAGCGTCACTTTGACGACGCCGATGACCGCGGCCGCCACCAGCACTGGCGTCAGGAACTGCCACGCCGACACGCCGACAGCGCGGGCCACCACCAGCTCGGCGCTGCGCGTCAGCCGCCAGAAGGTGAACATGCCGGCGAACAGGATGACGAACGGGAACACCTGCTGCCCGATCTCCGGCAGCTTCAGCAACGCCATCTCGAGCACGAGGCCCGTGGTGATGTTGGGCTTCGAGCCGGCGCGCCGCATCAGCTCGACCGTATCCAGCAGCAGGATGATGCCGAGGAAGATCAGCAGCAGCAGCACGAACCAAGTGACGAACTGCCGGCCGATGTAGCGGGACAGCGTGGCGGACGAGTGCATGACGTCGGCCTCCAGGGGCCGGGAACGGGAACCGGATCGGCTATGTAAACCCGAACGACGCGGGAAACAACCCACGGAGCGCGCAGCGCGACTGGGCCGTTGAGGCCTCTCGCACAAACCTTCGGTTTGTGCTGGCGGCAGGCGGGTCCTAACGGTGCCCATGACCGCCGGTCGGAGGCCGTGCCTCCGACCGGAACGTTTCCCGCCACTTTCGCACGTGCCGGACATTCGATAGCATGTACTCTCATCGGTTGAAATCCTCCCGCCTGAGGACACGCCCATGTCGCGCGCCCGAATCGCCACCGGTTCGACGGAGGGGTGCTATTTCCTCACTTTCACGGTGAGCCGCTGGTACTATCTGTTCGATCGCCACGACCGCTGGCCGCTGCTCGCCCGCGCCTTGGAGTTCGAGCGAGCGCGCAAGGCGATCACGCTCTATGGCTTCGTCTTCATGCTGAACCATCTGCATCTGATCGTCGGAGCCGCCGACACCGCCGGCTTCGTCCGCAACTTCAAACGACAGACCGCGAAAGACCTGAAGCGGAATCTCCGGGAAACCGAGCCGACCGTGCTCGACCTCTTCCGCACCGAAGATGGCTACGTCTTCTGGAAGCCGGACAACGCGCCGAAACGGATCGAGTCGGAGGCGTTCTTTCTCCAGAAACTCACCTACATCCACGACAACCCGGTACGGAAAACCTATGTAAGCCGGCCCGAGCACTGGCGCTGGTCGTCCGCTTGCCCGGACTGCCCGTTGCAGCCGGACCCGTTCTGGTAGGTGCGTGCGGGAATGTGCGAAACGTTCCGGGCGGGGGTGCGACCCCCGCCCGGCATGTGCCGAACACTGCCTCGATCGTTGTCTAAGCTTTCTTCTCCCAGGCGCCGCGTTCGTTCTCCTGCCAGTAGGTGAGGCTGTGGCCGGCCTCCTTGCACTGTTTCCAGCGGTCGCGGGCCGCCAGTACCGCCTCGTCGTCGTTGCCGTCGAACAGGTCGCAGACGAGATCGTAGGAGGCGAGATCCCCGCTGACGCTGCCGTCCACCTGGAACAGCACGGTGGCGCTGTTGGGGTTCTCGTCGTCGGCGGTCAGCCAGACCGGCTGCTCCTCGGCGAAGCCGTCGCGCTGCGCGCCGTGCGGTAGGAACGACGCCGGGTCGTAGGTCCAGAGGTTCTGGTTGAGCGCGTCCACGCGCTCACGCGAGCCGGCGAGCACCACTGCCCGCCAGCCGCGCTCCAGCGTCTTCTCCAGGAGCTTGGGCAACGCCTGCTCCAGGGTGCGACGCTGGAGGTGGTAGAAGCGGACCTCGGTCATGCGCTGCGTGTCAATTCTCGTGGAAGTCCGCGACGAATCGGTCGAGGAGGCGGACGCCGAAGGCGGTGGCGCCCTTGGGCACGACCGCTGAGTCCTTCTTCGACCAGGCCACGCCGGCGATGTCCAGGTGCGCCCAGGCCACGTCGTTGACGAAGCGCTGCAGGAACTGCGCACCCGTGATACTGCCCGCCGCCCGGCCGGAGCCGGTGTTCTTCATGTCGGCGGCATCGGTGTTGATGTCCTTGTCGTAGGCGTCGCCCAGCGGCATGCGCCACAGCGGCTCACCCACCGTCTTGCCGGCGCTGGTCAGCGCCCCGGCCAGATCGTCATTGTTGGAGAACAGGCCGGCGTGCTCGTGGCCGAGCGCGATGATGATGGCGCCGGTCAGCGTGGCGAGGTCGACCATCAGGCGCGGCTTGAAGGTGTCCTGCGTGTACCACAGGCAATCGGCCAGCACGAGGCGCCCCTCGGCGTCGGTGTTGATCACCTCGATGGTCTGGCCGGACAGCGAGGTGACGATGTCGCCGGGCCGCTGCGCGGCGCCCGAGGGCATGTTCTCCACCAGGCCGATGACGCCCACGGCGTTGACCTTCGCCTTGCGGCCGGCCAGCGCCATCATGGTGCCGATCACCACGGCTGAGCCGGCCATGTCCCACTTCATCTCCTCCATGCCGGCGGCCGGCTTGATGGAGATGCCGCCCGAGTCGAACGTGACGCCCTTGCCGACGAAGGCCACCGGCCGGCGGTCGCTGGCGTCGGGGTTGCCGTTCCAGCGCATGACCACGACGCGCGGCTCGCGCACGCTGCCCTGCGCCACGCCCAGCAGGGCGTTCATGCCGAGCTTCTTCAGCTTCTTCTGGTCGAGCACCTCGACCTCGATGCCCAGCGCCGTCAGCTCCCCACAGCGCTCGGCCAGGGTCTCGGGGTAGACGACATTGGCCGGCTCCGACACCAGGTCGCGGGCGAACAGCACGCCGTCCGCCACCTTGTCCAGGCGGGCGAAGGCGCGCTTGGCGGCTTCCGCCTCGTCGGTCAGCAGGGTGACCTTCTTGAGCGTCGGCTTCTGGTCCTTCTTGTCCTTGGTGCGGTAGCGGTCGAAGCGGTAGGAGCGCAGCCGCGCGCCGAAGGCGACTTCGGCGGCCATGTCGGCGGCCTTCAGCGCGTTGCCCTCCGGCACCTCGATCAGCACGGAGACCTCCGTCTCGCCGGCCTTGTCGAGCGCCGCGACGATGCCGCCGCCAGCCGCCTGGAGGGTGAGGGCGGTGATCTCCTCAGCCTTGCCGAGGCCGACGAGCAGCACGCGGTCGGCCTCCAGCTCGACCGGGGCGAGGACGGTCAGCGTCTCGTCCTTCTTGCCGGTGAAGCGGCTGGTCTGCATGGCGCGCGTCAGCATGCCGCCGGTCCTGCGGTCGATGTCCTGCCCGGCGGCACCCAGCGCGCCCTCGGCCAGCACGGTAACGGCGACGGTGCCGGTCTTCGGCAGGGCCGGCTTGGCGAAGTTGAACTTCATCTCCCCCTCATTCTCCCGCGGTGTTGCGGCCGAGGGTAGACGGGTTGTGGGCCGTGTCAAGGGAAGGGGCTATCTTGTTTCCCTCAGACGCCGGGCTCTCGGCGGCCAAAGGCCGCCTGACGCCGTCAGCGCCCGCAAGCGGGCGCGAGAGGCGGCCGCATCCGCGGCCTTGGCTTCGCGGCCACGGGGCCGCGGGGCTCTCAGCGGGTACCGCATGCCGGGCGGGGGTCGCACCCCCGCCTGGAACGTTTCCCGATCACGGCGGATTTCCGCCGATGTCGGTCGCCGCTGATTAGATGCCTAATAGGGCATCGTCGCGACGGCCCGCGGCAGGCGCAGCGTGATCAGCCGTTGGGCCGCGGGTGTCGCCGGCCTGAAAGCATTGTCAGGTGGCCGACCGACACCTCCAGCAGCCGTTGCGCCTCGAGCAGGACCGCTTCGTCTTTGGCCTGCGCGGCGACGTCACTCAGGAGTTCCGACATTTCTTCGCACGGTGCCGCGGCCGCCGACCAGAGGGTGCCCAGTCCGATGCCGGGTGCGCCGGCGAAGCCGGCCAGTGGAGGCTCGACGGGGCGGCCGGCAAGCTCTGCTTCCTCCTGCGCGAGGGCACGCAGGAGATCCGCTCCCGTGGCGTCACCCGCAGCCAGGAGCACCTGGGCAAGCGCCTCGTGCAGGTTTGCGGCCTCTGCCATTCGGACGGACACCATCGCACTGAGGTCGGCAAGCGTCGCGATGTGAGGCGTATGGGCGCGCGCATTGTCGGGTTGGCTGCGGTAGGCTCTGCGGCGGTGGCGGCGCAGGAGTGCTGCGTGGGTCAATTCCTCGTTCGCCAGCCGCTCCGCTTCCATCGCGACCTGTGGATCGGTGGTCTGCGCGGCGATATAGCTGTAGAAGGCGAAGGCGCGTTCTTCGTTGAGCACGGCCACGGCCAGAACCTGATATGGCGTGATGTGCGTCCGGTCGAGCAGATCATCCCAGGAATCGGCAATTTCCGGCGGCAGGAGCCACGTCAACTGCAGCCCTGCCGGAGGCGAGAGGCCCAGCCGCAGCACCTCGCCGGCCACCGAGGCGACGTGGCCGCGTTCGTCCTCCGCAAGACTGCGGAAAATGCCCGCGGTCTCTTTGTCGCCGCGCTGGTCCATGGCGGCGGCGAGCTGGATGTAGCGGCGGACTGCCTCCTGCTCCAGAGCGAGGCTCAAACCGAGCAGTTCGTCGAGCGACGACACCATTCCCGGCGGCTCGCGCTTCAACAGCGCCATCGAATACCCCCTTAAAAAGTGTCGTTATTTGGCGATAACGCAGAGCATTCGCGCACCTTCCGCAACCAAGCATATTCAAACATTTTGACAGTGGATTGATCAGGATCAAGTGAACCGCCGCCAATGTGAGATTTTATACCCCCATCTGCTGGGATGGCCGAAAAATTTACATTTTCGCTATCGCAGCTTGATCAATATCAACATTTGCCTGCGTGGTCGGTTGTGCTTTTGATTTGGAACTCGCGCAAACGGTTTGGCTGCGGTTCATGGCGCCGCGCCCTTTTGGCAATGTTCAGCGCTATGGCTCTGCTCATGGCCCAGAGCGGCGCATCCGCGGCCGAACCGAAGCTCTCCCAATTCCTCGCCAAGGTCCAGCCGGCTGATCTCTTCCCGGGGGGCGACCGCTTCGGCCCCGTCCAGGCCAACGCGCCGATAGCGCCGACCTATCAGGGCGACCGCCTTCTGGGTTATGCGTATCTGAACTCCGATTTCGTCAACAGCACCGGCTATTCGGGGCGGCCGATCGACATCCTGATCGGCATCAATCCCGACGGTGTGGTGGCCGGCGCCAAGCTGGTCGAGCACCACGAGCCGATCGTGCTGGTCGGCATCCCGGTGGAGCGCATCAATCGCTTCATCGACGGCTATGTCGGCCGCAACGTGCTTGAACTGGCATCGCAGAGCGCAGCGGCTCCGCCGGTGGATATCGTCTCGGGTGCTACCGTCACCGTGATGGTGATCGGCGATACCATCATCCGGTCCGGCAAGAAGGTCATGCAGGCGCTGGGCCATGGCGGTGCCGTGGAGGCGGCTCCCGCCGCTGCCCGGGAAATCGATTCCTCACGCAGCGAGGTCGTCGACTGGGGAACCCTGGTCGGCGACGGCTCGGTGCGGCGGCTGACGCTGACGGTCGGCGAGGTAAACGCCGCTTTCGAGCGCACCGGCAAGGCCGAGGCCACCGCGCGTCCCGAGCCGGGCGAGGCGGGCGACACCTTCATCGACCTGTACGCCGGCCTGGCCACCATTCCCACCATCGGCCGCAGCCTGCTCGGCGAGGCCGAGTACGAGGCCTTGCTGAAGCGTCTGAAACCGGGCCAGCAGGCCATCGTCGTCGCGGGCGAGGGGCGTTATTCCTTCAAGGGCTCCGGCTATGTGCGCGGCGGCATCTTCGACCGGATCGAGCTGATCCAGCACGAGGTGAGCGCGCGTTTCCGCGACAAGAACCACAAACGGCTCGGCAACCTCGCCGCCGCGGGAGCGCCCGCCTTCCCGGAAATCGGCCTGTTCATCCTGCCCGACGGCGCGGAATTCAACCCGGCCGAGCCCTGGCGCCTGCAGCTCCTGGTGCAGCGGGCCACCGGCGCCATGGAGAAGGCGTTCGTCACCTTCGACCTCGGCTACCAGCCGCCGGAGAAGTACCTGAAGGCGGCTCCGGCGCCTGCGCAGACCAGCGCGGCGACGCCGGGGGGAGCTTCGGCCCTGGCCGCTCCGACGGCGGAGCCGGCCGACGTCCGCAGCGGCGGCGACGTACCGCTGTGGCAGCGCATCTGGGAGAACCGGCTCGTCGACATCGCCATCGTCGTTGCCGCGCTGGGCGTGCTGACCGGGATTTTCTTCTTCCAGGACGTGTTGGTGAAACGGCCGGTGCTCTACAAGCGCATGCGCCTGGGCTATCTCGTGTTCACGCTGGTGTGGCTCGGCTGGTACGCGAACGCGCAGCTCTCGGTCGTCAACGTGCTGACGTTCGTGAACGCGCTGCGCGGGGACTTCCGCTGGGACTACTTCCTGATGGACCCGCTGGTGTTCATCCTGTGGTTCTCGGTGGCGGCGTCGCTGCTGTTCTGGGGACGCGGGGCGTTCTGCGGCTGGCTGTGCCCGTTCGGCGCGTTGCAGGAGCTGTCCAGCACGCTCGCCAAGCGGCTCAATATCCGGCAGATCACAGTGCCCTTCGGCCTCCACCAGCGCCTGTGGCCGATCAAGTACATCATTTTCCTGGTGATCTTCGGCCTGTCGCTCTACTCGCTGGCCGACGCCGAACGCGCCGCGGAGGTAGAGCCGTTCAAGACGGCGATCATCCTGCACTTCCTACGGGATTGGTGGTTCGTGCTGTTCGCCGTGGCGCTGCTGGCCGCCGGGCTGTTCATCGAGCGCTTCTTCTGCCGCTATCTGTGCCCGCTCGGCGCCGCGCTGGCCATCCCCGGCCGCATGCGCATGTTCGACTGGCTCCGGCGCTACAAGGATTGCGGCAATCCCTGCCGACGCTGCTTCACCGAATGCCCGGTCCAGGCCATCCATCCCGAAGGCCAGATCAATCCCAACGAGTGCATTCAGTGCCTTCATTGCCAGGTGCTCTACCACCATGACCGCAAGTGCCCGGTCATGGTCCAGAAGCGCCTGAAGCGGGAGCGCCGCAGTGCCCTCCATGCCGAACTCGCACCGGCCGCCGAGGCCAAGCCCCGCACCGCCGTGCTGACCACCGATCCTACGACCGGGACGCTGACCGCCCGGCCGGAAGGAGCATGACCCGCGACGGGTCCACCAAGCCCCTCACGGGGATATCGAAGGAGCTGAGTATGTCGAACGAAAAGGCTACGCCGACGGGAGTGAACCGTCGCGAGCTGCTGGGCGGAACGGCCAAGGCGGCCGCTCTGGCCGGTGTCGCCGGCGCTGTTGGCGGCGGTGCGGCAATGGAACTCGCCGGCGGCACGCTGCTCGGCGCCGGCACGGCGCAGGCGGCGACCACCGCCGGCAAGCAGAGCTATGAGGTCAAGCCGGGCGACCTCGACGAATACTACGTCTTCCACTCCGGCGGCCAGTCGGGCGAGGTGCGCATCCTGGGCATCCCCAGCATGCGCGAGCTGCACCGCATCCCGGTGTTCAACCGCTGCAGCGCCACCGGCTGGGGCATGACCAACGAGAGCCGCAAGATCCTCACCGGGAATCTGTCGCCCGAGACCAAGAAGTTCCTGGAGAACAAGGGCGGTAACTGGCTGAACGGTGACCTGCACCACCCGCACATGTCGTTCACCGACGGCACCTACGACGGCCGCTACATCTTCGTGAACGACAAGGCCAACACCCGCGTCGCCCGCATCCGCTGCGACATCATGAAGCCGGACAAGGTGATCGAGATCCCGAACGTCTCGGCCATCCACGGCCTGCGCCTGCAGAAGTACCCGCGCACCGGCTACGTCTTCTGCAACGCCGAGCAGATCGTGCCGATGCCGAACGACGGCAAGAACACCGATCCGAAGAACTACCGCACCCACTTCACCGCCATCGATGGCGACGCCATGAAGGTTGCCTGGCAGGTTTGGGTCGACGGCAACCTGGACAACACCGAGGCCGACTACCAGGGCAAGTACGCCTACTCGACCTGCTACAACTCGGAAAGGGGTGTCACCACCGCCGAGATGACGGCGAACGAGCAGGACTGGATCGTCATCTTCAACATCAAGCGGATCGAAGAGGCCGTGAAGGCCGGCAAGGTCCAGATGATGAACGGCGTCCCCGTGGTGGACGGCCGTCAGGGCTCGCCCTACACCCGTTACGTGCCGATCCCCAACAGCCCGCACGGCATCAACGCCGCGCCGGACGGTATCCACGTCACCATCGCCGGCAAGCTGTCGCCGACCGTGTCGGTGATGGACGTGCGCAAGCTGGACGCTCTGTTCGACGACAAGATCAAGCCGCGCGACGTCATCGTCGCCGAGCCGCAGCTGGGCCTCGGGCCTCTGCACACCGCCTATGACGGGCGCGGCAACGCCTACACCACGCTGTTCCTCGACAGCCAGGTGGTGAAGTGGAACATCGACAAGGCCATCCGCGCCTACAAGGGCGAGAAGGTCGATCCCATCATCCAGAAGCTGGACGTGCACTACCAGCCCGGCCACCTGCACTCCTCCATGGGCCAGACCAAGGAGGCCGACGGCAAGTGGCTGATGGTGCTGAACAAGTTCTCCAAGGACCGCTTCCTCAACGTCGGCCCGTCGAAGCCGGAGAACGACCAGCTGATCGACATCTCCGGCGACGAGATGAAGCTGGTGCACGACGGCCCGACCTTCGCCGAGCCGCACGACACTCTCATCGTCCACCGCTCCAAGCTGAACCCGATCAGCGTCTTCAAGCGTGACGACCCGATGTGGGAGGACGCGCGCCAGCAGGCGAAGAAGGACGGCGTGGTGCTGGAGGACGACGCCAAGGTCATCCGCGACGGCAACAAGGTGCGCGTCTACATGTGGCAGCGCGCCCCGGCCTTCGGCCTGGAGGAGTTCACCGTCAAGCAGGGCGACGAGGTCACCATCTACCTCACCAACATGGACGAGGTGGACGACCTGACGCACGGCTTCACCCTGACCAACCACGGCATCGCCATGGAGATCGGGCCGCTGCAGACCACCTCGGTGACCTTCATCGCCGAGCGCCCGGGCGTGCACTGGTACTATTGCCAGTGGTTCTGCCACGCCCTGCACATGGAGATGGGCGGTCGCATGATCGTCGAGCCGCGCGCCGCGTAAGGCACGGCGTTGCCCCCTCCCGCCCACAAGGACGGGCGGGAGGGGGCATCCCCATCGACTGTTCAGGATCCTGCCGCATGTTCAACCGCCTTCCGCTTCTCCTCGCCACCACGGCCCTCGTGTTGACGGCGCTGGCCGCCGGACCGGCGCGGTCGGCCACGGTGACGGTGGCGCCGGGCGAGCTGGAAGCGGCGCTGGCTGCCGCCGCTCCCGGCGACACGCTGCTGCTGGCTCCCGGCACCCATCCCGGCCGGCTGACGGTGCGCACCCCGGTCACGCTGCAAGGCCAGCCGGGCGCCGTCATCGACGGCGGGGGGAACGGCAACGTGCTGACCATCCTCGCCCCCGACGTGACGGTGCGCGGCGTGGAGGTGCGCAACTCCGGGCTCAGCCTGTCCGAGCAGAACTCCGGCATCTTCATCGGCAAGGAGGCGCACCGGGCGCTGATCGAGGACAACCGGTTGCGCGACAACCTCATTGGCGTCTACGTCTGGGGCAGCAACGACACACTGGTCCGCCGCAACGACGTGGTCGGCCGCACCGACTTGCGCGTTTCCGAGCGCGGCAACGGCATCCAGCTGTGGAACGCCCCCGGCACCAGGGTGCTGGAGAACACCGTCCGCGAGGGCCGCGACGGCATCTTCACCACCACGTCAAAGAAGAACGTCTTCGCCCGCAACCGGTTCGAACGCGTGCGCTTCGCCATTCACTACATGTACACGAACGAGTCGGAAGTCTCCGACAACGTCTCGGTCGGCAGCGACGTGGGGTACGCGATCATGTACTCCAACAACCTGGTGATCCGGAACAACCGCTCGAAGGCGGACCGCGAGCACGGGCTGCTGCTGAACTACGTCAACGGCTCGACGATCGAGGGCAACGTGATCGAAGGCCGTTTCGCGGCGGCATCCAGCGGCGAGCGCGAGACGGTGGCCGACAAGGATATCCCGACCGACACCGAGACCGTGGGCGGGGAGGTGCGCTATGGCACCTGGAAGTGCGTCTTCATCTACAACGCCAACAAGAACCGCTTCGCCGGCAACCGGTTCGAGGGCTGTGAGATCGGCGTGCACTTCACCGCCGGGTCGGAGCGCAACGTGCTGACCGGCAACGCCTTCATCGACAACCGCACGCAGGTCAAATACGTCGGCACGCGGGCACTCGACTGGTCGGAGAACGGGCGCGGCAACCACTGGAGCGACAACGCCGCCTTCGACCTGAACGGCGACGGCGTGGCCGACGAAGCGTACCGGCCGAACGACGTGGTGGACCGCGTCATGTGGGCCTATCCGTCGGCCAAGCTGCTGATGAACAGCCCCGGAATCCAGGTGATCCGCTGGGCACAGAAGCAGTTCCCGGCGCTGCATCCGGGCGGCGTCATCGACAGCGCCCCCCTCATGAACCCGCCCCCCGTCCTGAACACACCCGTTCCGAACGCCACCCAGGCGGCCGAGAGGACTTCGCGATGACCAGCAACGATCCGACCCTCCACGTCGAGGGGGTCTCCAAGCGCTACGGCGAGCAGTTCGCCGTGTGCGAGGTGGACCTGACCGTGGCGCCCGGCGAATGCGTCGCCATGGTCGGCCACAACGGCGCCGGCAAGAGCTCGCTCATCAAGCTGATGCTGGGTCTGACCACCCCCACCGCCGGCCGAGTCCGCGTCCTGGGGGGCGATCCGGCCAGCGCCGCTGCGTCCCACATCCGCCGGCAGGTCGGCTTCCTGCCGGAGAACGTGGCCTTCCACCCCAACATGAGCGGCCGCGAGACGCTGGACTTCTATGCGCGCCTCAAGGGTGTTTCGCCGCGTGGGAACGACGCTCTGTTCGAGCGCGTCGGGCTGGAGCCGGCCGCGGTGAAGCGCCGCGTCGGCACCTACTCCAAGGGCATGCGCCAGCGTCTTGCCCTGGCGCAGGCGCTGCTGGGCGGCCCGAAGGTGCTGTTCCTCGACGAGCCGACCACCGGCCTCGATCCCGCGCTGCGCCAGAGCTTCTACGCGATCATCGCGGCGCTCCGCGACGCTGGCACCACGGTGCTGCTGTGCAGCCACGCCCTGACCGAGCTGGAAGGACAGGCCGACCGCGTGGTGGTCATGAACCGCGGCCGCAAGGTGGCCGACGGCTCGCTCAGCACCCTGCGCACGCTGGCGCAACTGCCGGTGCGCATCCGCCTGACCGTGCCGACGGACGACCTGGACGGCCTCGCCCGGCAGGTGGGAAGCGGCGCCGCGCTGACCCGGCTGGCCGGCGGCGTCGTGGAACTCGCCTGCGCCAACGACGACAAGGTGGACTTGGTCCGCCGCATCTCCGGCAGCGCGCTGCCGATCACCGACATCGAGATCGTCCAGCCCAACCTGGACGAGATGTACGCCCATTTCCTGCGCCGGGAGGCTGCGGAATGAACACGCTCCTGATCATCGCCTCCAAGGAGGTGCGCGACGGCCTGCGCAACCGCTGGGTCGTGGCGACGACGATGCTGATGGCGGCCCTGGCGCTCACGCTGAGCTTCCTGGGCGCGGCCCCGACCGGCACGGTCGGCGTCGGCCCCGTAGAGGTGACCATCGTCAGCCTGTCGAGCCTGACCATCTTCCTCCTTCCGCTCATTGCCCTGCTGCTGTCCTTCGATGCGGTGGTCGGGGACATCGACCGTGGCACCATGACGCTGCTGCTGTCCTATCCGGTGGCGCGCTGGCAGGTTCTGCTCGGCAAGTTCCTGGGCCACGCCGCCATCATTGCCTTCGCCACCGTGCTCGGCTACGGCGCCGCCGGCGTGGCGCTGTCCATGGGCGAGGTGGCGGTCGGGTCTGAGAGCTGGCAGGCCTACGCCGCCATGATCGGCTCGAGCGTACTGCTGGGTGCCGCCTTCTCCGCGCTCGGCTTCCTCGCCTCCACCCTGGTGCGCGACCGCGGCACGGCCGCGGGCATCGCAGTGGCCGTCTGGCTCGCCTTCGTGCTGCTGTACGACATGGGCCTCCTGGGCCTGCTTGTGGCCGACGGCGGCAAGACCCTGAACGCCGACGTGCTGAACTGGCTCCTGCTCGCCAACCCGGCCGACACCTACCGCCTGTTCAACCTGACCGGCTTTAAGAACGTCAGCCTGTTCGCCGGGACCGCGGGTCTCGCCGCGCACGCCCAGTTCTCCGCCGCCACGTTGCTGGCCGTGCTCGCCGCCTGGGTGGCCGCGCCGCTGGCGGTGGCGGTCGCTCTCTTCACGAGGAAACAAATCTGATGCGCACCGTCCTCAACGCCGCGCTGCTGGCCGCCGCCCTGCTGGGCCCATTGTCCGCCTGCAAGCAGGAGCGCGCGGAGACCGCCCCTCCCCCGCCCCTGGCCCTCACCGCCGACGCCGTCGGCCATTATTGCGGCATGAACCTCGCCGATCATCCCGGCCCCAAGGGGCAGGTGATCTTGAAGGGCGAGGCACGGCCGGTGTGGCTTTCGTCGGTGCGCGACACCTTCGCCTTCACCATGCTGCCGGAAGAGCCGAAGGACTATCGCGCGGTCTACGTGACCGACATGGGAAAGGCGCCCGATCCGCGCAAACCCGACCTCTCCGTCTGGATCGAGGCCCGCAAGGCCTGGTACGTGCTGGGCAGCGGGCACAAGGGCGGGATGGGCGCGTCGGAGCCGTTCCCCTTCGCCGACGAGTCCGCGGCCCGCGCCTTCGCCGCCGCGCAAGGCGGTGTCGTAAAGCGCTTTGCCGAGGTGACGGAGGACGAGATCCTCACCCCCGACCCCACGGCGGACGAAGCCCAGCCCATGCCGCGGCATGAGCAGGCGGCCGACGATACCAAGCATGCACCGGCCGCCCACGGCGGCCATGGCGACCACACGGCAAAGAGGCAACCATGAACGCTGCACCGACCCGGCGCCGCTTTCTCGCCATCGGCGCGGCGGCAGCCGGACTGGCACTCCTTCCGGGACGGCTGCGCGCGGCGGGAACCGCTGTGCGGACGTGGCGCGGCGTGGCGCTGGGGGCGGACGCCTGCATCCAGTTGGCTCATCCCGACGCGGCGGAGGCCGACCGGCTGATCGGCCTGTGCCTGGAAGAGGTGGCGCGGCTGGAACGCGTGTTCAGCCTGTACCGGCCGGACTCGGCACTCTCCCGCCTGAACCGCGACGGCGCGCTGGCCGACCCGCCGGGCGATCTCGTGCGGCTGTTGACCGACGCGGTTTCGTTCGGCCGGCGCACGGGTGGGGCGTTCGATGCGACGGTGCAGCCGTTGTGGCAGCTCTATGCCGGGCACTTCAGCCGACCGGACGCCGACCCGAACGGGCCGCCCGCTGCGGCCGTGCAGGCGGCGCGGAGCCTAGTCGACTACCGCGCCCTGCGCGTGGCAGCGGACCGCATCGGCTTCGCGCGGCGCGGCATGGCGGTGACGCTGAACGGCATCGCCCAGGGTTATGTCACGGATCGGGTGGCGGACCTTCTGCGGGCGCAGGGCATGGACCGGGCGATGGTCGACCTCGGCGAGATCCGCGCGCTTGGCCACCACCCGTCCGGGCGGCCCTGGACCGTCGGGCTGCAGAACCCCGCCGATGAGAAACGCATCGTCGAGACGCTGAAGGTTGCCAACATGGCCGTGGCAACCTCGGGCGGCTACGGCACCCGGTTCGACGCGGCCGGGCGCTTCACGCACTTGTTCGACCCCGCCACGGGGCGGTGCGCCGGGGAATGGCTGGCGGTGACCGTGCTGGCTCCCGATGCCACCACGGCGGACGCGCTGTCCACCGCCCTGTCCGTCGTTCCGGCCGAGAAAGCGCAGGCAATCCTGAGCACCGCGCCGAACGTCACCGCCCGCCTCACCCGCCGCGACGGCACCGTGACGGTGCTGGCCGGATAAAGGCGGAGAGCGTCTATACCGGCGAGCTATAACACTGACGCACTTGCCCCCACCCTCCCCGCGGCCTTCACCGCGGGTCCCCTCCCTCCCCCGCTTCGCAGGGGAGGGCGTTTACGGCATGCCGCGGAGTTCCCTCCCCTGCGCAGCGGGGGAGGGTTAGGGTGGGGGCAAGAAACTGACCTGACGGACGATCTCAAGAGGTTCGATGCACCGACGCTGGTTCTGCATGGTGACGACGACCAGATTGTTCCGATTGGGGCTTCCGCCCTGCTTTCCTCGAAGCCGACCGAGGGAGTGCTGCAATGAGCCACCGCTTCGACGCGATCATCATCGGCGCCGGCCAGGCCGGCCCTACGCTCGCCGACCGGCTCACCCGCGCCGGCATGACGACGGCGCTGGTCGAGCGAAAGTTCTTCGGCGGAACCTGCGTCAACACCGGCTGCATGCCGACCAAGACGCTGGTCGCCAGCGCCTATGCCGCGCACCTTGCGCGGCGCGGCGGCGAGTATGGCGTCGTCCTCGATGGTCCGGTGCGCGTCGATCTGGGCCGCGCGAAGGCGCGCGCCGACGCCGTCACCGCCAACGCGCGCGCCAACCTCGAGGCATGGCTGCGCGGCATGCCCGGCTGCACGGTGATCGAAGGGCATGCCCGCTTCGAAGGGCCGGACACGATCCGTATCGGCGACGAGCTGCTGACCGCGCCGCGCATCTTCATCAACGTCGGCGGGCGCGCCGCCGTGCCGGACATGCCCGGCATCGACCGGGTGCCCTACCTCACGAACAGCTCCATCCTCGCGCTGGATCGGCTTCCCGAGCATCTGTTGGTCGTCGGCGGCAGCTACATCGGGCTCGAGTTCGCGCAGGTGTACCGACGCTTCGGCGCAAGGGTGACGATCGTCGAGAAGGCGCCGCGCCTGATCGCCCGGGAGGACGAGGACGTCTCGGCGGCGATCAGGAACATCCTCGCGAGCGAGGCCATCACCATCCGTACCGGTGCCGAGTGCATCAGCTTCGCACCGCACGAGGACGGCGTGGCCGTCGGCGTCGACTGCACCGAAGGCGAACCGCAGATCGTCGGGTCGCACGTTCTGCTCGCCGTTGGCCGCCGGCCGAACACCGACGATCTGGGTCTGGACCGGGCCGGCGTCGCCACCGATGAGCGCGGCTACATCCATGTCGATGACGGCCTTGCCACCAACGTATCGGGCATATGGGCGCTCGGCGAATGCAACGGCCGGGGTGCCTTTACCCACACCGCCTACAATGATTTCGAAATCGTCGCCGCAAACCTGCTCGACGGCGAGCAGCGCCGGGTGAGTGACCGCATTCTCGCCTATGCGCTGTTCATCGATCCCCCGCTCGGCCGCGTCGGTATGACCGATGCGCAGGCGCGTGAGAGCGGGCGGCCGCTGCTGATCGGTGAGCGTCCCATGAGCCGCGTCGGCCGCGCGATCGAAAAGGGCGAGACGCAAGGCTTCATGAAGGTCGTCGTCGACGCGGAGACCCGGCAGATCCTGGGCGCCGCCATCCTGGGGACGGGCGGGGACGAGGCCATCCATGGGGTGATCGACATTATGAAGGCGGGTGCGCCCTACACGGAACTGCAACGCGCCGTGCCGATCCACCCCACCGTTTCGGAACTCATCCCGACGATGCTGGGCGAAATGCGCGCCGCCCGGTGATCTCGCGGGCGGCGGGCCCCCTTGATGCTGAAGCCCAAGCCGGTCGGCTTGGCGAACCTAAGCAGCCGCCATTAACGCGGCCGACGGATCTGGCTTTCGCTCGCGATTGAGATTGTCGACGGCTTCATGGATGGAGCGCTCCAGGTCATCCGCGTCGGAGAAGGTGCGGTTGGCCAAGTGGTGC
>Ga0196970_1000270_pt1 | contig 71941 bp, 68 predicted proteins | sample S1v_513CmetaG_FD_148672 | JGI IMG/M metagenome (GOLD analysis project Ga0196970, IMG submission 148672) | Soil microbial communities from Anza Borrego desert, Southern California, United States - S1+v_5-13C | ecosystem: Environmental > Terrestrial > Soil > Desert | place: USA: California...
GCAGTTCGACACCACCATCAACGACTGGCACACCTGCCCCGAGTCCGGCCGCATCAACGCGTCGAACCCCTGCTCGGAGTACATGTTCCTCGACGACACGGCCTGCAACCTGGCGTCGCTGAACCTGATGACCTTCCGTCAGCCCGACGGCAGCTTCGACGTTGAGTCGTTCGAGCACGCCTGCCGCCTGTGGACCGTGGTGCTGGAAATCTCCGTGCTGATGGCGCAGTTCCCGTCGAAGGAAATCGCCCAGCTCAGCTACGAGTTCCGCACGCTCGGCCTCGGCTACGCCAATCTCGGCGGCCTGCTGATGGCGTCGGGCCTGCCGTACGACTCCGACGAGGGCCGCGCGCTGTGCGCCGCCATTACCGCGGTGATGACCGGCGTCGCCTACGCCACCTCGGCCGAGATGGCGGAGGAGCTGGGGCCGTTCCCGGGCTATGAGAAGAACCGTGAGCAGATGCTGCGGGTCATCCGCAATCACCGCCGTGCCGCCTTCGGCGAGACGGAAGGTTATGAGGGCCTATCGGTGAAGCCGGTGCCCTTCGTCGCCGACGAGTGCCCGGACGAAGAGCTGGCCCTGGCCGCCCGCCGGGTGTGGGACTTGGCGCTGAGCCTTGGTGAGAAGCACGGCTACCGCAACGCCCAGTCCACGGTGATCGCCCCCACCGGCACCATCGGCCTGGTCATGGACTGCGACACCACGGGCATCGAGCCGGACTTCGCGCTGGTGAAGTTCAAGAAGCTGGCCGGCGGCGGCTACTTCAAGATCGTCAACCGCCTGGTGCCGGAAGCCCTGCAGACCCTCGGCTACTCGGACGAGGAGATCGAGGAGATCGAGCGCTACGCGGTCGGCCACGGCACGCTGAAGGGCGCCCCGGGCGTCAACCACGAGACGCTGCGCGCCAAGGGCTTCACCACCGAGGCGCTGACCAAGCTCGAGCTGTCGCTGGGCACCGCCTTCGACATCAAGTTCGTCTTCAACAAGTGGACGCTGGGCGTCGACTTCATCACCCAGGTGCTGGGCATTCCGGCGGAACGGATCGACGCCCCCGGCTTCGACCTGCTGACGTCCCTCGGCTTCTCGCGGGCCGAGATCGAGGAGGCCAACACCTTCTGTTGCGGCGCCATGACGCTGGAGGGTGCGCCCTTCCTGCGGGAGGAGCACCTGGCGGTGTTCGACTGCGCCAACCCCTGCGGCCGCATCGGCAAGCGCTTCCTGTCGTGGGGCAGCCACATCACCATGATGGCGGCGGCGCAGCCCTTCATCTCCGGCGCCATCTCCAAGACCATCAACATGCCGAACGCTGCGACGGTCGAGGAGTGCAAGGACGCCTACCTGATGTCCTGGCGCCTGGGCCTGAAGGCGAACGCGCTGTACCGCGACGGTTCGAAGCTGAGCCAGCCGCTGTCGGCCTCGCTGATCGAAGATGACGAGGAGGGTGTCGAGGACATCGTCGAGGCGCCGAACGCCGCCCGCACGCAGATCGTCTCCGAGCGCATCGTCGAGAAGGTGGTCGAGAAGATCATCGAGCGGAAGATCGCCGACCGCCAGAAGCTGCCGCACCGCCGCAAGGGCTACACCCAGAAGGCGATGGTCGGCGGGCACAAGGTGTATCTCCGCACCGGCGAGTACGAGGACGGCCGCCTGGGCGAGATCTTCATCGACATGCACAAGGAAGGCGCCGCCTTCCGCTCGTTGATGAACAACTTCGCCATCGCGGTGTCCATCGGCCTGCAGTACGGCGTGCCGCTGGAGGAGTTCGTGGAGGCCTTCACCTTCACCCGCTTCGAGCCGTCGGGCTCGGTGCAGGGCAACGACGCCATCAAGATGGCGACGTCGGTGATCGACTATCTGTTCCGCGAGCTGGCGATCTCCTACCTCGGTCGCAACGACCTAGCGCACGCCACGCCGGACGACCTGCTGCCCTTCACTGTGGGCACCGGCGACAAGCAGGCTGATCTGCCGGAGTCGGCGCAGGTGCAGCCGTCGGACATCGTCCGCCGCGTCGCCTCGACCGGCTATGTCCGCAACAACCTGCGCGTCCTCGACGGCGGGCAGGCCCAGCGCGCGGTGGCCGCCATGCAGCTCGCCCAGGCCACCGGCACCACCGGTGCTCCGGTCGCCACCGCGAGCGCCGCGGTCGCCGCGACCTCAACGGTGGCGGTGGGCACGGCCTACGGCGGGACCTACTCGGACAACCGTTACGACCGCGTGCGTGAAGCCAAGGCCCGCGGCTACGAGGGCGACCCGTGCGGCGAATGCGGAAACATGACGCTGGTCCGCAATGGCACCTGCCTCAAGTGCGACACCTGCGGCTCGACGACGGGCTGCTCGTGACCGGCCGCCATCCCGGCCGATGAAGGAAGGGGGCGCCTCGCGGCGCCCCTTTTCGTTTGGGCCGCGGCGTCTCCCGGAGCGGCTCAACGCTCACGTCGTCATGGCCGGACCCAGATCCGACCATCCACGAGCCGCATTTCAGCGCCGGCTTGCGAACCGATCCGGCAGCTCTCTTGCAAATGCAACTTATTCGCATTATCAAGGTGGGGCCGTTTGGTTGACGAGAGGGAATCGACCATGTGCGAGCGCTGCCTGGAGACCAGCTTTCCCCTGACCCGCCGCGACCGGCGCAAGCTGTGGGAAATCCCCCGCAGCTATCACTGCGCCATCGTCGGCACCTGCTTCACGCCGGAGGACATGGCGTGGATGTGCCGCAAGCTGCGCCTGTCGCTGGCGCCCGATGCGCGCGAGTACGACGTCCACCGCTACTTCGTCGAGCAGGCGGGAAGCGCAAATCCGGCCGCCAAGCTGATGCACAAGCGTCTGGATGAGAAGTTCTCCGGCGAGGTCCGTCGCTTCGCGCGCGAATCGACCGAGGAGGGCTGGGCCGCCCTGTGGGACGCGGCGCTGGCCTCCGGCGCGGTGGCGGCGGCCTATTGGGCGCTGACCAGCCACGCCTGCATCCCGGACGACCTGCGCCTGCGCGCCTACGCCGACGTGCACATGCTCTCCCACCTCATGGGCGGCGAGAACCGGCGGAGCCTGCGCGAGAACCAGGACCTCGGCCGGCGTTGCGCCGAGTTGGAGGCGCGGCTGGCGCGCGCCGAACGCTCGGCGGCCGAACGCCTTGCCGAGAAGGACGCGCGCATCCACGAGCTGGAGGCGGAGGTGGCGCAGCAGCGCGCCGCCGCCTGTACGGTTCGGGAGCCGCGCACGCCGCGCGCTCCGGGGCAGGACCGCCTGCTCCGCGAGGTGACCGCGCTGCGCCGCCGGGTGGCGGTGGAGCGGCTGCGCGCCCGCACCGCCGAGGCGGAGGCGGAGAAGCTGCGGCGCCTGATCGATGGTCCGGCGCAGGCACCGCGGCGGCCGGAGGTGGGCAGGGCCGTGGAACCGCGGGATCTCGGCGGGCAGGCCATCCTCTACGTCGGCGGGCGGCCGAGCCTGCTGCCCTTCCTGCGCGCCGCGGTCGAGTCGCGCAACGGCTGCCTGCTGCACCACGACGGCGGGTTCGAGCAGGCGAGCCGTTGCCTGGAAGGGCTGGTGGAGCGCGCCGACGTGGTGGTCTGTCCCATCGACTGCGTCAGCCACGACGCCTGTTTGCGCGTGAAGGGGCTGTGCCGGCGCATGAGCAAACCGTTCCTGCCCGTGCGTAGCGCCGGCGCCACCACCTTCACCCGCATGCTGGGCTCCCTCGGACGGACACCCGGCGAAACCTCCCCGGCCGTCGGTGGTTGATGACGGCAGGTATGGGTAAAAGCTCCATCGGGAATCCCTGCACGAAGGTCTGTACGTTCGACACCGCGGGCGTCTGCCGCGGCTGTTTCCGCACGCGCGCCGAGGCGCGCGGGTGGAAACGCCTGTCCGACGCGGAGAAGGAGGCCGTCAACCGGCGGGTGCGGCCGCTGATCGCCGCATCGGACAAGAGCGGGGGCAAGGGCGGGGCCAAGCGGTTGCGCAAGCTCGACAAGAAGATCCGCAAGCTGGAGAAGAAGCTGGAGGCGTTTCGGGCGGAGCGTCGTGCGATTGCCGCCGACGCGACATGAGCGCGCTGCGACGCTTGCGGGGGTTGGATCGGCTTTCGCTCTTCCGTATGGTCACGCTTACGTTTCGGCGGCTTTCGTCACGATCTCAGGAGGTTTCTTATGGAGGGACGCAAGGTTCCTTCGGTCGTATTCAAGACCCGTGTCCGCGACGACAGCATTGGCGGTCCGAACCCGTTCCGTTGGCAGGACGTGCGCAGCGACGAGCTGTTCGCCGGCAAGCGGGTGGTGCTGTTCTCGCTGCCGGGCGCCTTCACGCCGACCTGCTCCAACGAGCAGTGCCCGGCCTTTGAGCGCCTGTACGACGAGTTCCGCGGCCTGAACGTGGACGAGGTCTACTGCATCAGCGTCAACGACGCTTTCGTGATGTTCCAATGGGGCAAGAGCCTCAACCTGAAGAATGTCAAGCTGATCCCGGACGGTTCGGGCCACTTCACCCGCCGCATGGGTATGCTGATCAACAAGGACCACGTCGGCTTCGGCTACCGCAGCTGGCGCTACGCCATGGTCGTCGACGACGGTGTCATCGAGAAGTGGTTCGAGGAGCCGGGCATCAACGACGAAGGCCTGAACGGCGACCCGTACGGCGAGACCGCGCCGGAGACGGTGCTGACCTACCTGCGCAGCCGCTAAGACGCACGGGGGCGGGGCGCGCGGCCGATTCGTGCGCCCTCAGTTCCTCCGCGCCGGTCGCGGCAGTGGCAATCCCATCTGCGTCGCGGGGCGGGAGGAGCGGCTGGTGTCCACCCGGCGCATGACCGGCGTCACCGTCGTGCCGTGCACGATGATGGACACCAGCACGATGAACCCAACCATCGCCCACAGGAAATCCGGCTGCCCGAACTCCGCCTGATTCAGCGCATAGGCCAGGTAGTAGACGGAGCCGATCCCGCGGATCCCGAAGAAGCCGATCACCGCCCGTTCGTGCCAGGGCTGCGGGCTTCCCATCAGCCCGACGAGGCCGGCGGCCGGGCGTACCAGGAGCAGGATCGCCAGGGACGCCAGAGCCGCCGCCCAGGTCAGCGGCTCCAGGAGCCCGCGCGCCAGCGCCCCGCCGAACAGCACCAGCAGCGCCATCATCAGCAGCCGCTCCGTCTGCTCGATGAAGTCGTGCAGCTTTTCGTGGTAGTGGTGCGTCCGCTCCTCGTGACGCAACGCGATGGCGGCGATGAACACCGCCAGGAAACCATAGCCGTGCGCCAGTTCGGTGACGCCGTAGGCGATCAGCGTGATCCCCAGCGAGACGAAGCCGTCGCCGCTGCGCGCCAGGTTGGCCCGGTTCGGCAGGCGGAAGGTCAGAATCCCCAGCACCTTGCCCACCAGCCAGCCAACGCCGACCCCGGCCGCCAGCTTCCACACCACGTCGATGGCGAACCACTCCGTCTGCCAGCCCTCCGCGGCACCGCCGGCGAGTGTCAGGGCGATGGCGAGGTGGACGAAGGGGAAGGCGAGGCCGTCGTTGAGGCCCGCCTCGGAGGTCAGGCTGAAGCGCACCTCGTCCTCCTCGCCCGAGCGCGGCGGCCCGACCTGCACGTCGGAGGCCAGCACCGGGTCGGTCGTCGCCAGCGCCGCACCGAGCAGCACCGCCTCCGGCACCGGCAGGCCCAGCAGGCCCCAGCCGATCAGCGCGATGGCGACGATGGACAAGGGCATGGTGATGCCCAGGAGCCGCCACGTGATCGCCCAGGATCGCCAGCCCAGCGGCCGGTCGAGCTTCAGCCCGGCGCCCATGAGGGCGACGATGACGGTGAACTCGCTCAGCCGCTCCGTCGCCTCCGGGTACTTCAGCGGATCGGGGAACTTCAGCGCCGGGATCTGGAACAGGACGAAGCCGAACAGCACGCAAAAGATCGGCAGGGAGAGCGGCAGTTCCTTCAGCAGCATCGGCAGCCATGCCACCAGCAGCACGAGCACGCCGACGCAGACGAGCGCTACAATGTAAGACGTCATGAAGCTCCACCGGACCAGCTATGGAGACTCAACGCTCCGGCGGCCGGTAACGCTCCGGCGGGGCTCAGCCACCGTGCTTGTGGCCGTTCCCGTGATGCCTGTGTTGGCCTTGTCCGGGGCTACCGTAGCCGCGCAGCGCGTCATAGCGCCGGACCTGCTCGTCGCTCAGCACGGTGCGGGTCTCCAGGTGCGCCATCAGGTGGACTGCGCGGAGCTGCCCTTGCAGCGCGCCGATCCCGGCAGTGGCCTGGGTGAGCGACGCGGGATCGATCCGGTGCTCCGCGAACAGCCGGTCGAGGTCGCGTTCGCGCTCGACGATCGCCGCACCGATCTTCTTGGCGGCCTCGGCCATGCGGGCCTGGATGTCCTTGAGATCGGCGGCCTGCTGCGCGGACAAGCCGAGATCCGCGGCCAGCTCCAGGGCGTGCAGCGGGCCGGGGTAGCCGTTCAGTTCCGCCGCCTTGGCCAGCCCCATCCCCTTGCCCTGGAGCAGCCCGTCGACGTCATCCGGCGCCAGAGCCTTGATCTCCCGGTTCTGCTGGCCGGCGTAGGGCGATGTCTGGGCCAGGGCGATGGTTGGGATCAGGAGTGCGGTGGCGATGAGAATGCGGGCGAGCATGGGGCTCTCTCCTTGGACAAGGCAGGCCACGGTAGATCGCTGACGCCACGCCGCGTATGATTCTGATCATACCAACGGGCCGAGGCACAGCCACCCAGCAGCCGTCGGTATCATGCGGGGGAGGGGATGCAGCGCGCAGAAGTCTGGGCGGAGCTGGTGAAGCCGGGCCGGTTGATCCGCCGGCGGCTGGAGGCCGGCGAGGCGCTGTTCCGCCAGGGCGATCCGACGACCGCAATCTACGTGGTGGACTCCGGCCGCGTGCGCCTCGTCCGCTGGCTGGAGGACGGGGCGTCGGTGGCGCTGCACGTCGCCAAGGCGGGCGAGACCTGCGCCGAGGCGGCGCTGTGGGCGGATGTCTACCACTGCGATTGCATCGCCGAAGTGCCCTCGGCGATCACCGCGGTGCCCAAGCCTGACCTGCTCGCCGCGCTGGAGGCCGATCCGCAGTCTGCCCTCAGCCTCACCCGGGCGCTGGCGGTCCAGGTGCGGGATCTGCGCACGCAGGTGGAGTTGCGCAACATCCGCTCGGCACCGGAACGCATCCTGGCGTGGCTGCGCCTGCGCGCGGCGGGCGATCCGCCGGGGGTGACGCTCGACCGTCCGTGGACCGAGATCGCCGCGGAGATCGGCCTGACCCACGAAGCCATCTACCGTGCCCTCGCCGCGCTCCAGCGCAGTGGGCGGATCATCCGCAGCGGGAGACGCATCCTGTTGACCGCTCGTTGATGGAGGTCCGGGTTGTTCGCCGGGGGCGGCACCCTACATGGGCAGAGCACGCCACCCATCACCATGGGATCCTTCCGATGCCGTTTCACCGTTCCCTCGCCGCTCTCCTCCTCGCCGTGGCGTTCGCGTCGCCGGTCGCGGCCTTGGCCCAGGACGGCAGACCGGACGCAAAGCCCAGGGCGGAGCAAGCCGAGAAGTCCGCACCTTTCGAAGCCCAGCGCACGGTGACGCGCCACAGTCTGGCGCTGCCGTCCGGTGCGCTCGCCTACACCGCGGTGGCCGAGTTCCTGCCGGTGAGGGAGGCCGGCAAGGATGAGGTGCTGGCACGCGTCTTCACCACCACCTACACCGCCGACGGTGCCGAGCCGAGGCGGCGCCCGGTGGCGTTCGTCTTCAACGGCGGCCCCGGCGCAGCATCGGCGTACCTGCATCTGGGGGCGCTCGGGCCCAAGGTGGTGCGCTTCAACGAGGACGGCTCGCTGCCGCGCCCGCCGGTCCCGATGGTGGACAACCCGGACACGTGGCTGGCCTTCACCGATCTGGTCTTCATCGACCCCGTCGGCACCGGCTACAGCCGTGCGCTGAAGGACGGGGAGGACGCGGAGAAGCGCTTCTGGAAGGTGGACGCCGACACCCGCTACCTGTCGGAGATCGTGCGGCTGTGGGTCGTCCGCAACGACCGCTGGTCGTCGCCCAAGCTGCTGGTGGGGGAGAGCTACGGCGGCTTCCGCGTCGCCAAGATGGCGGGGGAGTTGTTCCAGCGCGCCGGCGTGGCGGTCAACGCCCTGGTCATGGTGTCGCCGGTCCTCGACTTCGGCACCATCGCCGACGAGGGGACGGGCCTGCTCACCGACGCCTTCAAGCTGCCGTCCATGGCGGCCGGCGCCGCCGCGCACGGGCGCATCGAGGGCTCGAGCCCGGCCGAGGCCGCCGAGCGGGCCGAGCGCTTCGCGCTCACCGGCTGGCTGTCGGGGGTGGCGACGCTGGACATCGGCCGGCTCGACGCGTCGGCCGGCCTGTTCGCCGAGGTGGCGCAAATGATCGGCCTGCCGGTCGAGATGGTGGCCCGCCACCGCGGCCGGGTGCCGGCGCGCGTCTTCGCTCGCGAGTTGCTGCGCGACAAGGGGCGCGTGCTCAGCGTCTACGACGCCGCCTTCACCGGCCCCGATCTGAACCCGGGTTCGCCCCGCGTCAGGGAGGACCCGTACCTCAGCGGCACCGTGCCCGTCTACTCCACGGCGTTCACCAGCTATGTCCAGCAGGAGCTCAACTTCCGCACCGAGGTGCCGTTCCGGCTGCTCAACCAAGCCGTGAGTCGCGGCTGGGAGTGGCCGCGCCAGGGACACGCCAGCGCCATGGAGGAGTTGCGGACCGTCCTGGGGCTGACGCCGGGTCTGCACGCGATGATCGCGCACGGCCGCAACGACCTGGTGACACCCTATCTCGCCTCGCGCTGGCTGGCGGCGCAGATCGAGCTGCCGCCGGAGCAGCGCGGCCGCATCCGCGTGCCGGTCTACGACGGCGGCCATATGATGTACACGCTGGCCGGACCGCGCGCCAGGCTTGCCGCTGACACCCGCGCGCTGCTCGACGACGCGCTGCGCTGAAGGTATCGTCGCACGCACACAACACAGATGGGCTCGACACAACAGGAGGGTAAGCATGTCCGGACGCATCGAGGCGCGCCTCAAGGAACTGGGGATCGAGCTGCCGCAGGCCGCAGCGCCGGTGGCGGCGTACGTGCCGACCACGATCTCGGGCAAGACGCTGTACGTCTCCGGTCAGGTGACGGTGTGGAACGGCGAGCGCCGCTTCATCGGCAAGGTCGGCCGGGAGTTCTCGGTGGAGGAAGGCAAGCAGGCGGCGCGCCTGTGCGGCCTCAACATCATCGCGCAGGCCAAGGCCGCGGCAGGCGGCGACCTCGACCGCATCGCTCGCTGCCTGAAGCTCGGCGGCTTCGTCAATTCCGGGCCGGACTTCCACGACCACCCGGCGGTGATCAACGGCGCCTCGGAGCTGATGTTGGAGGTCTTCGGCGACGCCGGGCGCCATGCCCGCTTCGCCGTCGGCGCCCCGTCGCTGCCCTTCAACGTGGCCGTCGAGGTGGAGGCGGTGTTCGAGCTGGCGTGATCTTGCCGCGGTGCAATATCGACCCTAGGTCCCTTTCCGTCAGCAGATAAGGAGGGGGCATGCCCGACGGCAGCGATGCCATTACCGTCAAGGTCCTGAACGGCATCGGCGAGGTGGACGCCGCGCAGTGGGACGCCTGCGTGGGGGGCGACAACCCGTTCGTCCGGCACGCTTTCCTTACGGCGCTGGAGGAGTCCGGTTCGGCCACCGCGCGCAGCGGCTGGCAGCCGGCGCACCTCACGGCGCTGGATGCGCAGGGACGCGTACAGGGCGCGGTGCCGGCGTACTTCAAGGCGCACTCCTACGGCGAGTACGTCTTCGACCACGCCTGGGCGAACGCATACGAGCGCGCGGGCGGGCGCTATTACCCCAAGCTCCAGGTGTCGGTGCCCTTCACGCCGGTGACGGGGCCGCGCCTGCTGCTGCGTCCGGACGCCGGGTCGGCGGTCGCCGGAGCGCTGATCAAGGCGATGGAGGAGGTGGTCCGCCGTTACGGCCTGTCATCGGCGCACGTTACCTTCCCCCTGGAGGAGGAGCAGCGCCGCCTGGGGGAGGCTGGATGGCTGCAACGCCTGGGCATGCAATACCACTGGGAGAACCGCGGCTACGGCAGCTTCGACGACTTCCTGGGCGCGCTCAACGCCCGCAAGCGCAAGGCCATCAAGCGCGAACGCCGCGAGGTGGCGGAGAGCGGCGTGCGCCTGCACACGCTGACCGGCGACGACCTGAAGCCGGAGCATTGGGACGCCTTCTACCGCTTCTACATGGACACCACCGACCGCAAATGGGGCGGCGGCTACCTGACGCGTGCCTTCTTCCGTCGCTTGGGCGAGACCATGGCCGACGCCGTGGTGCTGGTGATGTGCGAGGATCGTGGGAGGTGGGTGGCGGGCGCCCTCAACCTGATGGGCGGCGGCGTGCTGTACGGCCGCAATTGGGGCTCCGACGGCAGTTACCGGTTCCTGCACTTCGAGGCCTGTTATTACCAGGCGCTGGACTTCGCCATCGCGCGCGGGCTGACCCGTGTGGAGGCCGGGGCGCAGGGCGAGCACAAGATCCAGCGCGGCTACCTGCCGGTGCCGACGCACAGCGCCCATTGGGTCCGCGATCCCGGCTTCCGCCGCGTGCTGACGGCCCACCTGGAGCAGGAACGCAGGGCCGTCGAGCATGAAATGGCGGCGCTGGCCGAGTTCTCCCCCTACCGCAAGGACGAACCGTAGGTCGGGCCAACCGCAGGGCGGCCCACGTCGGCCAGTCACCCCCAGGCCTTCAGCACGTCGTCCGCGTCGGCTTCAACCATCGGTCGGCGGGCGGGCGGGGGGCCGCCATCGACGCGCAGGCCCAGCAGCGTCTCCACCAGCGGCTCCGGGCCGCCGTGCGTCGCCACTTGTGCGCGTGCCGCGACATGCGGGTGTGCCGCCACCTCGCTTCGATTCAGCAGCGCCTCGAAGCAGCAGTCCGCCGGGTCCAGCACGTCCTTCCACTCCGCCAGCGTGCGCGTGGCGAAGAGGTCGGCCACCTCGGCCATGAGCGCACGCTGGGGCAGGGGCTCGCCTTGCCGGGCGATCCAGTCCGGGCGGCCGACGGCGGTACAGAAGCTCGTCCAGAACTTCGGCTCGATGGCGGACAGGGTGGCGAAGCGCCCGTCCTTCGTCGGGTAGATGGCATAGAACGCCGCCCCGCCCGACAGCAGGTCCTGGGCCCGCGGCTTCAACTCGCCCCGCGCCGCGGCGGTGAGATTGATGGCCTGCCAGCCCAGCACCGTTTCCATGATCGACAGGTCCAGGAAGGCGCCTCTTCCCGTCCGCTCGCGCCCCAACAGCGCGGCGCAGACGGCCAGTGCGGTCTGCTGCGCCGAGGCGAAGTCGGCGACCGGCGGGAAGGCGACGACCGGCCGTTCCTCGATGCCGGATCCCTCCAGCCCGCCGCCGACGGCCATGTAGTTAAGGTCGTGCCCGGCGCGCTGGGCGTAGGGCCCGCCGTAGCCCCAGCCGGACAGGCTGGCGTGCACCAGGCCCGGGTTGAGGTGGCGCAGCGTTTCCGGCGCCAGCCCGAGCTTGGCGAGCACGCCCGGCCGGTAGCTCTCCACCAAGACGTCGGTGCGCTGGATGAGGTCGGTGAACCGGGCGCGGCCGGCCTCGCTCTTGAGGTCGAGGCGCACCACGGTCTTGCCGGCGTTGAACAGCTTGTAGACGGCGGCGGTGCCGTCGGAATCCGGTGGGCCCAGCCGGCGCAGCGGATCGCCCTCCGGCGACTCGACCTTCACCACCTCGGCGCCAAGGTCGGCGAGAATCTGGGCGGCGTAGGGGCCGGGCAGGTACTGCCCCAGGTCGATGACACGGACATCGGCGAGGAGGGCGAGGGGCATCGATGGACCTCTGTTGGTTCGCGTCTCCCGTTGTAGCGCCGTTCCGTCCTGTTGTGAAACCTCGGGCGGCTTCGCCTGTTCAGAAGTGGGCGAACGCAACAGGAGGAATCAATGGCCGACCGCAGCCGCAAGGGCCTTTGGTGGGTGTTGGGTGCGGGGGCAATGATGGCCGGCGCTGCGGCCTACACCGTCTGGAGCCGATCCCGCCGGAGCGGCGAGCCGCCGCAACGCCACGCCCCGGCCTTCCGCAACGGGCTGGCGGTCGGCCCGACCGACCCGCACGGCTACCAGCAGATCCGCGACGCCGGGCCCGAGCAGACGCGCGATGACACCGGTCGCCCCTGGGAAGAGGTGGACGAGGCGTCCGACGAGTCCTTCCCGGCCAGCGACCCGCCGTCCTACAGCCCGATCCGCGTGAACAAGTAAGCTGGTTCAGCGCAGCGGAAGGTTCATCTGGACGCTCACGCCGGGGGCGGGGGCTGGCACGACCGGCGCGTACACGACGGGCGGCGGGGCGTAGATCACCCTGGGCCGAGCGGGGGCGACGACGACGGGTGCCGGCTCCTGCACCACCACCACCGGCGGTGCTCCGTGGACCACGACCGGATGATCGTGGTGGTGCTTGTGCTTGTGATGGCCACGTCCGTGGCCGCTCTCGTCCTTCCAAGGGTCGGCGACGGCCGGAACCGCGAGGGCGAGCGACAGGGCCGTGCTGGCGACCGCGACGCCGAGCCCACGAACAACAGCCTTGAACATCCAAGCACCCATTTTTGCAGACGCATTGGAGGTATCTTTACACCAAGAATCTGCCGCCGGGTTCAGCCATGTGCGGGCGCGGCGGGGACATTTTTGGGATGTGGGCGCTTCCGGCCCAGGCCGTGTCCCGAACATGGAAAGGGGGCCGCAAGCGGCCCCCTTTCGCGGAGTTGGGCGGCCGACGGATCACTCCGCCAACACGTGCTCCATCTCGTCCTCGTCCGAGCCGGCGCGGCGCTTCGGACGGTGGCCCTCGACATACTCGAAGGCCGGCTTCTCGTCCTTGACCGTGACCCGCACCAGGCCGCCCTTGGCGAGCTTGCCGAACAGCACCTCTTCGGCCAACGGCTTCTTGATGTACTCCTGGATGACGCGGCCCAGCGGACGCGCGCCGTAGAGCGGGTCGTAGCCCTTCTTGCCGAGCCACTCGCGGGCGGCGTCGGTCAGCTCGATCGACACGCCGCGGTCCTCCAACTGCGCCTCCAACTGCATGATGAACTTGTCCACCACACGGTTGATGACCTCCAGGCTCAGCGCCGAGAACGGAATGATCGCGTCCAGGCGGTTGCGGAACTCCGGCGTGAACAGCCGCTCCACCGCTTCCATGTCCTCGCCGATCCGGCGTTCGCGTTCGAAGCCGATGGCCGGCTTCGCCATGTCCGCCGCACCGGCGTTCGAGGTCATGATCAGGATCACGTTGCGGAAGTCGACCGACTTGCCGTTGTGGTCCGTCAGCTTCCCGTGGTCCATGATCTGCAACAGGATGTTGAACAGATCCGGATGCGCCTTCTCGATCTCGTCCAGCAGCAGCACGCTGTGCGGATGCTGGTCGATGGCATCGGTGAGCAGGCCGCCCTGATCGAAGCCGACATAGCCCGGCGGGGCGCCGATCAGGCGCGACACGGTGTGCCGCTCCATGTACTCCGACATGTCGAAGCGGATCAGCTCGATGCCCAGCGTGTGCGAGAGCTGCCTCGCCACCTCGGTCTTGCCGACACCGGTCGGGCCGGTGAACAGGTAGTTGCCAATGGGCTTCTCCGGCTCGCGCAGGCCGGCCCGCGCCAGCTTGATCGCCGAGACCAGCGCGTCGATGGCTTTCTCCTGGCCGAAGACCATGGTCTTCAGGTCGCGTTCCAGGTTCTGGAGCACTTCCTTGTCGTCGCGGCTGACCGACTTCGGCGGGATGCGGGCGATCTTGGCGACCACCGCCTCCACGTCCTTCACGGAGATGGTCTTCTTGCGCTTGTTCTCCGGCAGGAGCATCTGCGCCGCACCGACCTCGTCGATGATGTCGATGGCCTTATCGGGCAGCTTGCGGTCGCCGATGTACTTCGCCGACAGCTCCACCGCCGAACGCACCGCGTCGTTGGTGTAGCGCACGCGGTGGTGCTTCTCGTAGTACGGCTTGATCCCCATGAGGATCTTGACCGCGTCCTCGATGGTCGGCTCGTTGACGTCGATCTTCTGGAAGCGCCGCACCAGCGCGCGGTCCTTCTCGAAGTAGTTGCGGTACTCCTTGTACGTCGTGGAGCCCACGCAGCGCAGTGTGCCCGAGGCGAGCGCCGGCTTCAGCAGGTTCGACGCGTCCATGGCGCCGCCCGACGTCGCGCCGGCGCCGATCACCGTGTGGATCTCGTCGATGAACAGGATGGCGTTGTCCAGCGCCTCCAGTTCGGCGATGACGGCCTTGAGACGCTCCTCGAAGTCGCCGCGGTACCGCGTGCCCGCCAGCAGTGAGCCCATGTCGAGTGCGAAGATGGTGGAGCCCTTCAGCACCTCCGGCACCTCGCCGTGGACGATGCGGCGCGCCAGCCCTTCGGCGATGGCGGTCTTGCCGACGCCGGGCTCACCCACATAGAGCGGATTGTTCTTGGAGCGTCGACAGAGGATCTGGATGGTCCGCTCGACCTCCTGCTCCCGGCCGATCAGGGGGTCGATCTTCCCGCTCGCCGCTTTTTTGTTCAGGTTGACGCAATAGGCCTCTAGGGCCTCGCTGCCTTTCTTCACGACCTTCTCCGCCGCCGCGTCGTCGTCGGATCCGGACACCCGTTTGGTTTCGGAGCGGCCCGGAGCCTTCGCGATACCGTGAGAGATGTAGTTCACCGCATCGAACCGGGTCATCTCCTGCTCCTGCAGGAAATAGACCGCGTGGCTCTCGCGTTCTGAGAACAAGGCGACGAGCACGTTTGCTCCCGTCACCTCCTCACGCCCCGACGATTGAACGTGGATCGCTGCGCGCTGCAGAACCCGCTGGAATCCAGCCGTGGGCTTCGCATCATCGGGCCTGCTGGTGACGAGGTTCGCAAGTTCGTTGTCGAGGTAATCCGAGAGCTCAGCCCGAAGGCGGTCGAGCTCCACTCCGCAGGCGCGGAGTACCGCCATGGCATCGGAGTCCTCGGTCAATGCGAGCAGAAGGTGTTCGAGCGTCGCGTATTCGTGCCGGCGCTCATTCGCATAGGCGAGTGCTCGATGCAGCGTCTGTTCGAGGTTACGCGACAGCATTTGCGTGTCTAATCCTTTTCAAGCGTGCATTGTAGCGGGTGCTGGTGCTGACGTGCGAAGTCCATGACTTGGGTTACCTTGGTCTCCGCCACTTCGTAGGTGAACACGCCACACACGCCCACGCCACGGCGGTGCACATGCAGCATGATCGTCGTCGCTTCCTGGCGCGACTTGCTGAAAAAACGTTCCAATACATGAACGACGAACTCCATCGGAGTGTAGTCGTCGTTCAGCATCAGAACCTTATACATCGAGGGCTTTTTTGTCTTGGGCTTGGCTTTTATGACCACGCCCGTACCGGTACCCTCGTTCCCATGTCTGTCAGAGTCGGCCATGGCCTCTACGGGTGATCGCAGCGATGTACATCGCATCAATGATATGAGCACTCCGGGCGCGGAGGGAAGGGGACGATTGCGCACGCTCTCCATTTGGTAGAGACCCCAGTCGGAACGGCTCGGGGTCCGCTACCACTAAATAGCGGGGGAGGGCGGCATGCATATCCGCCTCTGTCCTTGGTCCTGCTGGAAAAAACAGCCCGCTCGCCCGGTCGGCTCGGAGATGGTGATAAATTTGGGCGGGGCCCGAAACGGAAAAGGCCCGGAGGCGGGTGCCTCCGGGCCTTTATCCTCAAACCTGCCGGTGGCCGATCAGGCAGCCAGCGGCTTCGCCAGCTTCTCGACGGTGAGGTTCATGCGAGCGTTGAGCGGAGCAAGCGCCTCGTTCGTGACCTTGACCGACAGCTCCTGCAGCTTGGTGGTCTCGGTGATCAGAGCGTCGAACGACTGCTTGAGGTAGTCGTTCTGAAGGTCGATCAGCTCGCGGATGCTCTTGACCGCGAAGGCGGCCTTGCCGGTGGCAACGTTCTTCTCCAGCGAAGCCTGGGCGAAGGCGGCGACCTGCTTGCCGGCCTCTTCGGCGCCCTTGGCGACGATGGTGCTCGACTGGACCACGGCGTCGACGTTGCCCTTGGTCAGAGCGTTCAGCTCCTCATAGCTCTTCAGGAACTGGGCCGAAGCCTTCTCGATCTGCTCCTGCTGCGCCTTGGCATAGCCCTCGAAGCTCTGCTTGGCCTGACCCACGACGTCCCCGAAAACCTTCTGGGCGGCGGCGATCTTGTCGTTCATGTCCGTTCCTCGCGTCTGGCCGCGCCGGCCCCAAGACGTGGTGACCTGACGCGGGAGGGATTGAAAAGCCTGGATCCGCCCCCGGACCCAAAACTTTGCTGCACTGCAGCATATGCCATTAATATAGGCAGGCTGTGGGGGAGTCAACGGATTTTGTGCAGTGCACAAAATCTCCTTCCGGGGGAAGCTCCCCGGGCCGCCCCAAACGGCGATGGCCCGGCGTTCCATGGACCGCCGGGCCGTGCCTTCACCAGGATGGAGCCGCTCCGATCAGGCGGCGAGCGGCTTGGCGAACGTCTCGACCGCCGCGTTCAGACGAGCGTTCAGCGGGGCGAACGCCTCGTTGGTGACCTTCACACCGAGCTCCTGGAGCTTGGTGGCCTCGGCGACCAATGAGTCGAAGCTCTGCTTGGCGTAGGTGTTCTGCAGGTCGACCACCTCGTTGATGGAGTTCGCCGACAGCAGCGCGCGGCCGGCCGCCACGGACTTGTCGAAGGAAGCCTGCGCGAAGGCGATCAGCTCCTTGTTGATGTCCTCGGCGCCCTTCGCGGCGATGGTGCCGGACTTGAGCAGGGCGTCCACGGTTGCCTTGTTGAAGGCCGAGTATTCCTCGTAGCTCTTCGCCAGCTGAGCGGAGGCCTTCTCGACCTGCTCCTTGGTGGCGGCGATGGTCTGCTCGAAATGCTTCTGGGCCTGCTCCTGACCGGCCTTCACGATGCCCTCGAAGTGGTCCTTCGCCTGAGCGGCGACGTCTTCGATGATCAGCTTGGCGGCGGGCTTGGCCTTGGCGGTGGTGGTCATGTGCGTCTTTCCTTCCTAGGCGTCGGATCCGCATCGGACCTCCCAAGGGGGCGACGCGGCTGATGCTGCAGTGCAGCATTGCCGAATGTGAGAGGAATTGGCGCCCGAGTCAACGGAAAATTTGTGCGTCGCACAATCCGAAGGGGCACGCCCGGCTTGAAAAGAGATCCGGCGGCGTGCCGCACCCGGTGCGCGCATTTCCTTAACGAAAGCTTTACCGCCTCTTGCATCCAATTCCACCGCAACCGGCCGCCGGATGCGCCGCCGTCCACACCGGGATTCCGCCGTTCCATGACATATTGTCTCGCCATCAAGATCCGCGACGGCCTGATCGGCCTTTCCGATGGGCGCATCACCAGCGGCTCGCAGCTCTCTTCGGCGCGCAAGGTGACCATGATGGGGGCGGAGAGCGATCGCTTCTTCATCTTGAACTCCGGCCTGCGCAGCCTGCGCGACAAGACGCTGGCCTATCTGCGCCGGGACATGGCGCAACGCCAGGGCGGGAGCTATCCGACGATGCTCGACGCGGTGACCGCCTTCTCCACCTGCCTGCGCCAAGTCGCGGCCGAGGACAAGGAGGCGCTGGAGGGGGCCAAGCTGCACTTCAACCTGCACGCCATCATCGGCGGCCAACTGGCCAAGGACAATGAGCCAGGCATGTACCTGGTCTACCCCGAGGGCAACTGGATCGAGGTGGACGAGCGCACGCCCTATCTGTCGATCGGCGCCACCGCCTATGGCAAGCCGATCCTCGACCGCGCGCTGACGCACGACACGGACATGTCGACGGCGCTGAAGATCGCCTACCTGTCCTTCGACTCCACGCGCTACTCCAGCAATGACGTGGGCTTCCCCATCGACATGGTGAGCTACGAGTGCGGCGGCCGCACTTGGCGGCAGACCACGTTCGACTACGACGACCTGGTCGAGCAGCGCCTGTGGTGGAACCGCAACATCACCGATCTGGTCCGGCGTATGCCGGACGGCCCCTGGATCGAGACCCTGGTGCCGGAGGCGCTGCGGAAGAAGGAGCCGGTTTGACGACCCGGCCTACGGCCTGTCCGCCAGCAGCCACGGGCCGAAAAGGTGCGTCGGGCCGACCGGCCCGTCGCGGTCGGCTTCCATCTGGAAAGAGGCGCCCGGCTCGTCCCTGCCCGGCGAGGGCGGCGGGGCGGTCGGGGCCGGCAGCGCTGGGAAGGGGATGCCGGCGCCGTCGATCTCCCGCAGCAGCGCGATGAAGCGGATGTCGACGAAGCGGCTGGCCGGATAAGGGTAGGCGGAGAAGAACCAGCGCCCCCCGTGGCAGCCGTTGACCAGCCAATAGATGCCGCTGGAGCGCAGGCGCAGCCGGTCCCGCTGGGGCTCGAAGGCGCCGGTCTCGCTCAGGGCCAGCACGAACGCCCCGAACTGCTGCGGCGTCAGACGGGTTTCCGCCGTCTGCCCACGGATGCTCGCTATGGGATCTGCTGCGTCCACGCGGGAGAGGTCGGCAGCGGCGATGACCCGCGCGTGGACAATGGCGCCGCCGTCGTTCGGGTCGCCAACCACGTCGTAGGTCCGGACTTGCTGGTTGTAGTCGGCGTTGAAGACCAGCCGGTAACGCTCAAGGCCATCCTTGTGGCACACCGAGCGCAGGTCGTCACCGCTCAGATAGCTGATCCAGCTCAGCGTCCGCGTGGCCGGGTTCTCGGTCGGTCCGGAGGAGGCGCAACCCATCGCCAGGAGCGCGGCCGCCAGTGTCAAGCCCAGGCCTGTTGATGCCTTCATCGTCATCGCGCCCCCCCTTGATGCCGAGAGGTCCGCCCCTCACCTTCGCACAACACACCACGCGGGGGTCCGGAGGCATCGTAATCCATTTGCGTTGTCGGCGGGGCTGGGAAGCCGTGGAAGCAGGAAATTAACGAATTCCTGCTAGACACTGATTCGGCACGAATTTACCATTGTGTTCGTTGGCCGAGACAGGTCTTTCCCGGGGGCATCATGACCGCGACGCAGCGCCGTGCTCACACCGCATTGGCTCGGTTCGTGCATGCCGTGCGGCGCAGTCCGGCAGCGTCCGTGTTCTGGCGAATTCCGGTGGCGGCGCTCGCCTGTGCGACGATGCTGTGGAGCGGCCCGGTGCTGGCCGCCAGGTACGAGGCCATCGTCATCGACGCGCGTTCGGGCGAGGTGCTGCACGAGCATGACGCCGACGCCCCGACCCCACCAGCGTCACTGACCAAGATGATGACCCTCTACCTGGTCTTCGACGCGCTGGACGCCGGCAAGTTGACGCTGGACCAGGCGCTGCCCGTGTCCGAGTACGCACGGGCGCAGTCGCCGACCAAGCTCGGCCTGCGTGCCGGCTCGACCATCAAGGTGGAGACGGCGATCCTCGGCCTCGTCACCAAGTCGGCCAACGACGCCGCGGTGGTACTGGCGGAGGCGATCGGCGGCAGCGAGAGCCGCTTCGCCGAGATGATGACCCGCAAAGGCCGCGAAGTCGGCATGAAGCACACCGTCTTCCGCAATGCCAACGGCCTGCCCCATCCCGAGCAGGTGACGACCGCGCGCGACTTCGCCGTGCTGTCGCAGGCGCTGCTGAAGGACCATCCGAAGTACTATCCCTATTTCAGCCGCCGCAACTTCATCTACGGCGGTCGCTCGATCCACAACCACAACCGACTGATGTCCCGCTACGAGGGCATGGACGGCATCAAGACCGGCTACACGGTGGCGTCCGGCTTCAACTTGGCGGCGTCGGCGGTGCGTGACGGCCACCGGCTGATCGCCGTGGTAATGGGCGGCAAGTCGGCGGTGTCGCGCGACAACCGCATGGCCGCGCTGCTGGACGACTCCTTCGCCAGGCTGCGCCGTGGCAAGGGCCGCGACAACGACGCCCCGGTGGTGGCGCAGGTCGCACCGCCGATCCAGACCGCCGAGGTTGAGGAGGACGAGGCCCCCCGCCCGGAGCCCCGCGCCGCCACCGTCAAGAAGACGTCTCCGCCGGCCAAGAAGGCGGAGCCGAAACCGCAGTCCATCGGCCAGCTCGCCGCCGCCGTCTCCGGCACGCCGGTGGCCCATTCCGGCGGTGAAGGCTGGATCATACAGGTCGGCGCCTTCGGTTCGAAGGAGGCCGGGCAGAAGGCCCTGGCGCAGGCCTCGCGGAAGCTGCCGCGCCTGCTGGGCGACGCCAAGCCGAGCGTGGTCGAGATTCCCGGCAAGAAGGGTAAGGTCTACCGCGCCCGTCTGGTCGGATTGGACGAGAAGTCGGCCCGCACCGCCTGCACCCAGCTTCAGAAGACCGGCCATCATTGCGTTGCCATCTCTCCGAACGACCGGACTTAAGCATCGACGCTCTGGTTGGGCCCCTGCTTAGCCGGCCAGGCTTGAAAGCGCTTCCCTCTGCCGTTGCAGCGCCTCCATGGCCGGAGTGTGGGCCGCGCTCAGCCCTGTCACCAGCGATGCCGGGTCACCGGTACCCGTTTCGATAGCGTGTTCCAACGCCTGGGCCGCCCTGTGCAGCGCCGGGCAGCCATAGACGCCGGCCACGCCTGCCATCTTGTGCGCCATGGCGCCGACCGCGGCGCGGTCGCCGGCAGCCCAGGCCTGGGTGAGCGCCTGATGGTAGTCGCCGAGCGCCTTCAGCGTGTTGCCGATCAGCCGTGCCACGTGTCCGGTCGGTAGGGCGTCGAGCATCTGGTCCAGCGCGGAGGGGTCGAACACCGGGGCGTCATCGGTCGAGGGCAGTGGTTCCGCCGGCCGACGCTCGAGGACGGGGAGCAGCGCGTCGAGGCGAAGCGGCTTCGACAGCACCGCGTCGGCGCCGGCGGCGCGGCAGCGTTCGACGTCCTCCGGAACGGCGCTGGCCGTCAGCAAGACGACGCGCCCGCCCGCCTTGTCGCGGTCGGGCAGGGCACGGATGCGCCGCAGCGCCTCCAGCCCGTCCATCTCCGGCATGTGCAGGTCGAGCAGCACGAGGTCGAACGGCTGCGCCTCGATCGCCTCCAGCGCCGCGCGGCCATCGTCCACGACGGTGACGGCATGGCCGGCGCGGCGCAGCAGGGCTGCCGCGACGATCTGCGTCATGCGCTCGTCCTCCGCCATCAGGATGCGCAGCCCTATGGGCGTCTCCTCCCGCGGCAGGGATGTTGGTGCGGGGGAGGCCGGCACCGACACCGGCACCGGCGCCGACCGGCCATGCATGCCGCCGGCGAATGCGGCCAGGGCTGCGGCGATGCCGGCCATCGCCGGCGCGGCGCGCAGCAGCGTGGTGCCGTCGGTGCGAGCGTCCTGTACCCCGGCGCGCAGCCGGTCGACCGCCCGTTCGGCCAACTGCGAGACCTCGCCAGCCTTGTCCTGGCTGTCGCGCGACAGGGCGGCGACGATGTCGGCGAGGCGAAGCTGTTCCTGGCGCAGGTCGAAGACGTTGCCGGTGTCGAGGCCGAGCGCCATGAGCTGGCGGGCCGCCTCGGAGCGGCCGGCGCTCATCGCCGAGATCGGCAGCCGGTTGAGCAGCGCCTCCAGCGCACGGGCGTCGGCGCGGAACGCGGCCTGCCCGGCGGTGGGTACGGCAAAGAGCTGTTCCGCCAGGCGCCGCGCCCGGTCGGCGATGGCGTCGCGGACCTGCAGCATCTCAGCCGCAGCCGGGCCGGCCAGCAGGGCCTCGTCCGCCAGCGTCGCCAGGGTGTCGAGCAGGCGGGCGTGGTGCTCGGGGACGCGCAGGAGCGCGTTGTGCAGTTCGGTGTCCACGGCGATGCGCGCCTCCACGGCGCCATCAAGGTCTTCCAGATTGGCGGCCAAACCGGACAGTGGCCGGCGCAGTGCCTCGGCCGTCTCCCGATCGAGGCCGGCGCGGCCCGCCTCCTCGGCGAGCGCCGCCATCCGCTGCGTGTGCGGGCGCAGCCCGTCGTAGGCCGCCATGCGGGCATGACCGGAACCGGCGCGCTCCAGCAGCGGCATGGTGGCCACGAGCCTGCCGGTCGCCTCGGCCAGCCGCAGCACGGCGATGCCGGTGCCGAGGTCGCGGTCGGCGCGGCCATTGAGGTAGGCCACCGCAGGCCGACACGCCAGCCAGACCGTTCCGGCGACGGCCAGCCCGGCCAAGGCCGCTGAGCCGAGCAGCGCCGCGCTCCGGTTGTGCATGGGCGTGTCCCGCGTCCGAAAAAAGACTCTTGGGTTATACCGTGTTCAAGCGGTTTGGGCCATGGGGGTTCGGCCGCTCGGCGACGCTCTCAGTCGCCCATCTGGTCGGGCACGAATTGCGGGTCTTCGATGCGGTGCAGGCGGCCCGTGGCCACAAGGGCCGTGCGCAAAACCAAGGCCTTGCGGCGGGCCGGGGCGAGGCGGCTCTCCGGCGCCTCGCGCAGCACCGCGGCGCCGAAGGCGTCCGCCACCATGAGCCCGCAGTCCTTCGGGATGATGTCCGCAGGGAATGCCTCGTCCACGGCGAAGTAGAAGGCGTCGCACCAGTCCCGGTACTCCGGCCATTTCTGGTCGGAGCGGAAGTCGGCGATCGAACTCTTCACCTCGACGATCAGCACCATCCCCGCCTCGTCCACCGCCAGCACGTCGGCGCGGCGGCCGTTGGCGAGGCGGAATTCGGTCAGGCTGACGAAACCACGCTGGTAAAGCGCACGCCGAACGCCGCGGGTGATCGCGGCGGCGCCGGCCTGGGGATCGGGAACGTCGGGCATGCCAGGAACGGGTCGTGAACGCAGCCCGCACCATGCGCCGGACGACCGATGCTCGACAAGGAAAAAAAACGGACGCTTATTGCCCTCTCCACTGCGACAGCGGGAGGGAGGGGAGGGGGCAAGCATCGGTCTTCGGCGTCAGCCCTTGCCGCTCCAACCGCCTCGCATACGGCGTCGGCGGCGTGCAGGATGGCGTCGACATGCATGCCGACAATCTTCGGCAGTCGGTGACGGGGCAGTCATTGGCAGCTGTTCCGGTTGTTCCGCTACTTTTTGGATAACGCTTCATTAAATCAATAGCGGAATTGTCCTTTTTAAATAAAACTTTGTATAAGCGTTCTGAAGTGGAATAGGCTCGTTCGAAGGCAAAGGTTGATTGCGCCGGTTGATTTTGTACGTTGAAGCGCTGGGGATACCCCGGAGGAGGGCGGTGGCGTGCAGGACGGCCCTGGAATAACGGAAAGCGGGAGTGCCGGCGGCATAGCGGCGGCGACAGGCGCCTTGCTGGTGTTTGACGACGCCTTGCAGCTCACCACCTGGAACGACGAGGCTGCTGGGTTGCCGGCGTTGGCCGGCGCACTGGAGCCGGGCATGGCGCTGGCGGTGCTGGAGCCGCTGCTCGCCGGCCATTCGCAGAGCGAATGGCGACTGGCTGACGGCGGGTTCGCCCGCTTGGTCGGAGCGGTGCCGGGCCAGACTCAGGGCCAAGCTCAGGGCCAAGCTCAGGGATTGAGCGCTGACCGCGGCAGCCGGCTGTTCGCCGCCGCCAGCCACGATTTGCGCCAACCGTTGGCGGCGTTGTCGCTGCTGGTGGGCGCGCTGGACGGGCGGGTGGGCGACCCGGCCGCACGCGCGGTGTTGCGCTCCATGACCGCAGCCGTGCAGTCCATGAAGACGATGGTCGACGGGCATTTCGACCTGGCGCGGCTGGAGGCCGGGCTGGTCGAGCCGGACATCGGCCGACACGCGATGAACGGCATCCTCACGCGCTTGGCGCTGGATTTTGCTCCGCGCTTCGAGGCGCGGCACCTGCGGTTTTCCGTGCTGCCCTGCTCGGCGATGGTGGAGACCGATGCCACGCTCCTGGAGCGCATTCTGAACGCGCTGCTGTCCAATGCGCTCCGTCATACCGAGCGGGGGCAGGTGCTGCTCGGCTGCCGGCGGCGTGGCGAAGAACTGCGCATCGAGGTGTGGGACAGCGGACGCGGCCTGCCGGCCGATCAGGTGCAGGTGCTGCGCACGGAGCTGGAACGCGCCCCTGGCGACGACCGCGCCGGACGTATCCTCGGCCTGGGGCTGACGCTGGCGGGGGGGCTGGCGCGCCGGCTCGGCCATCACATCGCGGTGGATTCCGTCCTCGGCCGCGGGACGCGCTTTTCCGTCCACGTCCGCCGCGTGCCGGAGCTGGAGGAGGATGCGGTCCCGGTCTTCGCGCCCGACGAACCGCCGGCCGAGGCCGACGTCAGCCGAGCGCGCGTGCTGGTGATCGAGGACGACCGGCTGGTCCTCGACGCGCTGGGCGTGCTGCTCAGTCAATGGGGCTGCGCGGTCATCGGCGCGGAGTCCTACGACGCAGCGGTCGAGCGGCTGGGGCCCGAGCCGCAGGCCCCGGATCTCATTATCGCCGATCTCCGCCTCAAGGGAGCCGCGAACGGGATCGTCGCCATCCGGCAGATCGGCAAGACGCTGGCCGTCGACGTGCCGGGCCTGATCCTGACCGGCGACACGGACCCGCGGCGCCTGCGCGAGGCGCGGCTGTCCGGCTATCCGCTGCTGCACAAGCCGGTCGCTCCACTGGCCCTGCGGACTGCGGTTGCCAATCTCCTCGGGCGCGAACGTCTCAAGCCGTAACGAACTTCATCGATTGCCGTTCGCGGCGCTTCCGTTTCAATGCGAGCGCGTCTGTTTCCAGACTGAAATATTCTGTGCCTATATTTTGGAGGGTTGTATCTTGCGGTAATTTTGCGATTGCTGTTTTTGCATGTAAAAAGACTTCGAACTTTTGGCCGATGACCTGGTTTTCCCTTTGCGTCACTGCTTGCGATTCGTATCATTGCGGTACCCGTCGGGCAGGAAGCCCTGTGCGGGAGCGGTCGGGGTTGGCATGGCGTTCGGGGTAACGCGGAAACGGGGCGGATCGCCGGCGATCCTGCTCCTGGCGGCAACGGGGCTGGTGCTCTCCGTGAGCATCTTCATTCACCTGCGCGATGCCTCGCGCGAGGCCGACCGCGCTGTGCTCGAACGCCAGGCGGCGCAATTCCAGCAGACCCTGAAGGAGCGCTTCGACCGGCAGGCCTTGCTGCTGCATGCATTGCGCGGGCTGTTTGCCGGGGGCACCATGACGCGCAACGACTTTGCCGCGGCGGTGGCGCCGATGCGCCCGCTGGTTCCTGAACTCATAGCGGTCGGGTGGGTGCGTCACGTCGCCGGCCGTGACGTCGCGGTCCTGGAGCGCGAGGTGCGGGCGCAGGGGCTCGCCGACTTCACCGTGCACGGCGCCGGCCTGCCGGCGGAAGACGACAAGACCGGCAACCGCTTCGTCGTCTCCTACCTGGAGCGAAGCGACGGAGGCGAGGCGGAACTGGGCCTCGATCTGGCGACGCTGCCGAGGCGCCGCGAGGTGCTGGAGCAGGCCTGCGCCACCGGCCGCATCACCGCCACCGATGGCCGGCCGGCTCCCTCCGGGGGCGATGCGCCCAGGTTCATCCTCTACATGCCGGTCTACGGAGTGTTCGGCGAGCCGGACGACCCGGCGGTGGGCTGCGCCACGGCCACCGGGCTCCTGATGGCGGAGTTCCGCCTGGACCGGCTGTTCGCCGAGGCCTTCGGCAGCCTGCGGCCGGCGCGCGGCGACGTCTACCTGATGGACGCCGCCGCGCCGGAGGGGCAGCGGCGGCTGGCCGTCTATCCGACGACCGAGCGCTCGCGCTCCTTCGCGCTGCTGGACGAGGCGGAACTGGCGTCCGCCGACTCGATCGTCGACGCGCTGGACGTCGGCGGCCGGCGGTGGGAGGTGGTGCTGGTCCCGCAGCCGCTGCTGCTGGCGCCGGGCGAGCAGGGTGCCCTGGGCCTGCTCGTCGTCGGGCTGCTGCTGACGGCGCTGCTGACCGCCTACCTGCGCCGCGAGGCGCGCGCCAAGGCGCTGCTGCAGACCGAGGCGCGCGCCCGCGCGGCCATGGCCCGCATGCTGCGCGACAGCGAGGAGCGGTTCCGCCTGGCGTTGCGCCATTCAGGGGTGTCGCTGTTCAGCCAGGACCGCGAGCTGCGCTACGTCTGGGTCTACAACCCTCAGGTGGCCATCCCGGTCGAGCGCTTCATCGGTCGCCGACACGCCGACCTGTTCCAGAGCGAGGATGCCGCCGTCCTCGACGCCATCAAGCGCTCGGTGCTGGAAACAGGGGTGGGGACGCGGCAGGAGGTGAGGGTGACCGCCGGCGGGCGTACGGTGGTGGCCGACCTCGTGGTCGAGCCGCTGCGCGACGAGGCGGGAATGGTAACCGGCATCATCTGCGCCGAGATCGACGTCACCGAAAGCACCCGGATCAAGGAGGCGCTGGCCGAGGCCCACGCCGAGGCGGAGCGCGCCAACCAGGCGAAAACCCGCTTCCTGGCCGCCGCCAGCCACGATCTGCGCCAGCCCTTCCAGGCCATGAGCCTGTTCCACCACATCCTCATGGCGCGGCTGGAGGACCCCAAGCAGGTGGAGGTCGCGGCCAAGCTGGGCGAGGCGCTGGCGGCGGGCAACGCGCTCTTGAACGCGCTTCTCGACACCTCGGCGCTGGAGGCTGGCAACGTCAAGCCGCGTTTCGCCGACGTCGCCTTCCGCGACATCGCCGAACGCCTGTCGACGGAGATCGCCGACCAGGCCGCCGGCAAGGGGCTGGGCTTCCGCATGGTCAGCACCTCGGCCGTGGTGCACAGCGACCCGGTGCTGCTGGAGCGCATGGTGCGCAATCTGCTGGTCAACGCCCTGCGCTACACGGAGAGCGGCACCATCCTGCTGGGTTGCCGTCGGCGCGGCTCGTCCCTGTGCGTCGAGGTGTGGGACACCGGCCCCGGCATCCCGGCGGACCAGTTGCAGCGCATCTTCGACGACTTCTACCGTTGCGAGGGCAACCGCGGCGACAACAGCGGCGGCCTCGGCCTGGGGCTGTCCATCGTGCGGCGCATGGCGCAGATCCTCGGTCATCAGATTACCGTCCGCTCGCAGGTCGGGCGTGGCACCGTGTTCTCCATCACCATCCCCCTGGCCGCCGGTTGTCCCGCCGCCGCCCCACGCACCGTGGTGTCGGCGCCGGTGTGATGCCGTAGGCGAAACCCTGCGTCAGGCGCCGCCCGACGTTTCCCGTCCCGCGGTTGCTGCATTATGTCGCAGTGCACAATGGCCCTATGGCATGTGTTGCGCGTTGGTGGCGCTCGACGTTCTTGCTGCCATGCAGCATAATCATGCTGCGCAACAGCAAAACCGTTTGGGCGTCGGCAGCGCAAGAATCCGCCATGGGAGGTGGCCTATCGGTATTGATCTGCTTCAGTATGGAAATGGTTAATAAAAAGTAAATACTTTGCCGCTATGATCAGGCTTTGCTGGGGTGACTTGACTTTATGTGTAGGCCAATAGTAAATGTTGCCTCGCCTGATCGCCAAGTCAGCGGCTTCTGACTGAAACTGTCGTCAGTCGCCGATATGAACGGGCTTCCGCTGTCGGGCATCGCGGGGGATCGGCTCCTGTCCAAGAGGTGTGCGCTGCGGTGCACCCTGGAACGCAACGGGACCGGACCGTCACGACCGTTTCATCGTGCTGAGGTATGAACGGCCGGTCGCGAAACGGACCAGGGAAGAAACGACCGTTTATCCTTTAGGAGCACGCAAGAATGGACATCGCCGTCGATGCGGGCAAAAACGGGGTCGCCGCCATGATCGAGAACGTCACCTACGAAGAGATCCAGATCGGTCAGTCGGCCAGCCTGTCCCGGCGCCTGACCATGTCGGACATCGAGCTGTTCGCCACCGTTTCGGGCGACATCAACCCGGCCCACCTCGACGAGGAATATGCGGCCGACAGCCTGTTCCACAAAGTGATCGGCCACGGCATGTGGTCGGGCTCGCTGATCTCGGCGGTGCTGGGCACGCTGCTGCCCGGCCCGGGCACCATCTACCTCGGCCAGGACTTGCGTTTCCGCCGCCCGGTCGGCGTGGGCGACGTCATCACCGCCACCGTGACCGCCAAGGAAAAGTGCGACAAGCAGGTCGTGGTCTTCGACTGCGTCTGCCTGAACCAGGACGGCAAGGAGGTCGTCACCGGCACGGCCGAAGTCATCGCGCCGACCATCAAGGTCCGCCGTGAGGCGCACGAACTGCCGCAGGTGCAGGTCATCCGCCACGACAAGCACGACGAGCTGCTGAAGAAGTGCGAGGCGCTGCCGCCCGTGCCGACGGCCGTCGTGCATCCCTGCGACGAGAGCTCGCTGCGCGGCGCCGTCGAGGCGGCCGAGGCCAGCCTGATTGCCCCCGTGCTGGTCGGCCCCGAGGCAAAGATCCGCTCGGTCGCCGATACCTTCGGCATCGACCTGTCGCGCTGCCGCATCGTCGACGTGGAGCACAGCCACGCCGCCGCCGAGACCGGCGTGGCGCTGGCCCGCTCCGGCGAGGTCGAGGCGGTGATGAAGGGCTCGCTGCACACCGACGAGCTGATGGCCGAGGTGGTCCGCAAGGACAAGGGCCTGCGCACCGGCCGCCGCCTCAGCCACGTCTTCGTGATGAACGTGCCGACCTACCCGCGCGCCCTGCTGATCACCGACGCGGCGATCAACATCTATCCGACCCTGGAAGACAAGGTCGACATCGTCCAGAACGCCATCGATCTCGCCAAGGTGCTGGACGTCGAGACGCCGAAGGTGGCGATCCTCTCGGCGGTCGAGACCATCAATCCGAAGATCGAGACCACGCTGCAGGCGGCCGCACTTTGCAAGATGGCCGACCGCGGGCAGATCAAGGGCGGCATCCTCGACGGTCCGCTGGCTTTCGACAACGCCATCAGCATCGAGGCGGCGCGCACCAAGGGCATCAAGTCCGAGGTGGCCGGCCAGCCGGACATCCTGCTGGTGCCGGATCTCGAGGCCGGCAACATGCTGGCCAAGCAGCTCTCGTTCCTCGCCAACGCCGATGCCGCCGGCATCGTGCTGGGGGCCCGCGTTCCGATCATCCTGACCAGCCGCGCCGACAATGTCCGCACCCGCCTGGCGTCCTGCGCGGTGGCGGTGCTGGTGGCGGCGGCGCGCCGCCGCGCGGTCGTCCCTGCGGCCGAGTGAGGACGAGACATGACCAGGGGTACCGGTAACGCCATCCTTGTCGTCAACGCTGGCTCGTCGAGCCTGAAGTTCTCGGTCTTCCGGGAGATGTCGGGCGGTAACGTGGCGGTGGCGATCAACGGCCAGATCTCCGGCATCGGCACCGAGCCGAAGTTCGAGGCCAAGGACACCGCCAAGCGCCTGATGGCCGAGAAGGCCTGGGGGCCGGGCGAGAAGAGCGACCGCGCCGCACTGCTGGGCTTCCTGCTCGACTGGATCGAGGAGCACCTGGACGGCGCCAGACTGATCGCCGCCGGCCACCGTGTCGTGCACGGCGGGGCGACGTACTCGCACCCCGTGCGGCTGACGCCGGAGGTGATGGCGGAACTGGAGGCTCTGGTGCCGTTGGCGCCGCTTCATCAGCCGCACAACCTCGCGGCCATCCGCGCGCTCGCCGAAGCGCATCCGGAGCTGCCACAGGTGGCCTGCTTCGACACCGCCTTCCACCGCGGCCAGCCCTGGCAGTCGCAGACCTTCGCGCTGCCGCGGGCGATGACCGAGGAGGGCATTCGCCGCTACGGCTTCCACGGGCTGTCTTACGAGTACATCGCCCGGCGCCTGCCGGAGGTGGCCCCGGAGTTGGCGAACGCGCACGTCGTCGTCTGCCACCTGGGCAGCGGCGCCAGCATGTGCGCCATCCGCAACGGCAAGAGCGTGGACAGCACCATGGGCTTCACCGCCGTCGACGGGCTGCCCATGGGCACCCGCACCGGCCGGCTGGACCCGGGCGTGCTGATCTACCTCATGCGCGCCAAGGGCATGGGGGCGGACGAGTTGGAAAAGCTGCTCTACAACAAGTCGGGCCTGCTCGGCGTGTCGGGCATCTCCAACGACATGCGCGTGCTGCTGGAGTCCGACGACCCGTGCGCGGCGGAAGCGGTCGAGCTGTTCTGCCACTGCGTCGCCAAGGAGACCGGCGGGCTCGCCGCCGCCATGGGCGGGCTGGACGCCATCGTCTTCACCGCCGGCATCGGCGAGCGTTCGGCCCCGGTGCGCACCCGGGTGGCGAAGAAGTTGGTGTGGTTGGGCGTCACGCTGGACGAGACCGCCAATGCGGCCAACGCACCGAAGATCAGCACCGCGGACAGCCGCATCCCCGTCTTCGTGATCCCGACGGACGAGGAGCGCATGATCGCCCAGCACACCATTGAGGTGATGGAGACGGTGTAAGGCCGGCCTTCAACGAAAAAAAAAGCCCTCGCCTGCGAAGATCAGGCGAGGGCTTTTTTCGCTTCCATTCCCTTATACGCCCTTCCAGGCGCGCAGATAGTCGACGAGCTTGCGCTCGTAGAACGGCTGTGGCTTCGCGTAGCGGGCGACCAGGCCCGCTTGGCTGTCCATCTTCACGACCACGCCGTGGCAGGCGAATTCGATCTGCTCTTCGCCGAGCGAGAAAGCGATCTTGAAATCGAACTGCTGCTTGGCGATCAGGTCGCCTTCATAGGGACGGATGCGGAAGGAGCCAAGCGCGAATTCCGCCGGTGCATACGCATGCCGATCGATCAGAATGTTCGGCGGCGCCGAGGGGCGCTGCTTCTGGCTTGCGGCAGAGCCGTCACTGGACTTGGCCTTTCCGCTGAATCTCGACAGCCACGACATGGGGATCTGCGCCTTTGCTTTCCGGCGGAACGCCGTTAACCGAAACCTTCGACGGCAGTTTGGGTCGAATTAGGTTGAGTAAACGTTAAGGCACCCGACCCGCTGCCGCGGAGATCTCATGCCAACCGCATCCCAGGATGGCAATGGTGATTTGTTGTGCCGCATGCCAGTGAGTGCGTCCACCATGCCAAGCTGCATAGGAGAGAGTATTCGGGACGCCATTCAAAAAGGGATGGTCTTCTCCCTTAGGGTTTCCTAAGTGCATCCCGTCTTTGTTGCCTTCGCCGGTTTTTTTTATGCTCGCAACAAATAATCGTGCAGTGCGAAATCTACAGTGCCGTAGATTGGGCCGCGCTGGCGCTTGGCCCAACCTACGAAGGCCACTGCCTTCATCATCGCTGAACTAGCATTAGGCATTTTATGTTCGGGCAGGTGTGGCAGCCGAAGGGTGGCCCGGTGTCCATACCTTACCGGCTGTAGAACAGCCGTCGGCGGGATTCCGCTTCGTCGACGCTGATCACTTCCGTGCCGACGGGCCAGAGTGCCAGACCGGCCAGCTTGAGGTGCGCCCAGGCGAAGGGCAGGCCGATGATGGTCACCGCCAAGCCGAGCGCCGTGATCAGGTGCCCCAGCGCCAGCCACCAGCCAGCGAACACGAACCATATGATGTTGCCCAAAGTGCCCAGCGGCCCGGTGCCGATGTCCTCGCGGCCGTGCTCGTCACGGCGCACGGCGGTCTGGCCGAAGGGCAGCAGCGTGTACCACGCTATGGTCAGCGCGGCGCGGGCCCACGGAATACCGATGATGGTGATGACCATGACGACCGCCGCAAGCAGCCAGGCGAGCGCCATCCAAAGGCCGCCGCACAGTACCCACAGGATGTTCAGGACGAGGCTCAACAGAGACATGGTATAGGTTCTCCTTCGGCCCTCCTATGTGGGGAGCCGTCGGGTCTTATCCCAGATCCCTACTTGCTCTGGCCCTACCTGCTCTGGGCAGTGAGCGCCGCCTGGGTGCGGTTGCGCACGCCGAGCAGGCGGAGGATGGCGGTGACATGCACCTTCACGGTGCCTTCGGTGAGGCCGAGTTCGTGGGCGATCTGCTTGTTCGACTTGCCCTCGCGCAAGCCGGTCAGCACCTCGCGCTGGCGGGGCGTGAGCTGTTCGCTCCCGCCGGGGCCGGCGTCGGCCAGCGTATCGTCGGCGACGGTGTCGATGTTCGTGATGAGGTCGCCGCGAATAGCCTGCGTCGGCACGTAGATGCCGCCGGCAAGCACCAACTGCAACGCACCCAGCAGCACCTTGGCGCTCGACGATTTGGGGATGTAGCCGGCTGCACCGTTCTCCAGCGCGGCCAGCAGGTCGGCGCGCCGCTCGGAGCCGGACACCACCACCAGCAGTGCCCGAGGCAGCCGCTCGTGGATCGCACCCAGTTCGTGGAATCCGGTCCACCCCGGCATGCCGAGGTCGAGCAGGATCAGGTCGAAATCGGTGTCGCCGCCGGTTAGTGCCCGTACCTCGTTGAAAGTACTGGCCTCGAAGAACTCCATATTTTCTTGAAACTGGGACAGCAACCGCCGCAGCCCATCCCGGAACAGAAGATGATCGTCGGCGATCAAGACGTTCATGGATAAGCCCTTTGCCGGCTCCGAGGCGAACGAACGTTATACATCCGTGGACAGGTCGCAATCGAAAGCATTTGCCAATTAATGCGGAGGAGGAGGCCGGGTAAAGTGGGCTTTTGGTGCTACGACAGGCCACATAGCCCAAAAGGAGTGGGGCAAAAGGAAGATGCCGGCCGCATGGGCGCGGCCGGCCGGGACAAAACGGTGTCGTAGGGAATGCGAACCGTCGGCTTTATGCCATGGTGGCGCGCACGGCGTCGTTAGACTGGTCGCCGATGCCGTTGTTGAGCGCCCAGATGGCGGCCTGCGTGCGGTTAGAGGCGTTGATCTTGCGCAGCAGGCTCTTGAGATGGACCTTGACGGTCGCCTCGGTGATGTTCAGGTGGTTGGCGATCATCTTGTTGGAGTTGCCGTTCAGCAGGCAGCGCAGGATCTGCACCTCGCGCTGGGACAGGCCTTTGCGGCGTGCCGGCACCTCGGCACCGATCTCTTCGGTGCGGCCTGATACCAGCAGCTCGGCCAAGTGGGTCGGGAACACCTTCTCGCCCATCATCACTAGGCGCAGCGACTGCATCAACGCCTCGCAGGCGATGTCCTTCATCAGATAGCCATCGGCCCCGGCGCCAAGCGCGCCCGACAGGCGGCGCGTGCACAGTTCGCTGGTCAGGATGACGACGCGGATCTGCGGCTGTTGGGCGCGCAGCAGGCGCATGGCTTCCACCTCGTCCTCGCCGCCGCTGGCGAGGTCGATGAGGATGAGGTCCGGGCGGATACCCGCCGTTTCCACTGCGGGCACGCCTTCCCGCAAGCTGCCGGCCTCGCCGATCACGTTGAACGGCGAATTCTCGAAAAGCCGCTTCATGCCTTCGCGGAAGAGCTTGTTCGCATCGATGAGGAAAACGTTCACGGGATCCATCGTCTACCCGCCTCTGCTGTGTTCACATCGTTCGCGCCACATGACGCTGCGGAAGGATCCCGGTCCCCCGCGGGCGTCGCTCTTGGACGATCCCCCTCGGTGCCGGGTGTGCCAATTTCGATGTGACCATACCTCAGATTTGCAGAACAAAAAATTTCTCCAAAGTGGAAAGGCGGACATGAATTGGGCATATGCCCAAAGCTGTGTTAAGACAAATCGTGGGTCATGCAGTCGCAGCAATCGCTTTGTGGAATAATCTTGCATTCGGTCCTGCGGTCCGCCTCCGAGTTTTGTGGTGGATACAGATTCGAATGACGTGGTGAACTCAGGGCGTCTTATGAATGATGGCGGTAGGCCCGCGGCCGGGAAAAGTGGTGCGCTCGGCTGACGGCGGCCAGTGGCGTATGACGGAGAGCCTGTGCCTGTTTCGTTGCCGTAGGGGGTTCGGTGCGCCGCCGGGCATGCTATATGTGCGGCCATGACCGATGCGTACGACGACGATCCGCTGAGCCACGCCGCCCCGCCCGCGCCGGCTGCCCGCTTTGCCTATCTGGACGGCCTCAACCCGGTCCAGCGCGAGGCCGTGGAGGCGCTGGACGGCCCGGTCCTGGTGCTGGCCGGCGCCGGCACCGGCAAGACGCGGGTGCTGACCACGCGGCTGGCGCACCTGCTGATGACGCGTCGCGCGGCCCCATTCCAGATCCTGGCCGTTACCTTCACCAACAAGGCGGCGCGCGAGATGCGCGAGCGCGTCGCCTCGCTGGTCGGCCTGGAGCCGGAGGGCTGGTGGCTCGGCACCTTCCACGCGCTGGCCGCGCGCATCCTGCGCCGGCACGCGGAGCTGGTGGGATTGAAGTCGAACTTCACCATCCTGGACACCGACGACCAGATCCGCCTGGTCAAGCAGCTGCTGGAGGCGGAGAACGTCGACTCCAAGAAATGGCCGGCCCGCCAGGTGCTGGGCGCCATCGAGCGCTGGAAGGACCGCGGCCTGACGCCGGACAGGCTGGCCGAGGCCGATGGCGGCGAGGTGGCCGGCGGCCGTCTGGTGGCGCTCTACCGCCAGTACCAGGATCGGCTGCGCACGCTGAACGCCTGCGACTTCGGCGACCTGCTGCTGCACAATCTGGCGATCTTCCAGAAGCACCCCGACGTGCTGGCGGAATACCACCGCAAGTTTCGCTACGTGCTGGTCGACGAATACCAGGACACCAACGTGGCGCAGTATTTGTGGCTGCGCATCCTCTCCCAGGCGCATAAGAACATCTGCTGCGTCGGCGACGAGGACCAGTCGATCTATGCGTGGCGTGGCGCCGAGATCGGCAACATCCTGCGCTTCGAGACCGACTTCCCCGGCGCCCGGATCATCAAGCTGGAGCAGAACTACCGTTCCACCGGGCACATCCTGGCCGCCGCGTCGGGGCTGATCGCCAACAACAAGGGGCGCCTGGGCAAGACGCTGTGGACGCAGGCCGACGGCGGCGACCGCGTGCGCGTCAAGGCCGTGTGGGACGGCGAGGAGGAGGCGCGCTGGGTCGGCGAGGAAGTGGAGTCGCTCCAGCGCCTGGGCGTCAGGCTGGGTGACATGGCGGTGCTGGTGCGCGCCGGCTTCCAGACCCGCGAGTTCGAGGAGCGCTTCATCACGCTGGGCCTGCCGTACAAGGTGATCGGCGGCCCGCGCTTCTACGAGCGGCAGGAGATCCGCGACGCGCTGGCCTACCTGCGCGTGGTGAACTCGCCGGACGACGACCTCGCCTTCGAGCGCATCGTCAACGTGCCCAAGCGCGGCATCGGCCCAGCGGCGCTGCAGTGTCTGTTCCAGGCGGCGCGCGGGCAGGGCGTGTCGCTGGTGGAGGCCGGCTGGGCGCTGACCGAGACCGACGAGCTGAAGCCCAAGGTGCGCACCACGGTGCGCACGCTCCTGCAGGACTTCTTCCGCTGGCGGGGCCTCAGCCAGACCATGCCGCACACCGACTTGGCGCGCATGGTGCTGGACGAGTCCGGCTACACCCGCATGTGGCAGGAGGACAAGTCGCCCGAAGCGCCGGGCCGGCTGGAGAACCTGAAGGAACTCATCACCGCCATGGCGGAGTTCGAGAACCTCGGCGGCTTTCTCGAGCACGTCAGCTTGGTCATGGAGAACGCCGAGGCCGCCGGGGCGGAGCAGATCTCTTTGATGACGCTGCACGGCGCCAAGGGGCTGGAGTTCGACATCGTCTTCCTGCCCGGCTGGGAGGAGGGCGTGTTCCCCAACCAGCGCGCACTCGACGAGACCGGCATCGCCGGTCTGGAGGAGGAGCGTCGCTTGGCCTATGTCGGGCTGACGCGGGCGCGCAAACGCGCCTACGTCTGCCACGCCGCCAACCGGCGGCTCTACGGCAGCTGGGTGAGCGCCATCCCGTCCCGCTTCGTCGACGAACTGCCGCCCGAGAACGTCGAGGCGGAGGCAGCAAGCGGCCTCTACGCCGGTGCCAGTGCTGCCGGATTCGGCGGCTACGGCGGGGGTGGGGGAGGAGGCTTCCGCGAGGCGCCCGGCTTCGCCTTCCGCTCGCCGCAGCGCCAGCCGCCGGCCCCGCGCGCCGTCACCCTGGACGGCACCGCCTACCAGGTGGACGCGCGGCCGCGCCCGTCCACCCCCTTCGGCAAGGGAGAGCGGGTGTTCCATCAGAAGTTCGGCTACGGCACCGTGCAGGGCGTCGAGCAGGACAAGCTGGAGATCGCCTTCGACCAGGCCGGCACCAAGAAGGTGATGGACGCCTTCGTCGTTCCGGCCGATCAGGCGGGATGAACCGCGAAAGGCGTTGATCCGCGACCCGGTTCGGCCGCAGGATTTTCCGGAGTGCGACCGGGCCGTCAAGGCCCTACCCGCCGTCTGAGGGCCAAGGAAAGATGTTCAAGGGCAGCGCCATGTACGAGGTGCACGTCCTCCAGGACGAGCGCTGGCGGATCGAGGCCGCCTTCACCGAGGAGCAGGCCGCGCTGTCCTGCGCCCGCGTGCAGGTCACCGTGTCCGGCATCCGCGAGGTGAAGGTCTACAAGTCCCGCAATCTCGCCGGGATGGCGTTGCAGACGGCGGTCTTCCATCGCAAGGTGCCGGAGGCGAAGCAGCGCCCGCTAGGCCTCACCGGATCGGCCGACGGGGCGCCGTACTGCACCGACCTGCCGGACCTCTACGGCTTCGAGAGCCGCGTGGTGATCGGTCGCCTGCTGCGCCAGTTCCTCGACAAGCATCAGGTCACGCCGACCGAGCTGCTGCACGGCTGGAGCTGTGCCCGCCGACTCGACGAGCAGGGTTCGCTGATGGGGGCCGCCATCCACGCCGCCGCCCGCCACCACGCCGACACGCACAAGGTGGCGGTGGCCGCGCGCGTGAAGGAGCTGCGCGCGCTGGTCGACCGGGCGCTCGCCAAGTCCCGCGACTTCGTCGCCGAGCGTAAGCGCCTGCCGGCCTTCGACGAGCGCGACCCGGCCGAAACCAGCCGCCGCATCGAACGGGCGGTCGGGGCGGAGGAGCACGACTTCGTCTTCCTCGCCCTGCTTTCGCACCATCTGACCGGCAGCAATACGGTGTTCGGCAAGCTGGAGCTGCTGGTCCGGCTGATGGCGGAGGGGGAAGACCCGCGCGTTTCGGCGCTGCTGGAGGGTGTCGTCGCCGACGGCCTGGGATCGGCCGACGTGATCAAGGAACTGCTCGGCGCCCAACCGAATCTCGCCGCCGGCCTGTGTGCACTGGCCGACACGGTGCTCGGCCGCCCGCGCGGCGAGAAGGACGCGCCGGTGAGCTCGCTGCTCGACCGCATCGGCCGGCTGGTGGTCGAGGGGCGGGCGCCGTGCTGCCGCGCGGTGCTGGTCGAGCGCATCCGCTCCGCGCTGGGCGGCGAGCAGCCGCTCGACCGCCGCGACTCCAAGGCGGAGGCGACTCTGGTCGAGACCATCGTCGCTCGCCTGAAGGACGAGGACGGAACGCTTCTGGGTGGCGCGGAGACGGAAAAGGTCCTGGCGAAGCGCCTGCTGCGCCACCGCCAGGCGATCTTGCGGGAGCAGGGCATGCACGACATCGCCGACCGCCTGCCGACGACCTTCAGACCTGGCGGCGGGAAGTGAGGGAGAACGATGGCGGAGCGAAAGGGATGGGAGTTACCACAGAGACACGGAGACACCGAGGTCTGCGCTGTCGAGCCGTTGCCGGCTGAGATCAACCGGATCACCGGGACGATCATTGACTGCGCTTACGCAATCCATTCCACGCTCGGTCCCGGCCTTCTGGAGTCGGTTTATGAGGCCTGCTTGGCGCATGAGCTGGGGAAGCGTGGCTTGGCTGCCAAGCGGCAGATCATCATCCCCATCGTCTACGATGGTCTGGAGTTCGACGAAGGGTTTCGGATCGATCTACTCGTTGGGGATGCTGTCGTTGTTGAGCTGAAGGCGGTGGAGCGCCTGCTGCCGGTCCACGAGGCGCAATTGCTGACGTACCTGAAGCTGACACGTCGGCGCGTTGGCCTTCTGATCAACTTCAATACTCCTCGCATCAAAGAGGGGATCCGGCGGTTCGTGCTGTAACCTGCCAACAATCAGGCCAGCATTGGCCGAATCCCCTCTGTGTCTCCGTGTCTCTGTGTTTATTTCACACAATAAGCCGGACTGACCGGGTGTATCAGTATCCGCCCTTCTTGCCCGTACCCACGAACTTGAAATCACCCTTGAACTCGAACGGCTTCCACCAGCCGGCGACGCCCGTCTCCTTGTCGGTGTGACGCATGAAGCCGTGGCCGTCCGGCGGCGCGATGACGAACGTCACGTCGTACTGGCCGGGGCCGTTCAGCGCCACGTTGGCGCCGTAGTGCGGGCCGTCGTTGGCGACCATCGGGTGCAGCACGCCCTTGGCCTTCCAGTCGCTGCCGCGCTTGGCGAGGGTGTATTCCACCGTCAGGTACGGGACCCAGGAATCCTCGCGGAAGCCGTTCGGGTTGTCCGCCAGGGCCTTGATGTCGGCCTCCAGGTGGATGTCGGTCTTCTTGGCGTCCTGGCCGTCCATGGCCGGCTCCATCACCACCGGCTGCAGGTAGACGCCGATGACGTTCAGGCCGTTCTTCTCGATCGGCTGGCCGATGGGGGACTCGCCGGCCATCGCGGGCGCGGTGGCCAGCCCGAGGGCGAGCAATGAGGCGGCGAGCGGGCGTGCGAACAGCATCATGAAAATCTCCTAAAAAGCGATAAGGCGGGTAGGTGAAAATCAGGCGCCGAACAGCGCCGGATACCAAGCGGCGCCGACGGCGAAACTGCCCAAGGCACCGGGGAGGAGGGGAAGCCAGCGCATCGTTGCCGGCACGCCCTGCGCCGCCAGGAGGCGGTCGCCGAGGCGCAGGCTCCACAAGGCGCCGAGCGCGAAGAACAGGCCCTTGGCGCCGAGCACCGCCGCGGGCCCCAGGCCCAGCGCGGCGAGGGTCTCGAACAGCCCGCCGCCGAGGCCGAGCAGCAGCGACACCATGGCGACCGGGGCGTACTGATAGCCGAGCTGGACGAAGCGCGCCTGCCACGCCGCTCCCGGTGCCAGCCGCGCCGACAGCCAGGCGGATGCCGCGGTAGTGGCGGACAGCACGGCCGTGAGCGCCGCCAGCCAGCTCAGCATGTAGCCGGTGATCAGGATGAAATCGAGCCAGCGGAACACCTCGCGCCGTTCGGGGTAGACGGCCATCAGCCAGCGCGGACCCGGCTCGCCCAGCCAGTACCAGCCCTGGTCGATGGCCCAGTCGCCGACTGCCATGCGCAGGTGCTGGTACGAGGGCAGCACCAGCCACAGGAAGCCGCCCAGCGCCACGCCGGTGCCCATGAACAGGAACAGCACCTCGGACAGGTTCGGGTTGTGCGCGGCGACCGTCTCGATCTCGGCGCCGGGCCCGCGCAGCTTGAGGTACAGGCCGCCCTGCGACGACGGCCCGACGCAACGGAAGCACTCGATGCAGTGGCGGGATTCCGTCTTGCGCTTCAGATCGATCATGGTCGGGCAGACGGTCTTCTCGGTCCACCGGTCGCCGCCCGGCTCCGGGCGCTTGGGGGCGAACTCGACCGCGCCCAGGCGCGAGTAGACCCCCAGCAGCAGGCCGATGGGGCAGGCGTGCCGGCACCACGCCCGCTTGCCGCGCCCGAACAGGAACCCGATGGCCACCGCCGCCGCAAACACCGAGCCGAACAGGATGGCGGCCGCCTCGGGATGGTCGCGCACGCCCACCGTCTGGCCCCACACGGTGACGACGATGAAGCTGGCGACCGGCGTGCCCGGCCAGCGCAGCCACGCGGGGATCGTCCGCTTCAACCCGACCTTGCCTGCCCACTCCGACGCGGCCCCCATGGGGCAGAGCAGGCCGCACCAGCTGCGCCCCGTCAGCACCACCGACAGGAAGGCCAGCGGGAACCACACTCCCCACAGCAGCGTGTGCGCCAGCACCGTGAAGTGATCGAGCGGCCCGGCGTCGACCGGCGGATCGTCAAGCAGCAGCGGTACGAACAGGATGCCGAGGAAGCCCACGAACATGACCGCATGGACGACCGGCAGCCATAGCCGCAGCCGCACGAACGCTCGCTCCACCGCCGCACCCAGCCGTGGCAGCCGACCGTTGCGCCGGAACGGCGCAGGGCGGCTGCACGGTGCCGTGTCGATGGTGTCTTGAACCCGGTGCGTGTCCATGAAGCACGGCTGGTCTTGCAATTGCGAGGCGTTCGCGCAATTGGCGCGCTTCTAAGAGTGATTCGCAATGCGACAACCGGTCGCACCCACCTCCAGAGCTCCCTGATCAACGGCACGGGATAGGGTTCCGCTTGCCCGCTGCATCTCCTTGCAACGTGCTGGCGTAGATCCATAATGCTTTCGATGCGGACGGCAGCCGCTGCTGGCTGCGGGTCGGCCGAGGAGGATGCGCCATGGCCTCCAACCGGACAGCGGGCCATAAGCCGACCGGCAACGAACCGGCGGGCCGACGTTCGGAGCGGACGCTCGGCAACGTCACGCTGTTCCGCGACCTGCCGGCCGGCGACATCGAGGCGCTGTCGGCGTGCTGCCGCTGGCGCCGCTTCACCCCGCGGGAGCTGATTTTCGATTACCATGACGAGCCGTCCGACGTCTTCTTCGTGGTCCGCGGACGCGTGCGCGTGACCTACTACTCGCTGTCCGGCAAGGAGGTCATGTTCCGCGACCTATCGCCCGGCGAGGTCTTCGGCGAAGTGTCGGCCATCGACGGTCAGCCCCGCTCGGCGAGCGTGATCGCGCTCACCGATACACTCGCCGCCTCGCTGAGCTCCGAGCAGTTCTGGGACGTGCTGCGGAGCCATGCGACCGTCAATGCCGCGGTGATGCGCCGCCTCGCCGAACTCGTTCGCCGGCTGACGATGCGCGTTGTCGAGGCCAGCACGCTTGCGGTGCGCAACCGCATCCACGTCGAGATGCTGCGGCTCGTGCGCGAGAGCACGCCGATCGGGAACCGGGCGGTTATTCCCCGCATGCCGACCCACGCGGAGATCGCCAGCCGTGTCGGCACCCACCGCGAGGCGGTGACGCGCGAACTGAATCAGCTCCTGCGCGACGGGCTCCTCGAGAAGCACGGCAGCGTCCTGGTGGTCGGCGATGTCGCCGCGCTGGAACGCCTGGTCGACGACGTCACCGGCGACTGATGATGGCCACCCATTATTGCTCCAGTCGGCTTGGCCGGCCGCGGCCGAGCACGCCGTCGGCGCGCGCCTGCAGGTACGCATAGATGTCGTCGACATAAGGGGCAACGTTGGGATCTCCGGCGAGGCCCTGCATGACGGACGTTCCTTTGATTACGCCGTCGCGCACGATGCGCCGGAATGTGTCGACGTCGGGCAAGCGGTCGACAAGGGGAGGGGTGAACGTCGACCCCATGCCGTCCGGGCCGTGGCAGTGGTTGCAGCCCGCATGATAGCGTCGGAACCCGTTGTAGGTCCGCGCATCGACCTTGCCGTCGACGATCCGGTAGAACTTGTCGCCGACCGTGTGATCTTGCGCCGCTGCGTCAATGCTGACCGCGAGCCCGCAGACGACGATCGACGACAGGACCAGTTGTTGCCAGGGGTGCATCATCGATGGCTCCCCGGCGCCAGCCCGCCGCGCGGCGGGTTGGCGCCGATGGTTTCCTACCGCGACTTGGCGATGTCCTTCGGGAGTGCATGTGTCTGGAGCGCCATGATCCGGTCCCGCTCGCCGACATCCACGAGCAGCGCCGTCGCGTGCTCGCCGCAGGTGAGATTGAGCGAGCGCCCCTCCTCGCTGTCGAGACCGGCGGTCTGCCCTGGTTGCAGCATCAGGCGGACACGGGTCGGCGACTGCAGTAGCAGCTTGTCCGGATCGCTCTTCTCGACGACCATGAGCGTAACGAGACAGGTGGCGGCGTGTTCGACGAAGTAGCCGTTCATCGATTTCGAGCCGAAATCGTAACTGATGCTCTGGATCGGCAGATACTGGGCCTGCTCGTCGACCGGTGCTAGTGATTCGCTCGAGGCAGCCGGCACCCAAGCCGACCAGCTCACGGCGATCGTTCCGACGAAGGTGGAGATCTTGGCCATTCTTCCGAACAACATGTTCATCCCTCCTGTCGAATGATGTAGGTGGGCGCAATGGCGCCGTCCGCGTGCAAGAGGTACCTTCCTTCCATGCCGAGCGATGTGGCAAAAGCCACAATCCGGCGCATGAGCCGCGGCTCGCGTGAGGGCTTTGGGTTTTTGGAAGTGATGAGTCCGTACGCGAAGTGAGGCGCACGCGGTATCTGTCCTGGCGATGCGCTACGCTATACCTATAACTACAAAGTAGTGTTAACTACTTTGTAGTTATCAAATCCCATCATTGTATAATAGGTCTAGCAATCGATATTATCGGCCGGCGTCGATCGCGGGGGTGGTCGGGTCCGGCAACACCCGCGTCGCCTATCCGGGGCGGCCCATATGGACGACGAAAGGAAATCCAAGGCGCAGCTCATCGACGAGTTGGTCGGTCTGCGCAGGCGGATCAGCTCCCTGGAAGCCTTCGAAGCCGAGCGCACGGCGATCCAGACCGAGCTGAGCGGCGCCCGCCAGCGTCTGCAATACCTGCTCGCCGTCAGCCCTGCGATCATCTACACCACCCACGCCTCGGGCGACTACGCGTGCACCTTCGTCAGCGAGAATCTCCACGCCATCATGGGCTACAGCGCGGAGGAGATGACCACCGACCCCAAATGCTGGCCCGATCGCCTCCATCCGGAGGATGCACCGCGCGTCTTCGACGAGATGGCGCCCCTGATCGCCCAGGGCGGCGGCAGCGTCGAATACCGCTTCCGCCATCGGGACGGGCACTACGTCTGGATCCAGGACACCTTCAAGGTCGTCCACGACACGGCGGGTCAGCCCTTGGAGCTGGTCGGCGCCTGGGCCGACATCACCGAGCGCAAGCGCGCCGAACAGGTGGCGTTGCAGGCCAACGTCGAGCTGCAGGAGACCAAGCGCTATCTCACCCGCCTGATCCAGAGCACCCCCGACGCCATCATCTCCACCGACAGGGAAGGCAACATCGTGCTGTTCAGCGAGGGCGCGGAGACCCTGCTGGGCTATCGGGCGGAGGAAACGATCGGCCACCCCGTCGCGGCACTCTACGGCAGCCAGGAACGGGCGAACGAGGTCGTCCGCGAGATCCGCAAGCGCGGGGGAACCGTCGCCGGCTTCGAGAGCGTGCTGTGGGCGAAGGACGGCAGCAGCATCCCGGTGCTGATCTCGGCCTCCTGTCTCGTGGATGAGGAGGGGCGGGAAGTGGGGACGGTCGGCTTCCACACCGACTTGCGCGAGCGCAAGCGGGTGGAGGAGGCGTTGCAGGCGGGGCGCGACGAGATGGAACGGCGGGTCGAGGAGCGCACCACCGAACTGATAGCGGCCCGGGAGCGCTTGCAGTACCTGCTCACGGTGACGCCCGGGATCATCTACACCAACCAGCCCTCGGACTACACGTGCACCTTCGTCAGCGAGAACGTGGACCCGGTGATGGGTTTCGCCCCCTGGGAAATGCTCGAAGACCAGGAGTTCTGGTCGAAGCGTCTCCATCCCGAGGACGCCAAGCGCGTGTTCGAGGAAATGGCGCCGCTGATGGGCAAGGGGGGAGGGACGATCGAGTACCGCTTCCGTCATCGGGACGGCCATTACGTGTGGATCCAGGACACCTTCAAGGTGGTTCGCGACGATGCCGGCCGTTCCCTGGAGATCGTGGGCTCGTGGGCGGACATCTCCGACCGCAAGCAGGCGGAGCGGGCTCTGGGCGAGCGCATGGCGCTCATGAACGACCTGCAGAACCTCGTCGCCGCCAGTCCCTCGGTCATCTACACCACCGAGGTGTCCGGCGATTACGCCTGTACCTTCGTCAGCGAGAACCTGAAATCGACCATGGGCTACGCCCCATGGGAGATGCGCGAGGATGCGAATTTCTGGTCCAAGCGGCTCCACCCCGAAGATGCCAAGCGGGTGTTCGAGGAAATGGCGCCGCTGATCGCGCAGGGCGGCGGAGCGATCGAATACCGCTTCCGCCACCGCCGCGGGCACTACATCTGGATCCAGGATACCTTCACCGTGATGTACGACGGCGAGGGCAAGCCCAAGGAACTCGTGGGCTCGTGGGCGGACATCTCCGACCGCAAGCGGGTGGAAGCCGAACTGCAGCGCCTTGCCGAGCAGGTGGAACTGCGCAATCGCTTCATCCGCCAGACTTTCGGCCGCTACCTCACCGACGAGGTGGTCGCCACCCTGCTTGAGTCTCCCTCCGGCCTGAAAATGGGTGGGCAGAAGCGCAAGGTCACGATGATGATGACGGACCTGCGCGGTTTCACCTCGCTGTCGGAACGGTCGGCGCCGGAGCGGGTGGTCACCATCCTCAACCGCTATCTGACCACCATGGTCAAGGTCATCAAGGAGTACGAGGGCACCATCGACGAGTTCATCGGCGACGCCATCTTCGTTCTCTTCGGCGCGCCGGTGTGGCAGGAGGACGACGCGCAGCGGGCGGTGGCGTGCGCGGTGGCGATGCAGCTGGCGATGGCCTCGGTCAATGAGCAGAATCGGCAGGACGAACTGCCCGAAGTGGAAATGGGCATCGGCATCCATACCGGTCCGGTGGTGGTGGGGAACATCGGCTCGCCCGAGCGGGCCAAGTACGGCGTGGTGGGAAGTCACGTCAACCTGACCTCACGCATCCAGTCCTACACCACCGGCGGGCAGATCCTGGTTTCCGAGGCCACCCGCCAAGAGGTGGGGGGTATCCTCAGCGTCGGCCGGCAGATGGAAATCAAGGCCAAGGGAATTGAACAGCCGGTGGTCGTCTTCGAGGTTCTGGGGATAGGTGGGCGGTACAGACTTTTCCTTCCGGAGATGGCGGAGGCCGTCCTGCCCCTCAGCGAAGAGATCCCGGTCACGTGCGCGGTGGTGGAGGGCAGCCACCTGAACGGCGACGTGTTCAAGGGGTGCATCACCAAGCTTTCGTCCAAGGAGGCTGAGGCGCGTCTCGAAAACCCGGTGCCGAACTTGAGCAACCTGAAAATGACCCTCCTCGGCGCCGAGGGCAGGGAGATTTCTGGTGCACTCTACGGCAAAGTGATCGGTATGGTGGCGGGCAGCAGCACGGCATTCTCCGTGCGTTTCACCTCCATGTCGCCGGAGATCGAGACGCTCCTGCGGCACCGCCGCAAATCGGGGCGTCTTTCCGCGGTGTCCTGAGATCGCGCGGCCGGGGCGGCTACCCCCGGCCGCCATCAATCAGCCGGCCGGCGTGTCCGGGCGCGGTTCGAAGCGCATGGCGACGCCGTTCATGCAATAGCGCTTGCCGGTCGGCGGCGGTCCGTCGTTGAAGACGTGGCCGAGGTGGCCGCCGCAGCGCGCGCAGTGCACCTCGGTACGGGGGTAGATCAGCTTGTAGTCGGTCGACGTGCCGATCCCGCCCGGCAACGGTTCGTAGAAGCTGGGCCAGCCCGTGCCGCTGTCGAACTTGGCCGAGGAGCTGTACAGCGGCTGGTCGCAGGCGGCGCAGTGGAAGGTGCCGGCGCGGTGCTCATTGTCGAGCGGGCTGGAGCCCGCGCGCTCGGTGCCGTGCTCGCGCAGCACGTAGTACTGCTCGGGCGTCAGTATCTGCTTCCACTCCGCCGCGGTCTTGGTGACGGGGAAGCGTTCGGCGCCGGCCTCGGCCGAGCCGCCCGCCAAGTGCTTGGCCAAGAGGCCGCCGCCGAGCAGCCCCAGGCCGGCCCGCAAAAGGGTGCGTCGTGTCATGGCGTGGATCCTCCGGTGTTCGCTCCTGGTGCAGGAAGTATCGGTGCTGGGATCCGCGCCCGCCAGGGCCTCGCGCGCCGTTCACGGTGATGTGACGGATTTTTCGCGCGATGGGCGCTGCATTCCGACGCACTCCCCGATACAGATAGGGTCTGTCCGTGCTGGTTTCGATTTTGTAATATCCGTAGCGTCCATGTGCCCAATGGTTGCAGCAATAGGGGGCATGGGACCTGGGGAGGCCGGCACAGGATCGTCCATGTCGGGGCACGACGAGAAGTATCTGCGGGTGATCCGCGACGCGCTGATGCAGCACCAGCAGTGGCTGAAGCGCAATCCGCCGGGCAAGGGCCGGCGCGCGGACCTGAGCTTCCGCAACCTCTCCATGCTCGGCCTGAACCGCATCAACCTGATGGGCGCCAAGCTGGCCGGCGCCAACCTGCGCGGCTCGCGGCTGATCGGCGCCGATCTGCGGCAGGTCGACCTGTTCTGCGCCGACATCTCCAAGGCGAACCTGACCGGCGCCAAGCTGGTGGCCGCCAACCTGCGCGGCGCGCGCGGCGACGGCGCGCTGCTGTCCGAGGCGGACCTGAGCGGTGCCGACCTGCGCAAGGGAACCATCGTGCCCAGCGAGCACCGCCGTCCGGCCGGCAACCTGGACGGCAGCACGACCTTCGTGGGCGCGCGGCTGACCCGCGCGACCCTCGCCGACTGCCGCATGGCGCAGTGCGACCTGTCCGGCAGCGATCTGTCCAGCGCCAATCTGACGGGCGCCGACCTCTCGGGCGCGCTGCTGATCTCTGCCAATCTGGGCGAGGCGATCCTGCACAAGGCCACCCTGGACGGCGCGCTGATGTGCGGCGCCCGTCTGGACGAGGACCTGCGCCGCAGCCTGGATCGCCGCGGCATAGACGTGGACGGCGTCGGCTTGGCCAGCCTGGCCGAGCGCATCGCGGACGCCCTGTCGGCGCACCAGTCCTGGGTGGACCACATCGGCAAGGTGGGGACTCGGCTGGAGCTGGAGCGGGCGGATCTGCGCGGCTACTCCTTCGCCAATCAGCTGCTGGCGGGCGCGGTGATGCGGTTCTGCGGGCTGCGCGGGGCCGACTTCTCCGGTGCCAAGATGATGATGGCCGACCTGTCCTACAGCGACCTGCGCGACGCCGACTTCACCAGCGCCGACCTGTCGGGCTGCAACCTGCGCGGAGCCAACCTGACGGGCGCCAAGCTCTGGCGCGCCCGGATGAACGCGGTGGACATCATCGGCGACGGCAGCCGCATGTGGCCGACCAACCTGGAAGGCGCCAACCTGAACAAGGCTGACCTGCGCGACGTCAGCCTCGCCCGCGCCGTGCTGCACGGCACCGACCTGACCGCCATCAAGTCCACCGCCAACACTCTGCGCGGCGCCGATACCTCGCTCGCCATTGGGCTCGCCATCGGGCTGGCGGGCGGGGCGGGGCGGGCGTAAGGCGCGGATTTCCCTTAAACTCAGCACCTTCCACCCTGCGGCTGGACGCCACGCCGCCGGACTGTTATGGTTGACGTATACGTCAATTTGCTGCACTGAAGTGCGCGGAGAACCAGGGGGAGGGGGCACCATGACCACGGCGAGGACGCTGAAGGGGAAGACGCTGTTCATCACGGGCGCCAGCCGCGGCATCGGCAAGGCGATCGCGTTGCGCGCCGCGCGCGACGGGGCCAACGTGGCCATCGCCGCCAAGACGGTCGAGCCGCATCCGAAGCTGGAAGGCACCATCCACACCGCGGCCGCCGAGATCGAGGCGGCCGGTGGCCGGGCGTTGGCGATCCAGTGCGACATCCGCGACGAGGCGCAGGTGGCGGCGGCCATCCAGCAGACGGTGGAGGCGTTCGGCGGCCTCGACGTGCTGGTGAACAACGCCAGCGCCATCAGCCTGACCGGCACGCTGGAGACGCCGCCGAAGCGCTGGGACCTGATGATGGGCGTCAACGGACGCGGCACCTTCGTCTCCTCGCAGGCGGCGATCCCGCACCTGCTGAAGGCGGCGAACCCGCACATCCTGACGCTGTCGCCGCCCCTCAACCTGAACCCGCGCTGGTTCAAGCACCACACCGCCTACACCATCGCCAAGTACACCATGAGCCTGTGCACGCTGGGCATGGCGGCGGAGTTCAAGGGAAAGATCGGCATCAACTCGCTGTGGCCGCGCACCATCATCGCCACCGCGGCGATCAGCATGCTGAAGGGGGCGGCCGAGTTCGAGAACTGCCGCAAGCCGGAGATCATGGCCGATGCGGCCCACGCCGTCCTGACGCGCGACGCCAAGGCCTGCACCGGCAACTTCTTCATCGACGACGAGGTGCTGCGCGAAGCGGGCGTCACCGATTTGGATCGATACGCAGTGACGCCGGGGGCCACGCTGGCGCCCGACATCTTCCTGGACTGAGTCCTGACCGATCGCGCGCCGCACCTCGGAAGAGGTATGTGCCTTCCTTGTCCCAGCCCCGATGTCTGAAGAAGACCAACGGGATTGCCGGGATAAGGGGGCGGCATGGCTTCGGTCCGCGTCTTCGCATTCGCCTTGCTCGCCTGGGTGCCGGCCGCATGGGCTGAGCCGTTCAGCGTTGCCGGTCTGACCTTCAGCGACGAGCTGGGCGGCTTTCGCCTCCTGTCCGCCTCGGGCTTCGGCACGCCGGAGGACCCTTTTGTCGTCGTCGAAGAGGTCACCGCGCCGGAGCAGGTGGTGCTGGTGATCCGTGGGGCGCTGGACGCGTGGCCGGGCCGCCTGGCGCACAACCGCATCGGCAGCGACCATCCCTTCGGCTACGCGCTGCGCAAGGTGGTCATCAATCGCACAGACAGCGTGTGGGCCGGCTACGACGTGGAGCTTCAGCAGCCGCTCGGCTTAGCGAGCCCGCAGGACGACGGCCTGAGCTTCGGCGAGGGCAGCGCCTACCAGCGTTTCGCCCAGGCTGATCTGTTCAAGATCGCGCGGGTCACGTCGAAGCCGCTGGACAGCATCAGCTTCAGCATGGGCGACGTGCCGCCCGGCGGCCACATCACGCTGGACTTCGTGGTGACCGACATCCAGGAACGTCCGGCCATCTACTTGGCCCAGCGCCGGCCGTGGGTGGTGTCGGAGCAGGCGGAGCAATAATCCCTCCCCCGCCTCCGGCGGGGGAGGGAAGGGACCCGCGAAGCGGGAAGGGTGGGGGCAAGGTTGGTCCAAGGATCCACGAGGTACTGGTCCTGCCACATAGACCTTGCCCCCTCCTCACCTCCCCCGGCTCGGCCGGGGGAGGGACTTGGGTGCTAGTGCGCCTCGGCCCAGGAGTTCCCGATCCCCGCCTCGGCCACCAGGGGCACGCCCAGCGTCGCGGCGCCCTCCATCACCCGCTGGACGATCGTTGCGGCTTCCGCGGCTTCGGCCTCGGGCACCTCGAACAGCAGTTCGTCGTGCACCTGGAGCAGCATGCGGGCGTTGGAGCCGGCGGCCTCCAGGGCCGCGGGCACGCGGGACATGGCGCGCTTCATGATGTCGGCGGCCGTGCCCTGGATCGGCGCGTTGATCGCCTGGCGCTCGGCGAAGGCGCGGCGCGCGGCGTTCTTGTCGTGGATGCCGGGGATGAAGCAGCGCCGGCCGAACAGCGTGCAGACATGGCCGTGCTGGCGCGCGAACGCCTTGGTCGCCTCCATCCAGTCCTTCAGCTCGTGGAAGCGCTCCAGGTACGTCTTGATGAAGGCGTTCGCCTCGCCCGGCGTGATGCCGAGCTGGCGGCCCAGCCCGAAGCCGGAGATGCCGTAGATGATGCCGAAGTTGATCGTCTTGGCCCGGCGGCGGGTGTCCGGCGTCATCTTGTCCAGGGGTACGCCGAACACCTGGCTGGCGGTCATGGCGTGGACGTCGATGCCTTCGCGGAAGGCGCGCTTCAAGGCCTCCACCCCGACCATCTCGGCGACCAGCCGCAGCTCGATCTGCGAATAGTCCACCGACAGAAGCTTGCAGCCCGGCTCGGCGACGAAGGCGTGGCGGATCTTGCGGCCCTCCTCGTTGCGGATGGGGATGTTCTGCAGGTTGGGGTCGGTGGAGGACAGCCGCCCGGTGTTGGTCACCGCCATGGCGAAGCTGGTGTGGATGCGGCTCTGCGCGTCCGTCTGCCCCTGCAACGCATCGGTGTAGGTGCTCTTCAGCTTGGCGAGCTGGCGCCAGTCGAGCACGCGCTGGGCGATCTCGGCTCCCTGCTCGGCCAGCGCCTCCAGCACGCTGGAGTCGGTGGAGTAGGCGCCGGTCTTGCCCTTCTTGCTGCTGCCCAGCTTCATCTCGTCGAACAGGATCTCGCCCAGTTGCTTGGGCGAGCCGACGTTGAACGGCCGCGGCGCCAGTTTGTGGATCTCGGCTTCCAGTTGCACCAGGCGTTCGGCGAAGTCCTGCGACAGGCGGCGCAGCTCGGCGCGGTCGATGCGCACGCCGGCGCGCTCCATGTCCGCGATGATGGGGGTGAGCGGCCGCTCCAGCGTCTCGTAGACGGTGACCATGCGCGCGTCGACCAGTTGCGGCTTCAGCACCTTCCACAGGCGCAGCGTCACGTCCGCGTCCTCGGCGGCGTAATCGAGCGCCTTGTCCAGCGCGACCCGGTCGAAGGTGATCCTCGCTTTGCCGCTGCCGCAGACGTCCTCGTACTTGATGGTGGTGTAGGCGAGGTGCAGCTCGGCCAGCTCGTCCATGCCGTGGCCGTGCATGCCGCCCTCCAGCACGTACGACATCAGCATGGTATCGTCAGTGGGCGTTACCCGCACGCCGTAGCGGGCGAAGAGCTGGTGGTCGAACTTGAAATTGTGGCCGACCTTGAGGACTGACGGGTCCTCCAGCACGTCCTTCAGCGCCGCCATGGCCTGTTCGGGCCTGAGCTGTTTCGGCCCCTCGCCGCCGAATGCCAGTTGCCCCTCGGCGCTGTCGCCGGCGCGATGACCGACGGGGATGTAGCAGGCCAGCCCCGGCTCGGTGCACAGCGAGATGCCGACCAAGTTGGCGGTGGAGGGGGTGAGCGAGTCGGTCTCCGTATCCACCGCCAGCATGCCGGCCTCGCGGGCGCGGTCGATCCAGACCTGGAGGGCGTCCAGGTCCTGCACCAGCTCGTAGCGCTTCTCGACGTCGCGCAGGGTGTGCGTGCGGGTGCGGGGAGGCAGTTCCTGCCCCCTCCCTAACCCTCCCCCACCTTCGGTGGTGGAGGGAACGGAGGCCCCCTCCCCTGCGGAGCGGGGGAGGGCTGGGGTGGGGGCAAGCGAGCCGTCCGCCACCATTCCATCCTTGGCGATCTCGTTCTCCAGCCGCGTGATGATGCTGCGGAAGCCCTGCGCTTTCAGGAAGGTGAGCAGCTTCTGGTGGTCGGGCTCGCGGACCTTCAGCTCCTCCATGGGCTTGGGCACCGGCACGTTGTGGTCGAGCATGACGAGGCGCTTGGAGACGCGCGCCAGCTCGGCGTTTTCCTGAAGCTTCTGGCGGCGCGCCGGCTGCTTGATCTCGCCGGCGCGCTCCAGCAGCGTCTCCAGGTCGCCGTATTCGGTGATGAGCTGGGCGGCCGTCTTGACGCCGATGCCCGGCACGCCCGGCACGTTGTCGACGCTGTCGCCGGCCAGCGCCTGCACGTCGACCACCTTGTCCGGCGCCACGCCGAACTTCTCGAACACCTCGTCGGGGCCGATCATGCGGTTCTTCAGCGGGTCCAGCATGCGTACGCCGGGCCGCACGAGCTGCATCAGGTCCTTGTCCGACGACACGATGGTGACTGGACGCCCGGCCTCGTTGGCAAGGCGCGCGTAGGTGGCGATCAGGTCGTCGGCCTCGAATCCCTCCAGCTCCAGGCAGGGCAGGCAGAACGCCTCGGTCGCCTCGCGGATCAGCGCGAACTGCGGCTTCAGCTCCTCGGGCGGTTCGGGGCGCTGCGCCTTGTAGGCGGGGTAGATGTCGTTGCGGAAGTTCTCGCGCTTGGAATCGAAGACCACCGCCACGGCCTGCGCGTGCAGGTCGGCCAGCAGCTTGGTCAGCATGTTGGCGAAGCCCAGGACGGCGTTCACCGGCGTGCCGTCGGGCCGCGTCAGGATCGGGATCGCGTGGAAGGCGCGGAAGATGAATCCGGACCCGTCCACCAGGTACAGCTCGCCTGCGGCTGCGGTGTCGGGTGCCGGCTGCTCAACAGTGGTCTGGTCGGTCATGCGTCCCTCTCCTTGGGTCGCTAACTTGGCGGAACGGGGCCGGAGAGTCGAGAGGGCGACGCCTTGCGACCGAAGGGCGCACGGCGGAAGGGTGCATTTGGACAACCTACTGTCGTATAATTATGTTTCACGGGTAGGGAACACTATCATGGATACGGCAATCGATGGTGCGCTGCCCCGTGCGCTTCCCGAGGTCCTGGCCGAGCTGTGGCGAGGGGCCGCCACCTTGGGAGTCAACGACACGATCCAGCATGGACTGGAGCTTGCCGTTGCCCTGACGGGCAGCGAGGTCGGCTATCTCCACTTCGTCAACGACGACCAGGACACGCTGGAGCTGGTCGCCTGGTCGAAGAAGGCGAAGCAATACTGCACGACCGCGACCACCCGCCACTACCCCGTGTCGGCGGCCGGCGTCTGGGTGGACTGCCTGTGCCTGGGCCGCCCGGTCATCCACAACGACTTCCCGTCGCAGCCCGGACGGAAGGGCTATCCCCAGGGACACGTGCCCCTGGTCCGGCACATGAACGTGCCGCTGATCAAGGACGGTCTGGTGCGCTTCGTCCTCGGCGTCGGCAACAAACCGACGGACTACACCGACGAGGACGTCGCGGCGCTGGAGACGTTCTGCGCCGACCTGTGGATGGTGATCCAGCAGAAGCAGGAGGTCGCGGCGCTGCGCCACCGGGCCGGTTGGCTCGGCCGCATCCAGCGGATCACCCGCTCCACCGGCTTCGAATGGGACATCGACGACGACGCCATGCGCTTCGACGACGGGGCCGGCGTGCTCACCGGCGACACCGGCGTGCTGCCGGCGCGGATGGCGCACGTCCGCCACCTCGTGGTCGAGGCCGACCGGGGGAGCTTCGACGCCGCCGTCGACCAGGCGTGCTGCAATCCTGGCCAAGTGGTCGGCGACGTGGTGCAGATGGAGCGTCCGGACGGGCACCGCTGGGCCTGCCGGCTGATGCTGCGCGCCGACCCGCGCGAGCGCGGCACGGGCCTGATCCTGCGCGGCGTCGTGCAGGACATTTCCGACGAGCTGAGCGTCGAGGAGTACCGGCACAAGGCCTTCCACGACTACCTCACCCAGCTCCCGAACCGCGAGCTGCTGATCCGGCGGCTGTCCAGTGCGTTCGCCCATCTCACGCGCGGCGGTGGGGGGCTGGCGCTCCACATGCTGGACCTCGACCGCTTCAAGCCGGTCAACGACACCTACGGCCACCGCGCTGGCGACGAGGTGCTGAAGCAGGTGGCCCGGCGCCTCCAGGGCGTCACCCGGCGCAACGACGTGGTCGCCCGCCTCGGCGGCGACGAGTTCGCAATCCTGCAGTTCGACGTGTTCTCGCCGGACGACGCCGCGGTGCTCGCCGCCAAGATCGTCACCACCCTGTCCGACGAGCCCTATGAGGTCGATGGTGCCCCCATGCGCGTCGGCGCCAGCATCGGCATCGCGCTCGGCCGCGAGGGCGCCGGCACCCCCGACCTGCTGCTGCGCAACGCCGACGAGGCGCTCTACCGCTGCAAGGCCGCGGGCGGCGGCCGGTTCGCGTTCCACGGGGCCGCGCCGCAGACGCCTGACCCGTAATCTTGCCAGCCGGCTGGTCCGGGGCCATCTCAGGTCCAAGGGAACTGCCGAAGGGACCGCGAGCATGCCCATTGCACCTCCGTTCCGAACCGCCGCCATCACCTCCATTCTGTTCGCCGCAGGCCTCGGCACCGCCTGGGCGCATCACGGCTGGGGCGGCTACGACAGCACCCGCCTGGTGACCCTGGAAGGCAAGCTGGAGTCCGTGTCGTTCCAGAGCCCGCACGTCTCGGCGCGGCTGCCGGCCGGGGGCAAGACGTGGCTGCTGGTCCTGGCGCCGCCGGCCCGCATGAGCAACCGCGGCCTGCCCGAAGGCAGCCTCGCCGCCGGCCAACCGGTGCGCCTTGAGGGCTACGTCCACAAGTCCGTCCCCAACGAGTTCCGGGCCGAGCGCATCGTCGTCGGCAGCCAGACGGTCGAGCTGCGCTGATGGAGCATCACGGGGCGTCCGGCCCGGACTGGCTCCTGGCGCTGGAACGCTCCGGCCTCGGCGAAGCGATGCGCCAGTCCCTCTGGCTGTATCCGGCGGCCAACGTCCTGCACGTGCTGGCGGCGGGCGTGCTGATCGGCTCGATCCTGGCTTTCGACCTGCGCCTGCTCGGCGTCGCCGGCCGTGTACCGGTGGCGCCGCTCGCGTCGCTGCTGGTGCCGACTGCCGCGGCCGGCGTTGCCCTGGCGCTGCCCACCGGCTTTCTGCTGTTCACCGCGGACGCCACGGCGGTGGCGGGCAATCCGGTGTTTCCGGTGAAGCTCTCCCTGATCGCGCTCGGCCTCGCCAACGTCGTCGCGTTCCACGTCGGCGCCCTGCGGGGGATCGAGCGGTGGGGAAGCCGGGTGCCGGCCGCGGCGCGGGTGTCCGCCACGGTGTCGCTGGCGGCGTGGATCGCCACCGCCGCGGCGGGGCGGCTGATTGCGTATTTCTAGTGGGGCATCAGCGCTGATGTAACGGGCGCGAGGCTTCGTAGGTCGGGTTGAGCCGCAGGCGAAGCCCGACGCCTTCGCGATGGGAGGTGCGTCGGGCTTCGCTGACGCTCAACCCGACCTACGAAAGCTATCCCCTCTCCCGCACGAAGGTCTCGAACGCCTTCACCGGCAGCGGCCGGCTGACGAGATACCCCTGGATCTGGTGGCAGCGCTGCCGCTTCAGCATGTCGGCCTGCTCGTGCGTCTCTACGCCCTCGGCGATGGTGGCGAAGCCCAGGCTGTCCGCCAGGCTCACGATGGTGCCGACGATGGCCGGGTCGGTGCTCGACTTGACGATGTCGCGCACGAACGAGCGGTCGATCTTCAAGGTGTCGATGGGGAAGCGCTTCAGGTAGGCCAGCGACGAATAGCCGGTGCCGAAATCGTCGATCGACAGCTTGACTCCGATGTCCTTCAGCCCGTTGAGGACCGCCACTGCCTTCTCGATGTCGCCGATCATGGCGCCCTCGGTCAGTTCCAGCTCGATGCGCGCCGGCGGCACACCGGTCGACTCGATCATCGAGCGGACGAAACCCACCAGCCGCGCGTCCTGGAACTGGCGCGGCGACAGGTTGATCGACACCACCCCCACCGGCAGGTCCTGCGCGATCCATTCCGACAAGGCCTGCGCCGCGGTGTAGAGCGTCCAGGCACCGATGTCCCAGATCATCCCCGTCTCCTCGGCGAACGGGATGAACTCCATCGGCGACACCAGACCGCGCGTCGGGTGCCGCCAGCGGATCAGCGCCTCGGCGCCGACGATTCGGCCCTCCGTCAGGTCCACCTTGGGCTGGAAGAACAACTCGAACTCGTCGTGGGCTATGGCGCGGTGCAGGTCCGCCTCCATGCCCAGATGGAAGCCGGTCTGCTCGCGCATGCCCTGTTCGTAGAAGGTGTAGGGGTGCTCCGGGTTGCGCTTGGCGTGGTACATGGCAAGGTCGGCGTTGCGCAGCAGCTGGTCCGCCGTGTCGCCGTCGTCGGGGTAGAAGGCGATGCCGATGGCGCCGCCGCAGTAGATCTCCTGCCCGTGCACCGTGAACGGCTCGCTCATGGAATAGAGGATCTTCTCGGCCAGCCGCGCCCCCGCCGCGCGGTCGGCGGCGTCGGGCGCCACCACCAGGAACTCGTCGCCGCCCAGGCGCCCCACCGTGTCCGCCACCCGCGTGCAGCTGCGCAGGCGCCGCGCCACCAGCTTCAGGAGCTCGTCGCCGGCGTGGTGTCCCAGCGTGTCGTTCACCTGCTTGAAGCGGTTGAGGTCGATGAAGGTCACCGCGACCTTGGTCTGCGCCCGCTGGGCGCGCGCGATGGCGTCCTCCAGCCGTTCGCAGACCAGCCAGCGGTTGGGCAGGTCGGTCAGGCGGTCGAAGCTCGCCTGATAGCGGATCTGGTGCTCCTGGTACTTGCGCTGGCTGATGTCGGCGATGGTCAGCACATGGTGTTCCAGCGTGCCGCCGGGCGCGCGCACGGCGGTGACCGTCAGGTGCGCGGCGAAGCACTCGCCCGAGCGGCGGAAGCTCGTCACCTCGCCCTGCCAGCGGCCGGACTGCGCCGCAGTGGTCCAGATCGCGTCGATGAAGGCGCGCTCGTGTGCGCCGTGGTGGAACAGCGTCAGCGGCTGACCGACCACTTCCTCCATCTCGAAGCCGGTCATGGCGATGTAGGCGGGGTTCACCGCCTGCACCATCAGGTCGGGATCGACGATCAGGATGCCCTCGGCCACGCTGGCGAACACGGTCGCCAGCAGGCGGATCTTCTCCTCATGCTGCTTGCGTTCGGTGATGTCCTGGACGGTGCCTTCGTAGAAGCGGATGACGCCGTCCGAATCGCGCACGCAGCGCGCGTTCTCCGAGATCCAGATGATCGAGCCGTCGCGGCGGAACACCCGCGCCTCGAAGTTCTGCACCACCCCTTGGCGGTCCATCAGCTCGGCGAAGGCCTCGCGCCGGCCCGAATCGACATAGAGCTGACCGGCGATGTCCGTCAGGTTGGCGATCAGCTCGTCCGTCGAGTCGTAGCCGTAGATCCGCGCCAGAGACGGATTGACGCGCAGGTACCGTCCGTCCGTCGTGGTCTGGTAGATGCCCTCCACCGCATTTTCGAAGATGCTGCGGTATTGCGCCTCCGTCTCCTCACTCATCGGCTGTCTTTCCTGCGGCGCGGCGGACAATCCTTCGGCAAAGAACATTCAGATGCTCGACTGAGAGGAACGGACCCAACGGCCTCCTACCTGGGTCATAGCATACCTTGGAAGGGGTCCAGAGTGTGTTTCGAAAATTTAACGGCCGGAAAGGCAATGTTGCGCGGTGGTTGTGCGGCAAACAAGCGCGCCTCCGTCTTTTCACGCTTCGTTAAGCATGTTCGGCAAGGATGCGCTCATTCGCCATAGGCCCAACGGCAGGAAGAGCTTGTCCGCGCCGCCCTCCAATTGCCGTCCCAAGCCCCGCCGCCCCGTCGCGGTGGCGCTGAAGTACGAGTTCGGCTCCCAGTCGCTGCCCAAGGTGGTGGCGACCGGCCGCGGGCACGTGGCCGAGCAAATCCTGGAACTGGCCTTCGCCAACGACGTCAAGGTGCGCGAGGACGCCGACCTGGTGGAGATCCTGTCCGCCATCGACGTGGACAGCGAGATCCCGGTGGAGGCCATCATTGCCGTGGCGGAGATCCTGTCGCACGTCTACCGCGCCAACGGCACGCTGCCGCAGAAGCCGGAGGAGCCATGAGCCCCACCCGAACCCAGGAAGCCTTGCACCGTGACCTTTCGGCCGTCGCCGCGGCGCTGGCCGACGCCGGCGCGCAGGCGGACGCCGGTGCGCTGGTCGAGCTGTCCGGGCTGGACGAGCGCGTGGCGGCGCTGTGCGCGGCGGTGGAGGCGCTGCCCCGGGAGGAGGGGCGGGCGTTGCTGACCGAGCTGGAATCGATCATAGCGGCGCTCACCGCGCTCGCCTCCACGCTGGCCCGCCAGCGCGACTTGGCGGCCGGTGAGGAGACCCACACCGCCCGGCAGCGCGCCGCCGCCGTCTACCGGCGCCCGCCCCAAACCGAGGAAGGCTGAGCCGCCGGCCCATGGACATCGACACCTATTTCCGCTTCTCGTTGGCGCTGGTCTTCGTCATCGGGCTCTTCTTCGTGGTGGCGCTGGTGATGCGCCGCTTCGGGTTGGGCAGCGCCGCGGCGACGCCGCGCCGCCAGCGCCGTGTCGCGGTGGTCGAGGTGACGCCGCTGGACGCCAAGCGCCGTCTGGTGCTGGTCCGCCGCGACGAGGTCGAGCACTTGATCCTGCTGAGCAACAACGGCGACCTGGTGGTCGAGCCGGCGATTCGCGGCGGCTTCCGCGACGCGGTCGCGGCGGCGGAAGCCAAGGGAGATACCCCATGACCCGCCGCTTGGCCCTGCTGTTCGCCGTCCTGCTGGCGCTGGGGATGGGGCTGCTGACCGGCCCGGTGCTGGCGCAGAGCCTGACCTTCGACATGGGCGACGCCGGCGGCTCGACCACGGGCCGCATCGTCCAGATGGTGGCGCTGATCACCGTGCTGTCGCTGGCGCCGTCGATCCTGATCATGATGACGGCGTTCACCCGCATCGTCATCGTGCTGTCGTTCCTGCGCCAAGCGCTGGGCATCCAGCAGGTGCCGCCCAACACGGTGCTGGTGTCGCTGGCGTTGTTCCTGACCTTCTTCATCATGGCGCCGGTGCTGGAGCGCTCCTACAACCAGGGCATCCAGCCGCTCATCAATGAGGACATCAGCGAGACCGAGGCGTTCACCCGCACGCTCCAGCCCTTCCGCGAGTTCATGCTGCGCCACACCAACGAGAAGGACCTGAAGCTCTTCGTCGACATGGCGCGCATCGAGAAGATCGAGGAGCCGACCGCCACCCCCATGCAGGTGCTGGTGCCGGCCTTCATGATCTCGGAGATCAAGCGTGCCTTCGAGATCGGCTTTCTTTTGTTCCTACCCTTCCTGATCATCGACATGGTGGTGTCGTCGATCCTGATGTCCATGGGCATGATGATGCTGCCGCCGACCATGGTGGCGATCCCGTTCAAGATCATCTTCTTCGTGCTGGTGGACGGCTGGTACCTGATCGCCGGATCGCTGGCGCGCAGCTTCGGGACGCTGTAGGGAAGGGCGGTCGCGGCCGCGTGCCCCTCGCGTGTGGCGTCGTAACGCTTGACAATTGAATCGATTTGTCGCGTTAAAATGCTGCAATAGACCGACCTACGGCCAGGGTGCCACGCCTGAACTTCGACCGCCCCGCCCAACGGGCACAAGGCTCTCCCCCATCACCAAGGTCCTTTTCCCTTTCCATGTACGCCATGACCTCGAAGGCTGCGGAGCCCGGTGCGGGCCGTGCTGCGGCGCTCACGCTCGGTGCCCTGGGTGTCGTCTTCGGCGATATCGGCACCAGCCCGCTCTACACGCTGCGCGAATGCTTCTCGCCCGAGCACGGGCTGGCGCTGACGCCCGCGAACATCATGGGCATCATGTCGCTGGTGTTCTGGGCGCTGGTGATCACGGTGTCGGTCAAGTACGTGCTGTTCGTCATGCGCGCCGACAACAAGGGCGAGGGCGGCATCCTGTCGCTTCTGGCGCTGGCCACCAACAGCCGCCCGGACGCCACCGGTCGCCTGTCCAAGCTGATGGCGCTGGGTCTGTTCGGCGCGGCGCTGTTCTACGGCGACGGCATGATCACCCCGGCCATGTCGGTGCTTTCGGCCGTCGAAGGGCTGGAGGTGGCGCAGCCGGCGCTGGAGGAGGTGGTGGTTCCGGTCACCGTCACCATCCTCATCGCCCTGTTCGCGATCCAGAGCCACGGCACCGCCAGGGTCGGCGCGCTGTTCGGCCCGGTCATGCTGACGTGGTTCAGCACGCTGGGCCTGCTCGGCTTGGTCGAGGTGGTGCAGGAGCCGCAGATTCTGGCAGCCCTCAACCCGGCGCACGCTTTGGGCTTCTTCCAGACCAACGGCTGGGTCGGCTTCCTGGTGCTGGGCGCCGTCGTGCTGGCTGTCACCGGCGGCGAGGCGTTGTACGCCGACATGGGACATTTCGGGCGGCTGCCGATCCGCACCGCATGGTTCTACATCGTGCTGCCGTCGCTGCTGCTCAACTATCTCGGCCAGTGCGCGCTGCTGCTGAGCGACCCGGAAGCGGTGCGCAGCCCCTTCTACCTGCTGGTGCCGGAGTGGGGCCTCTATCCTATGATCGCGCTGGCGACGCTGGCCACGGTCATCGCGTCCCAGGCGGTGATCTCCGGCGTCTTCTCGCTGACCCGCCAGGCGGTGCAGCTCGGCCTCTGCCCGCGCCTGGACATCCGCCACACGTCGAGCGAGGAGGAGGGGCAGATCTACATTCCGCGGGCCAACTGGGGCCTGCTCTTGGGCACCATCGGGCTGGTGGTGTGGTTCCAGTCGTCCAGCAATCTGGCCGCCGCCTACGGCATCGCGGTGACCGGCGACATGGTCATCACCTCCATCCTGGCGCTGGTGGTGGCGCATCGCCGCTGGCGCTGGAGCGTGCCGGTCTGCTTGGCGGCGGGCGCGGTGTTCCTGTCGGTCGAGCTGTCCTTCTTCGCCGCCAACATCATCAAGATCCCGCACGGCGGCTGGGTGCCGCTGGTGATCGCGGCGGTGACGCTGGGCCTGATGTCCACGTGGCGGCGCGGGCGGGCGGTGCTGGCGCGCCGGCTGGCCGAGGAGTCGCTGCCGCTCGAGCAGTTCATCAAGCGCGCCGCCAAGTCCGGGGACATCCATCGCGTCAAGGGCACCGCCGTGTTCATGACGTCGAGCAACGACACGGTCCCCATCGCGCTGCTGCACAACCTGAAGCACAATCAGGTGATGCACGAGCGCGTGGTGTTCGTGACCGTGCTGGTGGAGGACGTGCCGCGCGTGCCGGCCAAGGACCGCGTGGTGGTCGAGGGGCTGGCCGAGGGCTTCTACCGCCTGACGGTGCGCTACGGCTTCTCGCAGGAGCCGAACATCCCCAAGGCGCTGCGCCTATGCAAGGCGCTCGGCCTGGAGTTCGACCTGATGGCGACCTCGTTCTTCCTGGGCCGCGAGACGCTGATCCCGCGGATTAACCCGCAGATGGCGCAGTGGCGCGAGAAGCTGTTCGTGGTGATGTCCCGCACCGCGGTGTCCGCCACCGACTTCTTCAAGATCCCGCCCAACCGCGTGGTCGAGCTGGGCACGCAGGTGCAGTTGTAGAGCAGAAGGGGCGCTCCCCGGAGCGCCCCTGCACAAGGATGCATTCCTCCGGGCAGAGCGTCAGGCGCCGATCAGCATGTCCAGGGCCGCCACAATGGCGGTGTCCTCCGACATGAGGCTAGCGACGCAGGGGCCGAGTTCGGAGACCCGGACCGCCCCGGCGAACTGGGTGACCATGACGTGCGGCTGGCCCTCAATGGTGAAGACGGGATTGAGCCCGGCGGCGGGCCGTGGCGCCTCGTTCAGTGGCAGCAGCGGCGCGACGAACCGCGTGTTGAGGTCGCGCAGGATGTTAGCCTGTAGGTCGAGCAGGTAGCCGGAACCGTCGAGGCGGCGGTGAACATCGAAGCGCGCCATCAGTAGGGCCGGTGCTTGGCCAGCGGAAGGCCGTGCACCTCGACGTAGGTGTTGGAGGACTCAAGGGCCTCGCGGTTCTCCTCCAGCCAGCGCTTGTCGCGCAACTCGGCGATCTGTTCCGCCAGACCGCGCTCGCAAGCCCGCGACACGTTGATGCCGAGAGCCTTGGCCTGCTCCAGCAGGTCGCTGTTGAGGCTGACGTTGGTCGCCCGCTTCGGGGCGGAGGCGTCGAACGGAAGGCGCGTATCGGGCATTGATCCCTCCATGGCCATGCGCATTCACTATGCACATGGTTGTGGGCAGGATCAAGGCTGGCCTCCGCGCCGGGCGGGAGCACAGGAGGAAGGATCACCTCCCGGTCCCCCTTCCGTTCTCAGCCGGCTTGACGGCGCTGTCGCGGGTGGATCGGGATGACCTTACTGCCGGTTTCCCTTCCATCGTCATGCCCGCGCCGGAGCATGAATGGCCGGGCCTGGGGCCTGGCCATGGCGAAACAGCAGGGTCAGCCCCCCGTCGAGGGCCTTGCCGCCACCAGCTCCCTCGGCCCGCGGTCGGCGCCGCTGGCCAGCGGGATGCCGGGGGTGCGGATCCAGGCGGCGACGTCGTCCAGCACCACCTCGCCCTTCAGGTCGCGCAGCAGCATGTGGTAGCCGTCGGGGTAGACCGCCACCACGTGTCGGCCGGCGCCTTCGAGAGCGTTGATGGCGCGCTTCACCGGCCTGGGCGGCAGCACCTCCTCGTGCGCGCCGTACAGCACCAGCGCAGGCACCTGCAGCCGGTCGCAGGCCAGCAGCGCCTCGTCCATCAGGTCGGTCAGGCCCTCCAGCGCATCCACGCGGGTGTTCTTGATGACCAGCGGGTCGCGGCCCAAGGCGCGCAGCATCTCGATGTTGTCGGAGGGCCGGATCTTCAGCCCCTTGGGCGCCACCACCTTCATGCCGGGCACGAGGTTGTAGCTGACCCAGAGTGCGGTGCGCGGGAAGAAGCCCATGGTCTCGCGGCCCCACACGGCGGGCGCCACCAGGATGGCGCCGTCCACCTTCGGCGCGTGGCGGCGGGTCAGCGTGGTCAGCACCACGGCCCCGCCCATGCTCTCGCCCATCAGGTAGACCGGCACGCCCGGATGCTTGGCGCGCACCAGTTCCACCGCCGTGGTGGCGTCGGCGACCAGCGTGTCCTTGCCGGGCCAGATGCCCGGCGCGCGGGTGGCGCCGAAGCCGCGCTGGTCGTAGGCGTAGGTGGCGACGCCGACGCGGGTGAAGTGCTTGCCGGCACCCTCGAAGGCGTTGGAGTAGTCGTTGAAGCCGTGCAGCGCCACCACCACGGCGCGCACCGGCTGCCCTTCCGGCAGCCACGAGCGCATCGGCAGCTCAGCGCCGTCGGCGGTGATCATGGTGGATTGGGTCAGCCTGGGCGCCGTCACGGTGGTGCCCATCGGCTGGTAGTTTGCGGCACACCCCGCCAGACCGACGGCCAGCACCAATAAGCCGGTCATGCGGCCGATCCGGTCACGCAGCGCCACGGGAAACCTCTCGTCCATGGGCGCCGGCGGTGAGTTGGAGGAAGATGTCCTCCAGGTCCGACTCCTCGGTGGAAACATCGACGATGGAAAGCCCGGACGCCGCCACGGCGGCCAGGATGGCGTCGGCGCGCTGCCGGCTGGGCTGGTAGCGCACCACGAGGCGCCTGGGCTCCGGCAGCTCGGCGTGGAAGCCCGCCAGCGTGTCGGGCACGGCGTGCAGATCGCGGTCCAGCTCCAGGATCAGCGTCTTGGCGTCCACCCGGCGCAGCAGCGTCGCCTTGGGCTCGCAGGCGACCACCGTGCCGTGGTTGATGATAGCGATGGTGTCGCAGAGTTCCTCCGCCTCCTGGAGGTAGTGCGTGGTCAGCAGGACCGTGGTGCCGGCCTTGTTCAGGCGGCGCACGTGCTCCCACAGCAGGCGGCGCAGCTCGATGTCGACGCCGGCGGTCGGCTCGTCCAGCACCAGCACCGGCGGAGCGTGCACCATGGCCTTGGCGACCATCAGGCGCCGCTTCATGCCGCCCGACAGCGTGCGGGCGTAGGCGTTGGCCTTGTCGGCCAAGCCCACGGCCGCCAGCAGCTCGTCGGTGCGGCGCTCGTGCTTCGGCACGCCGTAGAGGCCGGCCTGCAGCTCCAGCATCTCGCGCGGCGTGAAGAACGGGTCCATGTTGAGTTCCTGCGGCACCACGCCGATGGAGGCGCGCGCCTGCCGCGGGTTCTCGTCGATGTCCGTGCCCCAGATGCTCACCGCGCCGTCGGTCTTGTTGACCAGCCCGGCCATGATGTTGATCAGGGTGGACTTGCCCGCCCCGTTCGGGCCCAGCAGGCCGAACAGCGAGCCGCGCGGGATCGTCAGGTCGATCGCCTTCAGCGCATGCTTCGGCCCGGACTGGCCGGAACCCTGGTAGACCTTGGTCAGGCCACGCACGTCGACCGCGTTGGCGGGCAGCGGGGTGGAGGAGACGGGAACGGCGTGCGCAACCATGACGTCGAAGTGGCCCCGCTGTGGTTCAATGCATCGGTTAGTTCAATACCATTGATCGGCGCGGTGCGATGGGTATGATCCCGCCCGCGCCCCGCTGCATCTTAGCGGCGGGTTGGTCGGATGTGTGTGTCAAAAGGGGAGATAGTCCCATGCAGCCTATCGAAACCATCTATGTCGAGACGGAGAAGGTCGGCTGCGACGGCGGCGGCGGTGCGCTCGGTCATCCGCTCGTCTACATCACGCTCGGCAAGGAAGGCCGGGCCGACTGTCCGTATTGCTCCCGCCGGTTCGTCATCAAGGAAGGCGCCAAGATCGCCGCCCATGGCCACTGACCTCCGGGGGTATTGACCCTCGGGACAGGGCAACACGCCGGGCGGTCATCGGTTGAAGCGACGGAGCCGCCCGCATATGGCGGCGTTCCGTCGCGTTTCAACTCGGTACCCGCGATATTCCATCTCCCGATTATACGCCAGACCCGTCGTCTCCCGACACCCACCCAGGGCGGGCCGGATCGGATTGACGGCCTGCCCCGCGGCCCCTTCCGCGGCCGGCGTGGCCGGGCGCCCCCAAAGGGGCGTTAGGGCGTCTCTCCCGGGCGGCGGCGCACCCACACCTCGCCAAACCGCCCGGAGATCTTTGCGCCTCCCCAGCCTCGGAATGATCCGATCTCAGTGCGTCTTATGTCCCGGTTGCATCGGCTGCCCGTGCATGCCGTGCTGGCCGGGGGCGGCCATGGCGCCGGCTTCCTGTACCGGGACCTCGACGGTGACCGCGCCGGCCTTGGCGAAGGTGAGCGTCACCGGAAATGTGGCGCCGGGCTTCAGCGGCTCCTTCAGGCCCATGAGCATGATGTGGTTGCCGCCGGGGCGCAGCACCGCCGGCTCGCCGGGGGGCACCTCGAAGGCATCGACCGGGCGCATCTTCATGACGCCGTTGTCCATCAGGTGGGTGTGCAACTCGGCCTTTGCGGCGGCCGGGCTGGCGGCGGAGACGAGGCGGTCGGCCTCGGCGCCGCGGTTGGTGATTTCCATGTAGCAGGCGCCGTTGGGCGCGTTCGGCGCGCTGGCGCGAGCCCAGGGCGCCACAATGGCGATGTCGCCGGCGAACGCCGGGGCGGAGAGGGTGAGTGCGCTCAGCGCAGCGAGCGTGGGGAGGAGCTTCATGGCGGATCCCTGGATCGAAGACGGTGTAGGTGAAGCGTGCGGTTCGGCCGCGAACGCCGGTGTCGCGCCGGCGCGCCCGCTCCCATCCCGCGGAGGACAAAGGGTGTGCGGCGCAGCCGGCGGCGCACCGGCGCCGCGGTGAGGGGTCTTCAGACGAGGGCAGGCGGGGCGCGGCTCGGCGGGCCGTCCAGGTACGGCGGCGGCACCAGATGAAAGGCCGCGGCCGGCGGGACCGCCAATGCTGGCGGCGATGCCGGCGGGACCAGCGCCACGGCGGGCGGCGGTGCCGCGAACGAACCGGGAGCGGCGGTGCACTCCGGGCAATGGACGGGCTTGGCGGCCGGTTGCCCCTCGGCGTTGCCGAAGTCGTCCGATGCCGGTGCCGCGCCGGCGACCGAGCAGATCTCCCCCGCGCTGTCGAAGCCGGCCGGCGCCAGGAAGGCGTGGGCCGACAGGGCGAGCAGCGCGAACACCGCCACGCACGCGGCCAGCCGCCGCCACGCCCCGATGGGGGCGTCGTCGTGCGGGCGGGTGCGATGGACGGCGGTGCGCATGGGCTCCGGTCGAGCGGTCGTTGCGGGCGTCAAAGTACCATGCAGGGGGGCTCGGGCAAGGGCGGGGCCATCGGCCGCGACGTTGGGTCGCGCCGGGATCCCTCCCCCTGGGGGGTGAAGGTGTTTCCGACTCGCGATATTCAACTTTTATTAAGGAAGACGGGAGAGGATCGTCCTGACCCGGTTTACCGGGCGTTCCGCGCTTTTGCGGGGCGTGCAACCAGGCAGGGCGGCCATGGACCTCGGCAATCTCGGGCTGTTCAAGCTGATGTCGCGCAAGATGGGCTGGCTGTCGCAGCGCCAGGAGGTGCTGGCGCAGAACATCGCCAACGCCGACACGCCCGAATACAAGGGGCGCGACCTCAAGCCCTTCACCTTCCGCGACGCGCTCGCCGACAACCGTCGCATGACGCCTGTGTCCACAAGTCCCGCCCACCTCAAGGGAACGGTCGCGACCGGCGGCGTCAACAAGGAGCAGCGGGTGCGCAACCCGTACGAGACGGCGCCCGACGGCAACAACGTGGTCATCGAAGAGCAGATGATGAAGCTCTCGCAGACCAGCATGGACTACCAGACCATCACCAATCTCTACAGGAAGCAGGTCGGCCTGCTGAAGCAGGCCATCGGCCGCGGCGGCCAGTAACGGATCAGGGGGAGTCCGGCCATGGATCTCTACAAGGCGATGTCGGTGTCGGCGGCGGGCATGAAGGCGCAGGGGACGCGCCTGAAGGTCATTGCCGAGAACCTGGCGAACTCCAACACCACGGCCGAGACGCCGGGCGACATGCCGTACCGGCGCAAGGTCGTCACCTTCCAGAACATGCTCGACCGGCAGGTCGGTGTGGAGACGGTGCGGGTCGCCAAGGTCGACGTGGACAAGAGCGACTTCCAGCGCCGCTACGATCCCACGCACCCCAGCGCCGACACCGACGGCTACGTGCTGCTGCCGAACGTCAACTCGCTGATCGAAGCCATGGACATGCGCGAGGCGCAGCGCTCCTACGAGGCCAACCTGTCGGTCATCGAGGCGACGCGCACCATGCTGAACCGCACCGTCGAGCTGCTGCGCACCTGACCACGCCTGAAGACCCGCAAGGAACACCCCTATGGTTGCCAACGTCGCCAACGCCGCCGCCGCCTACGCCAACACCGCGTTGAAGACCGCCGGTGCGGGCTTGGCCCCGCGCGAGGCGGGACCGGGCTTCGGCGCCGTGCTCGAAGAGGCGGCGAAGGCCGGCATCGAGACCCTGAAGAAGGGTGAGACCATGACGGCGAAGGCCGCCATCGGCCAGGCCGACATCGCCGATGTGGTCCAGGCGGTGACCAACGCCGAAATGACCTTGCAGGCCGCCACGACCATCCGCGACAAGGTGATCGGCGCCTACCAGGAAATCCTGCGCATGCCGATCTGACGGCGCGCGGGCCGCGGCACGACAGGGCCCGTTCCATGACCGAAACAGACGTGATCGAAATCTGCCGTTCGTCGCTCGTCACCCTGGTGATGGTGATGGGGCCGATCCTGCTCGCCATGATGGTGGTCGGCACGGCCATCTCCGTGTTCCAGGCGGTTACCCAGATCCAGGAGCAGGCGCTGGCCATGGTGCCCAAGGTGCTGCTGGTGTTCGGGCTGTCGATCCTGCTGATGCCCTACATGCTGAACCTGATGGTGCAGTTCTTCCAGAGCGAGGTCGCGGACCGCATCGTCGCCATCGGCACGCAGTGATGAACCTCCTCCAGGTCCTCGTCGGCGATCAGGTCTACGTCTGGCTCATCGTCTTCATGCGCATCGGCGCCGCCTTCATGGTGATGCCGACCATCGGCGACGCCTTCGTGCCGGCACGCACGCGCCTCCTGTTCGCGGTGGCGGTGACCCTGGTGGTGGCGCCGGTGCTGCGCCAGCACCTGCCGCCCGAGCCGGCGCATGTCGTACGCCTCGTCATGCTGATCGTCGGCGAGATCACCGTGGGCGTCTTCCTCGGCACCGTGGCGCGGTTGCTGGTGAGCGCCTTGGAGGTGGCCGGGGCGATGATCGCCACGCAGATCGGTCTGGCCAACGCGCAGATCTTCAACCCGGCCATGGCGTCGCAGGGCACGCTGCCGGGCGCCCTGATGGGCTGGCTGGGGCTGCTGTTGATCTTTCTGACCGACCTGCACCACGTGCTGATCATGGCGGTGGTGGACAGCTACACTCTGTTCGTGCCGGGGGCGGCGCTGCCGGTGACCGACATGGCCGACATGGTGGGGCGGATGGTGGCGAAGAGCTTCGTCATCGGCCTGCAGATGTGCGCGCCCTTCATCGTCACCGGCATCCTGTTCGCGCTGGCGCTGGGCCTCTTGAACAAGCTGGCGCCGCAGATCCAGGTGTTCTTCCTGTTCATGTCGACCCAAGTGGCGATCGGGCTGTTCCTGTTTGCCATCACGCTGTCGGCGATGATGATGTTCTGGTTGACCCACTTCGAGTCGACCTTCGTCGAATTCTTGAATCCGGCCTGAGGACAAGGGGAGAGCATGTCCGAAGACGCCGATGACGCCTCCAAAACAGAAGAGCCGACACAAAAGAAGCTCGAAGAGGCTCACAAGAAGGGCAACTTCGCCATCAGCCGCGAGATCCACAACTGGCTGGCGGTGGCGGCGGCGCTGGTCATCCTGATGGCGGTGCTGCCGGGGACGACGGCCGGCCTGCAGCAGCGACTCAGCTTCTACGTCGAGCACATCCACGAACTGCCCATGGACCGCGCCAACGTCGGCATGATCCTGGTGCGGGTGCTGCTGGACATCCTGTGGGCGCTGTGGCTGCCGGTGCTGATGCTGTGCGCGGCGGGCGTCCTGGGTTCCGTTGCCCAGACGGGCTGGAACGTCTCGTGGGAGCTGATCGTCCCGAAGTTCGAGAAGCTCAACCCCCTGACCGGCTTCACGCGCCTGTTCGGCAGCGTCCGGCAGCTCATCGAACTGGCCAAGGGCATCGCCAAGCTGGCGGTGGTGGGCGGCGTGGCGTACCTGGCGCTGAAACCCATGATCGTCTCGGTGGAGCACTTCACCGGCGCCGACGTGATGCTGCTGCTGTCCGAGATGAAGGAGCTGATCTACCGCCTGTTCGTCGGCGTCCTGGCGGTGCTGACGCTGATTGCCGGCGGCGATCTCCTGTGGCAGCGCCATGACTACAACAAGAAAATGCGCATGACCCGCCAGGAGGTGAAGGACGAGCACAAGCAACAGGAAGGCGACCCGATGATCAAGGCGCGGGTCCGCCAGCTCCGCTACGAGCGCGCCCGCAAGCGCATGATGGCCAACGTGCCGAACGCCGACGTCGTGGTGACCAACCCGACACACTATGCTGTGGCGCTGAAGTACGACCCGGCAAGCGTGGGAGCCCCCGTCGTGCTGGCCAAGGGCGTCGACCAGATCGCCCTGAAGATCCGCGAAATTGCCGAGGGCAACGACGTCCCCGTCGTCGAAAACCCGCCGCTGGCCCGGGCACTGTACGCCAGCGTGGAGTTGGACGAGGAGATTCCCTCGGAACATTATCGTGCGGTTGCGGAACTCATCACCTATGTTTTCAAGTTGAAGGGGCGTCCGGTGCGGACCTGACGGACGCCGGAGGCGAACGGTTTGGTGGTGCGGTGGACGACTCTTCTTCCATCATCGACGACAGGTTGCACCCGGGGCGCGGCCACTCGATCGGCGGCACCGGCTCGATGCTGGCCACCGCGGCGTTGCAGGCCGTCGGCGCCGCCGGACTGGCGGCGGTGGCGGCGGGGCTGGCGTTCTCGGACGACCGCCTGGCCTGGGCGGGCACCGCCGCGGCGGCCTTCGGCATCGTGGCGCTGGTGGTGCACTTCGCCCGCATGCGCCGCCAGCTGGCGCACGACTGCACGCTGCTGACCGGGGCGCTGGGCGGGCTGTCGGCCGGGCAGCTCATCTGTGACGGCGACGAGCGCACGGTGCTCGTCAACGCCTCCTTCCGCACGCTGGTGGACGCCGCCCCCGACGAGCCGCCCTTGGCAGCGCTGGAGCGCCAGCTCGGCTCCGACCCCGACAGCCTGTCCGAGTTCACCCGCGTGCGCGAGCGCGCCCGCGTCGGCGTGCCGGCGGTGGCCGAGCTGACGGTGCTGCGCGAGGGCCGTCCGCCTGAGTGGCGGCGCGTGCAGGCGCAGCCGATTGCCGGCTTCCCCGGCGCGGTGCACTGGCGCGTCGAGGACATAACCGCCCGGCGCGAGCTGGAACAGGTGATGCTGCGCGAGCAGGCCAAGCTGGTCGACTTCATGGACCATGCGCCGGTCGGCTTCTTCTCGGTGGACCAGGACGGCGCGTTCCTGTTCGTCAACGCCACGCTGGCGAAGTGGCTGGGCTGCACGCCGCGCGACTTGGTGGAGGGCGGGCGGCGCCTGCACGAGGTGCTGGCCAGCCCGCCGCGCGGCGCCCGGCCCTACGACCTGTTCGAGGGCGGCGCCGCCGAGCAGCGCGGCGAGCTGGCCATGCGCGGCCTCCAGGGCCGGCGCTTTCAGGCCTCGGTGGCACAGACGGTGGTGGTGGCCGACGAGGGCGGCACGGTGCACACCCGCTCGGTGGTGCGCGACCTGACGCCCGAGCGCGAGTGGCAGGAGGCGCTGCGCATCTCCGAACAGCGCTTCCAGCGCTTCTTCGAGGACGCGCCCATTGGCATCGCCCTGGTGAACGAAGCGGGCAAGCTGGCCGAGTGCAACCAAGCCTTCCTGGTGTTGATCGGAGCCCAGGGATCGCAGGTGATCGGCCGTCCGTTCGCCGACCTGATCGAGCCCAGGGAGCGCGAGATAGTGGCCGAGCGCCTCGCCTCCGTGCTCGGTGGCCACGACCCGGAAGCGCCGCTCGAGGTGCGCATGACCGCCGGCCGCGACCTGGTGGTGCAGCTCTACGCGCGCCGGCTGGGCGGGGCGGGCGGCGAGGGCGGGGCGGGCCTGATTCTGCACTTCATCGACATGACGGAGCGCAAGAACCTGGAGGCGCAGTTCGCCCAGTCGCAGAAGATGCAGGCGGTGGGCCAGTTGGCGGGCGGCGTGGCGCACGACTTCAACAATCTGCTCACCGCCATGATCGGCTTCTGCGACCTCTTGCTGCTGCGCCACAAGCCCGGCGACCAGTCGTTCAGCGACATCATGCAGATCAAGCAGAACGCCAACCGGGCCGCCAATCTGGTGCGCCAGCTCCTGGCCTTCTCGCGCCAGCAGACGCTGCAGCCGCGCGTGCTGAACGTCACCGACGTGCTGGCCGAACTGTCGAACCTGCTGCGCCGCCTGATCGGCGAGAACATCGAGCTGCGCATGCTGCACGGCCGGGACCTGGGCCTCATCAAGGTGGACCAGAACCAGCTCGAGCAGGTGATCATCAACCTGGTGGTCAACGCCCGCGACGCCATGCCCGGCGGCGGCCGGCTGACCGTGGTCACCACCAACTACACCGTCACGGTGCCCGAGCGGCGCGAGCACGAGGTGATCCCCCCCGGCGAGTACGTCTCCATCGAGGTGATCGACACCGGCGTCGGCATTCCCCAGGAGAACCTCCAGCGCATCTTCGAGCCGTTCTTTTCCACCAAGGAGGTGGGCTCGGGCACAGGCCTGGGGTTGTCGACGGTGTACGGCATCGTGCGGCAGACCGGCGGCTTCATCTTCGTCGACTCGGCGTTGGGGGAGGGGGCCAAGTTCTCCATCCTGCTGCCGCGCCACCAGGGCGAGACCAAGCCCGTGGATTCCGAGCCGCGCGAACGCCGCGGCAGCGACCTCACCGGCTCCGGCACCATCCTGCTGGTCGAGGACGAGGACGCCGTGCGCGTCTTCTCCGCCCGCGCCTTGCGCAACAAGGGCTATCAGGTGCTGGAGGCGAAGAACGGCGAGGCCGCCATGCAGGTCCTCACCTCCGAGTCGGTGACGGTCGACCTGCTGATCACCGACGTGGTGATGCCGCAGATGGACGGCCCGACGCTGGCGCGCAACGTGCGCAAGATGCGCCCGGACATGCGGGTGATCTTCATTTCCGGCTACGCCGAGGACCGCTTCAAGGACGAGTTGGACGGCGGCGACAACGCCGTGCACTTCCTCCCCAAACCCTTCACCCTCAAGCAGCTCGCGTCCAAGGTGAAGGAGGTCGTCAAGGGGTAGGGGAACGCTCCCTATGCGCCGCTTCGCCGCATTGACTTTCCCGCAGCTTGCGACTCGGGCTCCCGAACCGGAACGGACCATGAAAATGCCCTTGCGGATGGGAACAAAAAGAGTACATTGAGTCCGCACCCGGCCAGATGACCGTGTTGAACTGAGAGAGGGAAACGGGCAATGTCGTCGTCCGCACAGCTCCGATTGGTGGAAAAGGACTCCATGGACAAGCAGAAGGCCCTGGACGCCGCGCTGAGCCAGATCGAGCGCGCCTTCGGCAAGGGCTCGATCATGAAGCTCGGGGCGCGTGAGGCAACGGTCGAGACGGAAGTGATCTCCACTGGCTCGCTCGGACTCGACATCGCGCTGGGTATCGGCGGCCTGCCGCGCGGCCGCATCATCGAGATCTACGGGCCGGAAAGCTCGGGCAAGACGACGCTGGCCCTGCACGCCATCGCCCAGGCTCAGAAGAACGGCGGCACCTGCGCCTTCGTGGACGCGGAGCATGCGCTCGACCCGACCTATGCCCGCAAGCTGGGCGTGAACGTGGACGAGCTGCTGATCTCGCAGCCCGACGCCGGCGAGCAGGCGCTCGAGATCGCCGACACGCTGGTGCGTTCCGGCGCCATCGACGTGCTGGTGGTCGACTCGGTGGCGGCGCTGGTGCCGCGCGCCGAGCTGGAGGGCGAGATGGGCGACAGCCACGTCGGCCTGCACGCCCGCCTGATGAGCCAGGCGCTGCGCAAGCTGACCGGCTCGATCTCCAAGTCGAACTGCCTGGTGATCTTCATCAACCAGATCCGCCTGAAGATCGGCGTGATGTTCGGCAACC
>Ga0196970_1000271_pt1 | contig 71615 bp, 56 predicted proteins | sample S1v_513CmetaG_FD_148672 | JGI IMG/M metagenome (GOLD analysis project Ga0196970, IMG submission 148672) | Soil microbial communities from Anza Borrego desert, Southern California, United States - S1+v_5-13C | ecosystem: Environmental > Terrestrial > Soil > Desert | place: USA: California...
GGACGGCCAGGAGGTGACGGACGCCCGGTGGTTCACCCGGCCCGAGCTCCATGCAGTGGTGCGCGACGGAGAGGTCACCCTGCCGATGCGCACGTCCATCGCGCTGGCGCTGATCGAGCAGTGGTACGGCGGCTCGCTGGGCGAGCCACCCGTGTGACGGAGGCGCCCGCGGCGTGTCTCAGCCGAGGCGGCGCTGGACCTCGGCGAGCGACGGGTTGGTGGCGGCGGAGCCGTCGGGGAAGACGAGGGTGGGGACGGTCCGGTTGCCACCGTTGACCTGCTCGACGAACGCTGCGGCGTCGTCGTGCTGCTCCACGTCGACCTCGTGGAAGGCGATGCCCGCCTCGGTGAGCTGGCTCTTGAGGCGGCGGCAGTAGCCGCACCACGTGGTGGTGTACATGGTCAGGCCGGTGTGAGTCATCGCTTTCATCCTATGTTTTGCACGGCGCCGGCGCCGGTCGTGCGCGCGTGACGTTGTTCACACCACGGACGGCCGGCGCGGTGTCCACGACGGCGTCAGGCCTCGCTGTGCCGTGTCGGCGCGGCCTGGAAGACTCGGGGCCGATGTCCCCCGACGCCCTGCTCGACGCCCTTGACCCGGACCAGCGTGAGGTCGCCCTCGCCCTGACGGGTCCCCTGTGCGTTCTCGCCGGCGCCGGCACCGGCAAGACGCGCGCCATCACCCACCGCATCGCGTACGGCGTGCGGACGGGCACCTACGCACCCCGGAGCGTTCTCGCCGTGACGTTCACCGCGCGAGCGGCAGGGGAGATGCGCACCCGGTTGCGCGACCTGGGCGTCGTCGGCGTGCAGGCTCGGACGTTCCACTCGGCGGCCCTGCGGCAGCTCGGGTACTTCTGGCCGCGCGTCATGGGAGGCGCGCCGCCGCGGCTCCTCGAGCACAAGGCGCCCGTCGTCGCGGAAGCCGCGGCGCGGCTCGGCCTCTCCGTGGACCGCCTGACCGTCCGGGACCTCGCCGCGGAGATCGAGTGGTGCAAGGTGAGCCTCGTCGAGCCGGACGACTACGTGCGCGCCGCCGCGTACGTGGACCGGCCGGCACCCGCGGGGTACGACCGGCTGACCGTGGCGCGGCTGATCGCCGCGTACGAGGAGGCGAAGAACGCCCGCCGGACGATCGACTTCGAGGACGTGCTGGTCATGCTCGCCGGCGTGATCCGGGACCGGCGCGACGTGGCGGAGGAGGTCCGCGCCCAGTACCGCTACTTCGTCGTCGACGAGTACCAGGACGTCTCACCCGCTCAGCAGCTGCTGCTCGACGAGTGGCTCGGCGGCCGCCAGGAGCTGTGCGTGGTCGGCGACCCGAGCCAGACGATCTACTCCTTCACCGGCGCGACGCCCCACCACCTGCTGACCTTCACCCAGAAGCATCCCGGCGCGCGGGTCGTGCGCCTCGTCCGGGACTACCGCTCCACGCCGCAGGTCGTCGACCTGGCCAACCGGGTGCTCGCGGCGAAGGGTCGTCGCCGCGGCAGCGAGCTCGAGCTGGTCGCGCAGCGCCCCGCGGGTCCGCCGGTCGGCTTCACCGCCTACGACGACGACGAGGCGGAGGCCAGCGGGATCGCCGCCCGCATCGGCAGGCTGATCGCGTCCGGCACGCCGGCGTCCGAGATCGCGGTGCTGTACCGGACCAACGCGCAGTCGGAGGCGTTCGAGCAGGCCCTCGCCGACGCCGGCATCGGGTACCTGGTGCGTGGTGGTGACCGGTTCTTCGCCCGCAAGGAGGTGCGGGACGCCCTGGTGCTCCTCCGCGGTGCGGCACGCTCGATGGCGGATGTGCCCGTGACCGAGGCCGCCCGCGACGTCCTCGGCAGCGCGGGGTGGAGCCCGGCGCCACCCGCCGCCCGCGGCGCCGTGCGGGAGCGCTGGGACTCGTTGCAGGCCATCGTCGCCCTCGCCGACGACGTCGGGCGCGAGCCGGGTGCGACGCTCGCCACCCTGGTCGCGGAGCTGGACGAGCGGGCCGCCGCCCAGCACGCGCCGGCCGTCGACGGCGTCACGCTCGCCTCCCTCCACGCAGCCAAGGGCCTCGAGTGGGACGCCGTGTTCCTCGCCGGCCTGAGTGAGGGGCTCATGCCGATCTCCCTCGCCGAGACCGAGGCCGCTGTCGCGGAGGAACGCCGCCTGCTCTACGTCGGCGTCACACGGGCGCGCGAGCACCTCGAGCTGAGCTTCGCGCGAGCGCGCAACCCGGGCGGACGCGCGGGCCGCAAGCGGACGCGCTTCCTGGACGGCATCTGGCCGGACGAGGGGACGCCGTCGCGCCGCCGCACCGGTGGCGGCGCCCGTGTGACGCACGCGCTCACGGGCGACCATGACCCGGAGCTCCTTGCCGCCCTCCGCCGGTGGCGGGCCGACGTCGCCCGGGAGGTGGACCGGCCGGCGTACACCGTCCTGGTCGACGCGACCCTCGCCGGCATCGCCGAGGTCCGCCCTCGCTCGGTCGCGGACCTCGCGCGCGTGCGCGGCATCGGGCCGGCGAAGATCGACGCGTACGGCCGGGCGCTCCTGGCGATCGTCGCCGAGCACGTCGGCTCCTGAGCGCTCGACGAGGTGCGGCAGGAGGACTGTCGACACCCCGTCAGGAATCTTCCTCAAGATGTTTCCGATATTCGGTTGTGCGATGTCAGCGGGCGGTTCTAGGGTTCTACGCGTCCTGCTAGGAGGCCCGGCCGAAAGGCCACGCCCGATCGGAGAGGAGGTGGGTGCACAGATGATCGAGATGACCGGCTATGGGTTCGCAGCTGATGCGAACGCGGCCCCGCGTCCGACGGCACCCATCGCTGCTCCGTTCCAGGGGCGTGCTGTGCCCACATTCGCCACCGGTACCTCCGTGTGGCGACTTCGCGGGAAGCGTGCCACCACCCCGTCCGACTCCGTGTCACGAGCGCTACCGGCCTAGAAGCCGGAGCCCACAGGCCGCGGAGTCCACATCGGGACCCGCGGCCTTCGTCTTTGGTCCTCCCGGACCAGGTCCACGAAGGTTCGCCGATCCCGGCGCAACCAGTCGTCACACACGGACCAGGGAGGACATCGTGCGGCTCACCACGCTGCTCGATTCACTGAGCGGGAGCACAACCGGCTCCCATCCCATCAGGTCGATCGCTGCGACCTCGCTCACCGAGGCCGAGCAGTTCGACCAGCTGGTCGCCACACTCATCCCGTGCCGCGAGCACGACGCCGAGCTGTGGTTCGCCGAGTCCACCGCCGAGGTGGAGCTCGCCAAGTCGCTCTGCCGCGAGTGCCCCATCCGCGAGGGGTGCCTCGCCGGTGCCGTGGCGCGCCAGGAGCCCTGGGGCGTGTGGGGTGGAGAGGTCTTCATCGGCGGAGTCGTGGTGCCGCGCAAGCGGGGCCGTGGCCGCCCGCGCAAGGACGAGAGCTCGGCTGCCTGAGGGCGGTGACCCGGTGGTTCCTCCACCGGGTCACCGCGGCCGGGGACGCGTGAGGCGCGCCGCCCGCAGCCGCAGTCACAGACCGGTGCAGCCGCAGTCCGGGTGCGGCGCCCAGCCGATCAACCTCGGCACGAGGTCCGGCAGGCGGACCTCGAAGGCCCCGTCCGTCACCGGGCTCGCCCGCCCGTCCACCCGGGCGATGACCTGGGCCGCCGCCAGCGTGCCGGCCACGGCCGCGAGCATGCTCTCCTCCGCGGCAGGGCGGAGCACCGCGAGCTGCGCGGCGATCGTGGGCCAGTGTGGGTCCCGGTCGGTGCGGTGCAGGTCGACGCACCGCAGACAGGCTGATCGTCCGGGCTCCACGAGAGGCCCGACCAGTACCGAGGCCTCCCGTACGACGACGGACAGGTGCGGGGCGCCGTCGGTCACGAGTGGTCGGTGACGGGTCGGGTCGGCGACGTGGTGCTCGACGAGGACGACCAGGTCCGCGACGCCGCCGGCGACAGGTCGGGCGTGGGCGCCCTCGCTCGCGCGCTGCACGACGGTGGCCAGGGCCGCCCCCCGAGGCCGGCCGACGTCGGCCGGCGTGTAGCCGGTGCCTCCGACCTCGGCGCGGGTCACCGGCCCGGCGTCGTCGAGGTCGAGGTGACCGATGCCGGCGGCCGCGAGGGCCGTCGTCAGCGTGGCCCCGAGCCGCCCGAGGCCACAGACCCGGACCCGCGCTGCGGCCCGGCGCTCGAGCACCGCGACCGCGGACCCGTCGGACTCGAGGAGTCCCAGGACGGGGGCGTCGTCACTGCTGCCACGGGCCGACTCGGGGACGAGCAGGTGGGCGGTCGCCAGCTGGGCGACCACGGCGTCGGCCTCGTCGCGCGTCACGCCCTCGCGGCCGAGTGCGGCCCGGAGGGCGCGGTCCGAGACCCCTGGCGGTGCCCCGAGGAGCCCGCGGACGGCGCCAGGGCTCAGGTCCGTCAGGACCACCGACCACCGGGGGTCTGTACCGATCCGCACCTGCGTCGGCTCCTGCCACAGCACGGGCAGGCGGTCCCTGAGTCGCATGCGATCACCTCCGGCGCAAGCGTGCTGCACCGAGGTTGCGCGCCGGACGTTGTCCACAGGACCGGTGTCCTCGCCCCGCGCCCCTCTGGGGAGAACACGTGCGGAGGGCGGCTCCCGCCGGGAGCCGCCCTCCGCATGAGTCTGTGGGTCAGGCCTTGCCGAGGATGCGGTTGAGCTTGGTGCCGCACACGGGGCACACGCCCTTCGCCATCTTGCGGCCGTTCGCGACGACGACGTCGCCCTCGGCCTCGCGCTTCTCCTTGCACTTCACACAGTAGAACTCGCCCTTGTAGGTCTCGGCCATGTGGAATCTCCGTTCAGAAGGCTTGCGCACCGGACGTGATCGACCCGGCCGGCGTCGATGCGCCGCGGCCGGGGTCGGCCGGACGTCACCGTGCAGGCGCCAGCGTAGTGCCCGCCCGCTGCGTTGTGCGCGCGACGGGCCGCGACGCGCCCACGGGGGACGGGTATCTGATCATGACTGCCGCCGCCCCTGGGGAAGCCGGTGCGTGCTCGTCGGCCCCTCGCGTTACCGTGCTGCCGTGACCGACGAGCCGCGCCCCGCCACGCCGGCCGCGGCCGCGCCCGGCAAGCCCATGGGTCCCGTCCTCGGTGACGTGGAGGTGCGGCGGAGCCGACGGCGCACCCGCACGGTGACCGCCTTCCGCGAGGGTGGCCGGCTCGTGGTGGCCATCCCGGACCGGTTCACGCGCCGCCAGGAGCGTGAGTGGGTGCGTCGCATGGTGGAGCGCCTCGAGTCCCAGGAGCAGCGTCGCAAGCCGTCCGACGACGCGCTCGCGACGCGGGCCACAGAGCTGTCCCGCCGGTACCTGGGCGGCCAGGCCGTGCCGACGAGCGTGGCGTGGTCGTCCCGGCAGGGGCGCAGGTGGGGTTCGTGCAGCACGGCGGACGGGTCGATCCGGATCTCCACCCGCGTGCGGGGGATGCCCGCCTGGGTGCTCGACTACGTGCTCCTGCACGAGCTCGCCCACCTGCTGAGCGGCGGGCACGGCCCGGAGTTCTGGGCGCTGCTGGCCGGCTACCCGCGGCTGGAGCGCGCGCGCGGCTTCCTCGACGGGTACTCGTTCGCCTCGGACGTGGCACCCGGTGACGACGCGGCGCCCGACGCCGACGAGGGGGCAGCCATGGACGAGGACGACGCTGCCGCGCCCGGGCCGGACGAGCCCGCAGCCGCGTACGACGCCGGCGCTGCCGCGCCCGCGGCCCGCGTGGAGGCTACCGGGCGCGACGCGCGCGGTCTGCTGTTCTGACCCGCCGCCGTCAGGGCGTCGGGCGGTCCGACCCGTCGTCGGAGGCCGTGGTGCCCGGGTCGTGCTCGCCGAAGATCGCGGCGATGGCCCGGTCGACGTCGTCGTGCTGCTCGACCTCGGCTGCGAGCCGACCGCGGTAGCCCTCGGGGTTGTCGAGGTCCTCGGGAGTGGGCAGCAGGTCCGGGTGGTCCCAGACACGCTCGCGTGCCGTCGCCCCGCCCTCCTCGGCGATCTGCGCCCAGAGCCGCGCGGCGTCGCGGGAGCGACGCGGCCGCAGCTCGAGGCCCACCAGGGTCGCGAAGGTGTCCTCGGCGGGTCCGCCGGCGGCCCGGCGTCGGCGCATCATCTCCCGGAGCGCGGCGGTGTGCGGCAGGTGCGGTCGGGCGGCGGCGGCCGTCACCTCGTCCACCCAGCCCTCCACGAGGGCGAGCGCGGTCTCGAGCCGGAGCAGCGCGGCGTCCTGGTCCGGCGTGGTGTCCAGGGAGAAGACGCCCTCCGACAGGGCGTCGCGCAGCGCGTCCGGGTCGGTCGGGTCGATGGACCGGACGGCGTCCTCGAGCGACGACATGTCGATGGTGATGCCGCGCGCGTACGCCTCGACGGTCCCGAGCAGGTGCGCGCGGAGCCAGGTCACGTGGGTGAAGAGGCGGACGTGTGCGGCCTCGCGGAGCGCGAGGAAGAGCCGCACCTCGTCCACGGGGACGTCGAGGCCCTTGGCGAACTCCGCCACGTTGCGCGGGAGCAGCGCGGTCCCGCGGCCCTCGATGAGGGGGAGCCCGATGTCGGTGGCGCCGAACACCTCGCGGGCGAGCGTCCCCGCCGCCTGGCCCACCTGCATCCCGAAGACCGCCCCGCCGAGCTGGCGCATCATCTGGCCGCCGATGTCGGTGCCCTGGGAGTTGAAGGCGTCGACGGCGTCGGGCGCCTGCGTCCGGAGCGCGGCGACCAGGGCGTCGGCAACCGAGGCGGCCACCGGCTCCGCGAGGGTCCGCCACCGCGCCATGGTGTGCTCGACCCAGTCGGACCGGCACCAGGCGCGCACGGGTCCACCGCCCGCGGGCAGGTCGGTCGCGGCGTCGAGCCACGCCTCCGCGGCGGAGAAGGCCGCCAGGACGTCCCGGGTCTCCTGCTGGCTGACGGACGGGTCGCCCTCGGCGACGGCCACCTGGCGCGCCAGGTCGTGCGCGATCTCCCAGTTCACCGGGTCGTCGCCTGATGTGTCGAGCACGCGCTTGATCTGGCCGAGCACCTGGCCGAGCGCCTCGGGGTCGTCCGCGATGCCCGCCGCGGCGGCCAGGGCCTCGAGGTCCAGGGGCTGCCCGTCCGGCCCGACGAACCCGATCGCGCTGAGGTCCGGCAGCGCCCCGCGCTCCGACAGGTCCTTCAGGACGGCGTCGGCGTCGGGGCCCAGCATGGCGCGCAGCAGGGCGTCCCAGGGGCCCTCGGCACGCGGGTCGTCAGGGGAAGGGCTGCTCATCCGGTGGGCTCCGTCACTGCAGGTGGGACTCCACCGTAACCACACCCGGCTGCGCGGACCGACCAGGGCGAGCGTTCGAGCGCGCGGGTTCGCTCTCGGCGGAGAGGGCACCTCGCCCCCGGGCGAGCGGTGCGAGGGTGCCGGTGAGCCGATGGTGCCACGTCTGCCCGTGCGGCGCGCAAGGGCCGCCACGCGGCCGCGGGACCGGGCGTCGTCGGTGATGCGGGATGATGGTCCGGTGAGCGACGAGCAGCGTCCCTGGGGCACTCCGGCTGGCCCGTCCGAGGGCGCCACGCGGACGGCGACCGGACCCGCCACGGACGCCCCGCTCACGATGACCGCCGGTGCCGTCCTCGCGGGCGGCGACGGCGTCGTCCCACCGCCCAGCGCCCGCGCCGTCACGCTCGGGGTCGCCATCGTCACGACGTCGCTGCTGCTCGCCGCGGCTGCGGTGCTCCCGACGCCGTACGTGATCACCTCACCGGGTCCGACGTTCGACACCCTGGGGGAGGCCGGCGACACCGAGCTCATCACGGTCGTCGGGGCACCGTCGTACGAGTCGTCGGGCGAGCTGCGGTTCACCACCGTGTCGCTCGCGGGCGGGCCGGGGCGACGCATCCCGCTCACCGAGGTCCTCGACGCCTGGCTCTCGGACGAGGAGGTGGTGAGCCCCGTCGAGAGCTACTTCCCGCCGGACCAGACGGAGGAGGAGGCCGACGAGCTCAGCTCGGCGGAGATGCTCTCCTCGCAGGAGGCCGCGAGCGTCGCGGCCCTGGAGGAGCTCGGGTACGAGGTGCCGACGACGATCGTCGTCGAGGACCTCGTCGAGGGCAGCGGGGCCGTGGGCCTTGTCGAGCCGAAGGACGTGCTCGTCGCGGTGGACGGCGACGACCTCGCCGACTTCGCCGAGCTCACCGCCGTGATGGACGCCAAGGAGCCGGGCGACGTCGTGACCGTCACCGTCGTCCGTGACGGCGCGGAGCGCGACCTGGAGATCACCACCACCGACGACGGCACGGGCCGGGCGCTGCTCGGCATCTTCCTCGACCTCACGTTCGACCTTCCGGTGGACGTGCAGATCAGGATCGAGGACGTCGGCGGTCCGAGCGCCGGCATGATGTTCGCCCTCGGCATCGTGAACAGCCTCACGGAGGTCGACGAGACGGGCGGCGAGCGCATCGCCGGGACCGGCACGATCGGCCTCGAGGGGGAGGTCGGCCCGATCGGCGGCATCGCCCAGAAGATGATCGGCGCCGACAGGGCCGGGGTGTCGTGGTTCCTGGCGCCGGTCGCGAACTGCCCGGAGGTCGTGGGCGCGGAGCCGGACGGCCTCGGCGTGGTCGCCGTCGAGACGCTCTCGGAGGCGCGTGCGGCGGTCGAGGCGATCGGGTCGGGGACCGGCGACACGCTGCGCACGTGCTCCGACGTGCTCGCCGAGGGCGACTGACCCCTCAGGCGAGGGTCGCCGCGACCGCTGCGACCAGACCCGGCACCAGGTCGGGGCCGCCCGCGACGGCGTCGTCGTCGTCCGCCGAGCGGCTGCGCACCGCGCACCACGTCTCCCCGGTCCGGAGCACCCCCACGGCGAGGCGGACGTCCTCGCGGTCCGGGTGGCCCATGAGGTACACCAGCGCCTCATCGGGGTCCGCGGGCATCGCGTCCTCGGCCGCTGTGGGAAGGACGACCCGTTCGACGACGACCGCCGCGCCGCCCACGGTAGGTGGCCAGGACAGCTGCGCGAGGAGCTCCTCGAGACCGGCGGCGCCCGGCAGGCCCTCCTGCTCGATCGACGTCAGGTGACCGGCGTCGGCCCGCGCGATGGCCACGACCTCCGGGGGCAGCTGGTCGGCGAGCTGCGGCTCGACAGCCAGTGCCTGCGCCGTGCTGACCAGGGCGAACACGCGGACCGGGGCGTCCCAGCCGCCGCTCGCGACGTGGCGCTCGATCTCGCGCACCGCCTCGGCGAGGTGGGCGGTGGCCGGTGTGCCGTTGACGTCGGACATGAGGCCATCGTGGCACCCCGGCACCCGCGCCGCGCAGGCGCGTCCCGATGTGGGAACCTGGGGCACACCGGAAGCGTTGTTCGGTTCGTCCCGGTCCGCCGGATCGCTGCCGCGCGCCGACGACCGACCACCCGACATCGAGGGACCAGACGTGACCTTCTCGTTCCCCCAGCGGCCCGTGCGGCCGACCACCCCCCGGCGGCGCCGCGGTGCGCTCGGGCCGACCCTCGTGGTGCTGGCCGTGCTGGCGGTCCTGCTGATGCTCACGGCACAGCTGTGGACCGAGTGGCTCTGGTACGACACCGCGGGCTACGGCAGCGTGCTGCGCACCGAGTGGCTCACCCGCGGCCTGCTGTTCGTCGGTGGGTTCCTCGTGATGGGCGGGGCGGTCTACGCGGCGATGTCGGCGGCCTACGCGTCGCGGCCCGTGTACGCGCCGTCGACGCCCGAGCAGGCGTCGCTCGACCAGTACCGCGAGATGATCGAGCCGCTGCGGCGTCTGGTGATGATCGCCGCGCCGGCCGTCCTCGGGTTCTTCGCGGGCATCGCGGCCTCGGGCCAGTGGCAGACGATCCTGCTCTTCATCGGGCGTGAGCCGTTCGGCGTCGAGGACCCCCAGTTCGGCATCGACCTGTCGTTCTACATGTTCACGCTGCCGACGCTCCGGTTCATCATCTCGTTCCTCATGGCGGTCGCCGTCATCGCCGGGATCGCGGCCGTGGCCACGCAGTACCTCTACGGGGGGCTGCGGCTGGGCGGCAAGGGGGAACGCACCACCCGGCCCGCGCGCCTGCAGCTCGGCATCATCGCGGCCGTCCTCATGCTCCTCGTGGCGGCGAACTACTGGCTGGACCGGTACTCGCTGCTCACGCGGGCGGGCGGAGGTGACGTGGCCGCCGGTGCGTCGTACTCCGACGTGAACGCCGTCATGCCGTCGAAGGCGATCCTCACCGGCGTCGCGGTGCTGGTCGCCGCCCTGTTCATCATCGCGGCGCTCCGCGGCACGTGGCGGCTGCCCGCCATCGGCGTCGGCCTCATGGTGCTGTCCGCCATCGCCATCGGCGGGATCTACCCGGCAGTGGTGCAGCGGTTCCAGGTCGACCCGAACGCGCAGGAGGTCGAGGCCGACTTCATCCAGCGCAACATCGACGCGACCCGGACGGCCTTCGGGCTCGACGGGGTGCAGGTCGAGCCGTACGACGCCGAGCTCACGGGCGAGCAGGGCGCGCTGCGGGAGGACGCGGAGACGACGGCGAGCATCCGGCTGCTGGACCCCGCGGTCGTCAGCCCGTCGTTCCGCCAGCTCCAGCAGAACAAGCAGTACTACAACTTCCCGGACACGCTGTCGGTAGACCGGTACTCCATCGACGGCGAGTCCCGGGACACGGTGATCGCGGTGCGCGAGCTCGACCTGAACGGCCTGAGCACCGGCCAGCGGACCTGGGTCAACGACCACACGGTGTACACGCACGGCTTCGGCATCGTCGCGGCGTACGGGAACGCGACCGGGTCCGACGGCCGGCCGGCCTTCTACGAGGGCGGCATCCCGTCAGCGGGGTCGATCGGTGAGTACGAGCCGCGGATCTACTTCGGCCAGCGCAGCCCCGAGTACTCGATCGTCGGCGCGCCCGAGGGCAGCCCCGAGTGGGAGCTCGACTACCCGGACGACACCGCCCCGGAGGGCCAGGTCAACACCACGTACCCGACGGACGAGATCCAGGCGGGGCCGAGCATCGGCAACATGTGGAACAAGCTGCTGTACTCGATCAAGTTCGGCTCGGAGGAGATCCTCTTCTCGAACCGTGTGACGTCGGAGTCGCAGATCATCTACGAGCGCAACCCGCGCGACCGCGTGCAGAAGGTGGCGCCGTTCCTGACGCTCGACACGCGCGTGTACCCGGCGGTCGTCGACGGCCGGGTGCTGTGGATCGTCGACGGGTACACGACCGCGGACCAGTACCCCTACTCCTCGTCCCGCACGCTCGACGACGTCACGGCGGACACCCTCACCGCGACGTCGGACACGATCGCCGCTCTCGCACCGCAGCGCGTGAACTACATCCGCAACTCGGTGAAGGCCACGGTCGACGCGTACACGGGTGAGGTGACGCTCTACGAGTGGGACGCGGAGGACCCGATCCTCGCCGCGTGGGAGAACGTGTTCCCCGGGGTCGTCCGGCCGATGGACGAGATCAGCGGCGAGCTGATGAGCCACCTGCGCTACCCGGAGGACCTGTTCAAGGTCCAGCGGAACCTGATGGCGACCTATCACGTCAACACGGCGTCCGAGTACTACTCGGGCCAGGACTTCTGGAACACCCCGAACGACCCGGCCGCCGAGGGCACCCTGCAGCCGCCGTACTACCTCACGCTGCAGATGCCGGGGCAGGAGGAGCCGGTCTTCTCCCTGACGTCGGTGTTCATCCCCGGTGGCAACACCGACCGGAACGTCCTCACGGGCTTCCTCGCGGTGGACGCCGAGCCGGGCAACGCCGACGGCGAGCGCCGCGAGGGCTACGGGCAGCTGAGACTGCTCGAGCTGCCCCGTGACTCGACCGTTCCCGGGCCGGGCCAGGTGAAGAACAACTTCGCCGCCGACACGGACGTCTCCACGTACCTGAACCTGCTGAAGCAGGGTGGGTCGACGGTCGTCTCGGGGAACCTGCTCACCCTGCCGGTCGGCAGCGGCCTGCTGTACGTGCAGCCCGTGTACGTCCAGTCGTCCGAGGGAACCCGGTTCCCGCTGCTGCGCCGCGTGCTGGTTGCCTTCGGTGACGACATCGGGTTCGGCGCCACGCTCGAGGAGGCGCTCGACCAGGTGTTCGGCGGCGACGCCGGCGTGGACGGGCCGACGCCGGGCGAGGACGCCGAGGAGGTGCCGGACGCCCCGGTGGAGGGCGAGAACGGCGAGCCTGTCGACCCCACCGCTGAGCCCACGGCCGAGCCCACCGCTGAGCCGACGGCTGAGCCGACCACGGAGCCGACCACGGAACCCACGACGGCGCCGGGTGACGCGCGGGCCGCGTTGCAGGACGCGCTGGAGGACGCCCGCCAGGCCATCGAGGACGGCCAGGCCGCGCTCGCGGACGGCGACTTCGCCGCCTACGGCGAGGCCCAGGAGCGGCTCGAGGAGGCCCTGACCAGGGCGCTCGAGGCGGAGGCTGCACTGGAGGGCTGAGGCCGCGGTCGGAGGCTCGGGTGGGGAGAGAGACCCGCACGATGTGCGGATCTCTCTCCCCACCTGCCCCCGGCAACGGCGCTCCCGGCGGCGGGGCGGCGGGGCGGCGGGGCGAGGGGAGCCCCGGCCTGCGCCGTCGGCTGACGTCCGGTCTGCGGGGGCCGGGTCGGTCGGGTCACGCGGTCTTCGGTCAGGGAATGCCGCGCATACGGCGGCATTCCCTGACCCAAGGACCCCGGATGCCGTCGGGAGCGAGCAGGGGAGCGGGCACCGGGCGCGAGGCGGAGCGCGGCCGGCATGAGGCGGCGCAAGGCGGAGCGCGGGCATCGGGCGGGCGTGCGCCGTCGGCGAACGGATTTGGCCCTGTCTCGGGCGGCCGGTAAGGTTGCACGAGCGACGCGGGGTGGAGCAGCTCGGTAGCTCGCTGGGCTCATAACCCAGAGGTCGCAGGTTCAAATCCTGCCCCCGCTACAAGTGAAGTACCAGGTCAGAGGCCCTTCCGATCGAGAGATCGGGAGGGCCTCTGGCGTTGTGGTCAACAAATGGTCAACCCGGCCGCCGGACGTTGGGTGTGGGACTCCGGTAGATGCTGGACATCTTGGTTCCGGTGCCTGCCTGACAGGTTGCGGACGCGGTTCCGGTAGGTGGGCGACAGTGGTTCCGGTTCCTTCCTGACACTCCTGCTCACTTCCGGCCGGCGCGGCCGTGGGGTTCGCTCGTCGTGACGATGGGGTCACGGCCGAGAGGGGCCGGTCGTGCTGGTGGAGCTGGGTGTGGTTGAGCAGCGGTATCAGGCGGTGCTCGAGGTCTTTGCGGAGTGTCGGTGACCGAGGTCCCGTGGCGCGAGAAGCTCGCGCATGCGGCCGCGCTCGGCGAGTAGATCGACGGAGATCCGCCGACCGCCTCCGGCGACCCGCACCGCGACCGGGCCGAACCAGCTGTGGGTCGCGGACTTCGCCTACGTCCGCACGTGGGCCGGCTTCACCTACGTCGCGTTCGTCATCGACGTGTTCTCCCGCATGATCGTGGCCTGGAAGGCCGACACGACCATGCGCGCGACCTTAGTCACCGACACCCTCGAGATGGCGGTGTGGTCCCGCGGCCGCGCCGGCGTCAGCGACCTCACCGGGCTCATCCATCACTCCGACGCGGGGCTCGCAATACGTCAGCTTGGCCCTGACCGAGCGCCTCGCGGCGCTCGGCATGCGGCCCTCCATCGGGACCGTCGCCGACGCCTACGACAACGCCCTGGCCGAGTCCACGATCGGGCTGTTCAAGGCCGAGCTGATCCGCCTTCGAGGGCCCTGGGGGACCTTGGACGACGTCGAGATCGCGACCCTGGAATGGGTCGACTGGTTCAACAACGGCCGCCTGCACACCGAGCTCGGCGACATCCCACCCGCCGAGCACGAGACCAACCACTACCGTCAGATCACCGCGTCGACGACGCTGGAAACCAGGGAACCGAGCCTCCACTGAAACCGGGGCGGTTCAGTAGCGATCAAGGTCGTGTCCTTGCGCGTGGTGGGATCGGGACGCACGACTAACCTGCGAAGGCGCAAAGGCGGTTCAGACGCCGGCCGCCTTCCCGGCGTTCTGCCCACGACAAGAGGGGTGTCCGATGGCCGACGTGGTCTCGTCCGTCTCGCGGATACAGGCATACGAGGCGGCGGGGATCCTCACCGGGGATGAAGCGTGGCTTGAGATTGCTCAGTGCCTGACGAGCGGGGTCCATCGGGACGACCCGGAGCTCGAGCGCGTCGCGAGAGGGCTCGCGGCCGGCGAGGACATCGGACCGGCAGCAATCGCCGAGCTGGGCGCCTTCGCCCAGTGGTACGCGGCGCGCCCGTCTGGCCGGTCGTCGTCGCGGGAACGGCTCGGCCGAGAGCTGCGCGAGAGCCTGACGGCGCGGGTGGGCAGGGCGATCTCTGGCGAGGAGAGCCCCGGCCGCGCTGTGGAGCTCGTTGCGGCGCTCCCGTCGGACTGGTGCACCCTCCCGATGCTGACGTTCATCGCAGGCGCGGATCTGGACGGCGAAGACCGGCGTCGCCTGGACCGGCACCTCCTCCCGGCTGCGGTCCGCCTGCGTGGCGCCCCCCAGGCCTTCGAAGGCCTCGTGCGGCCGCACCTCCGGGCGATGACGACGGATGCGGCGCGCCTCCTGGTCGACGCCTACCTGCAACCCGGCCTCGCTGCCGGGCACCGAGCGGCGCTGATCGAGCACCTGCGTGCCCAGGCGCAGGTCTGCTCCACCGGCGACCTGCTGCGACTGGTCGTGCGCCTGTCCGCGGAGGGCTCGGACGAGCACGCGGTTCCTCTTGCAGCAGGCATGGCCCGCCGCGGTGACCTCCCGCCGGTAGCCCCGCCGGTCATCGGCCTCGTCCTGTGGCTCGGAGGCGCCCGGGAGCAAGGCCGGGCGGCGGCGCAGCTCGAGCCTGCGTGGTCCGACCCCTTCGGCTGGGCGACGCAAGCGTCACGGGCGGTGGCTGCATTCCTGGCCGCCACCGTCTCGGATCCTCCGGGGGTCCTGGCGCTCTGCTCGGTGGGCGCGGACGGCGAGCACTCGGTGCGGTCGGTCGCTGCCGTGGGAGCGCTCGTCGGTCGCCTCGCCCTGATGCGCATGCGAGCTCACCTGGCGCTCGGCCACGTCGGCGAGGCTGTCCGGGAGGCGCGCGCGGTGGTCTCCTTCCACGGATATCGCGGGTACGACCTGCACGCGCAGGTGCCGGAACAGGAGTTCGAGGTCGCACTCACCGATCGGCTCACCGTGACGAGCGAGGAGCTGGGCGAGGCCGTGGCCGTCCTGGAGTCGGCCGGCCCCGCGGAGACCGACCTACTGGTCCTGTCGGAGGGCGTTCTCGCGCTCAGAGCCGTAGGCCCGTACCAGTAGCGACATCCGTGACGAAGGCGCCCCGGACGCGCACGCATGCGCGTCGCGTCCGGAGCGCCTTCGAGGGCCGGGGTCAGCCCCACTTGATGCCGCAGACAGGGCACTTGCGGAACGTGCCCTGGTACGACGTCACGTAGCCGCAAGCGCGGCAGACGTAGCCCGCCATGTGGCGGACCGGGGCGTCGAAGGTCGCCATGTTCATCACCTCCTTCCTCGCACGGGAGATCTCTCGCGCTCGCTCACGCGGAGCGGGCCTCCACGTGCCTGCCCGGCACGGTGATGCGCAACCGACTGCGCACGGTGGCGGCCATCTCCAGGCTCGGGTGGCACTTGCCGATGCCCGTCACCTGCCAGACGTTCATCCCGCGACCCACGGCCTCCTCGGCCAGCGCCGTCAGACGCCCATCGCCTGATGCGATCACCAGCCAGCGGTAGTTCTTGGCGATCTCCGAGAGGTCGGTGTTCTCGATCAGGGCGTTCTCCGCGCCGTTCTTGCCGGCGCGGATCAGGAAGCGGGCGCCCGTCCGCGCAAGGCAGTACTTCACCGGGGAGCCGCAGAGGGCGCCGGTCGCGATCACCAGCTTGTCGCCCGGCACGATCACCCGGCGCAGGGACTCCCAGGTCGACTTGATCAGCCCGTGACCCGGGTCACCGGTGCCCGCCAGGTTCTCGAAATCGACGATCACCCACGCCGGCTCGGTGCGTACGCGCGCCGCAGGTGCGGGTGTCGCGGACTGGGTCGGCCGCGGCGTCGTCGGCTCCGGCTGGTTGGCCGACGCACGTGACGCCGGCTGGGGGGTGCTCCGGAGGGCAGGCCGCCGGACGAGGCCGGGACCGGGCTTGGGGACCGGTCGCGGAGCCGGAGCGATGATCGGCGCCGGTCCATGGGCGGAGGGAGCGGGGAGCATTGCGATAGACACGGGGTTGCCCTTCGTCGGGAGTGGTCACCAGCGGGCGCTGGTCACGTCTCCGTGACGCAAGAGTTGTCCGGGCGCTGCTGTCAGCCCTGCTGCTCGTCCGACTCGGAACGGGCCCGGTAGGCCGCCGCCGTCGTCAGCACCCAGCTCGTTCCCCCGGCGTCGGTGAGAACGGTGCGCCGCTCGCGTTCCGCCAGATGCCGCAGGTCTCGCTCCGTCGCGACCTCGACCACCAACGTCGAGGCCGGGAGATCGACCGCGGCGACGTGCACCCGGGCGTTGTCGCGGTCTGCGCGGGTCCGGACGGCCGCCGACGCAGGAAGGTCGGCTTCTTCGACGACCGCCGATCGACGCCGGATGGCCGAGCGGACAGCCGCGTGCACCGTCTCCTCGAGCTCCCGGAAGTTGCCGTTGCGGTAGTCGCGCTTCAGGAGCTCGTCGTACGCACCTGCGGCGATGGCCGTGACGGCCGGGCGGCCGTCACGTTCGGGATTGGCCTCCGGGTCCTGGGCGGCGAAGTCCACGAGCTGGGCGATCTCGTCCACCCCCCGCTCCCGGAGCGGCGGCATGTGGAGCCGGAGCGGGAAGCGGGCAAGGAGGTCGTTCCGGAACCACCGCCGACTCGCACCCTCGTCGACGTCCCGGTTCGTCGCTGCGAGAACGTGCATGAAGCCCGGGAACGGCAGGGTGTGCGAAGGCCGCACCATGCGGTCGTCGAGGAAGGTGAGGAAGCTGCGCTGGACATCGAGGTCGAGGTCACCGATCTCGTCGAAGAAGGCGACCCCGTGGGCGGCGCGCGCGAGCATCCCTGGCGCCGCCTCCTCGATCCCGGTCCACACCCCCGGTCCGGCGCCCATGAGAGTGTGCGCGGCCGAACCGGCCGTGAGGCTGCCGCAGTCCACCTTGACGAAGCTGCCCCGGAGGTCGCTCGCCTGGTGTGCGCGCAGCAGGTTCGCGATGGTGCGGGCGACGAGCGTCTTGCCCGTCCCGCTCTCACCGGTGATGAGCAGGGCCGGCGGATGGGCGCGCCAGCTGTTCCGCCATTCGGTGGGCAGCGTCCGGCCCGAGAGCAGCTCTCGGGCCTCCTCGGTGCGGTGTGCGTTGAGCACCTGCGAGAGGTTCGGCACCTGGCCGGGGCGGAGGTTCAGGCTCCACCCGTCGTCCCCGCGGGTGACCAGGTCGAGCGACTGCCGCTCTGCGGGGTCCCATGGAGGTGTGGTGGCCAAAGGGTGGCGCTTGAGCCGGACGACGGCGGTGCGCAGCTCGGTGACGAAGCCCCCCATCCGCTGGGAGACGAGCGACCGCGTGCGTGCGGTGGCGTAGTCCTCGCCGACCGCGAACGTGAGGCCCAGTGGCCGGTCTCCCTCGCGTGGGGTCGACGTCGCGGCGACGACGTGGTCGAGCAGCTCGCCGATCGCGCCCGCGACGTCCGACTCCGAGCGCACCTCGAGCGCCTGATCAAGGGCGGTGAGGGTGAAGACGTCGTCGATGTCGGCGGGGTCGAGGACGTCGTAGAAGACGCTGACGGGGATGTCGGCATCCGCCATCGCGACGACCAGCGCGCGAAGAGCCTCCCGCGTCGGTTCGTCGACGCCGCGGCGGTCGACGACGACGTGGTCGGGCCGTTCTCCTGCTGCGAGCCGTCGGCCGACCTCGTCCAGGTCGCACTCGGCGATCGCCACCCCCCGTGCATGGGCGGCCTCCTCGGCCAAGGCGGCGACGTCGACCGGAGGAACGTCGGTCGTCGATCGGCCGTCGGGGTCACCGACGGCCCGGACGGTGAGCACGATGACGGTCACCGGAGTCCTCCGTAGATCGCGCGCTGGAGCACGGCCTTGCCGCGGCCTGCCTCCGGCGTGGCCATGCCCACAATCTCGGCGGCCTCGATGAGCGCGGCACCGAGGGCTGCCGTCTGTCCGTCCATGTCGCGAGGGTCCCGCTCAAATCGCGCGGCAGCTCCGCGCAGGATCCCGGGGGCCCCGCGGGCTGCCCGCAGCCAGGCGATATAGGGGTCGGCGGCGCTGGCCTTGCCACCGACGGCGGACGCGGCCCGGCGGCACAGCTCGGCTGCCGTGGCCTTCATCAGGTCCGGCTGCCGCCACAGGAAGTCGACCACACTGTCGTTGGACTGCTTGCTGGTGAAGAAGCCGAGGGGCACGAGGCCGGCGGGGATCCGGACGACGATGTCACGATCTTCGGAGACCCGCGCCTCGTCGACCTCGAGCGCGGCTGCGAAGGCTGCCGCGGGCGTGGGCTCGAGCGCGTCGAAGGCGTCCGGGAGCGTCGTCGCCGCGAGGGTCGCCGCCGCGGACCGGCCGATCTGGGCGCCGTACTGCGCCAGTCGCTGCTGCCGGGCGAGTGCTACGCCTGCCAGCATCGGGTCGAGCAGCAGCGACTCGGGCGCACTCGGGACCCAGACCTGCGGGGCGCCCGAGGGGGCAATCCAGATCGCGAGCTGCGCCCGCGCCGGCAGGGTGCTCGGCACGGCGTCCGCCCGCTCCTCGTCGGGGTCGGCGGGCTCATCGTCGTCCTCCCGACCCAGCTCCGGGTACTCCTCCTCGAGGGGGGCGTCGTCGTCGTCGAGCGGGGACGTCGGCGTCCCATCCACATCGCCCGGCAGGCTGAGCACGATGGCGTCGCGCAGGGTCGCTGCCCGGGTGTTCGCCCCCGTGGTACGCCTGGTCCCGGTTCGCGTCGCACGCCTGGTCGTGCGGCCCGTGCCGGCCCCGAGGCCGGCGCCCGCACCTGGTCCCGCGCTCACCGCGGGGCTCCCAGGACGAGCCGGAGCATCTCGCTCGCGGCCAGCTCCTCCGTCACCGGGCCTGGCCCGTCAAGGGCGACGGCAACGATCACAGCGGTGAGGTCCCCTCGACGTGCGGCGTCGGCGAGCGGCCTCCGAGGCGGGGCGTCCTCCGCGATGCGGGTGGCACGGCGCAGGAGGACCTCCGCATGCACCGGGAGCACGGCCGGCAGGAGCTGCGCGAAACGGCTGACGGCAGCCTCGAGGCTCCAGGGGTGTTGCATCCCGTCCGGGTCCACGAGGGTGCGGTGACCGAAGACCCGCTCCAGATGCCTGATGTCGCCCTTGAGGTCACCGGCCGACCCCCGCTGGTGTATCGACTTCATCGCGAGCTGGGTGGACCGCTCGCCGACGAGCATCCCCGCCAGGACGCCGACCCGCGCCCGGTCGCGGGGCACGTTCCGCGTGGCGTGGTCGGGGTCGTAGCACGCACGGCACGGGTGCAGGTCCCGGCACGTGAGCGGGGAACGCTCCGCCGGACCGTTCGCCGAGGGGACCCAGCCGCAGTCGTCCACCCCCAGGACCGCGTCGTACCCGAGCTCGACGAGCCGCTTGGTCAGGCCGCCGGCGTGCGGCGTCACCAGCTTCTTGGCCGCGAGGCCTGCGATCGCAGGTTGCGCAGCGGCGAAGTACCCCGCGATGCTCAGGCCCTCGAGATAGCAGTCGTTGAGGGTCGTCGTCGCCGTCGGTGAGGGCAGTGCGGTCCGCGGGCGCACCTGCCCGCGGGAGACGAGGAGCTGGGCGAGATCGGTGGCGCTGCCGGCGGCTCCGGCGGAGAACGCCTGGCGCAGGCGGACGAGCGGGCCCGACGGCGCCGCGTCCATGGCCCGCTGCACCGCCTGCTCCGGGGTCTCGTCGCCCGCGGTCGCGAGCCGGGGGAGGTCCACCACGCTGAACCCCCACCGCTGTGCCCCCGCCCACCCGGCGCGCATCACCCCGGCCACGGACTCCAGGCGCTCCTCGACGGGTCGGTCGCCATCGAGGAGATCCTCGACGAGCGCCGTCAGGCGGGCGGGCGCGTCCTTCCCGTCCGGTACCCGGCGGCCGAGGGCGGCTTCGATGCCGCTCGGGTCCTCGTCCAGGAGGACGTGGACCCCCACCGCGACGTCGAGATCGCGCTTGGCGATCGGCTGGCCGTCGCGGGCGTGGTGGAGCGTGGCCCCGGGGCGACAGAGGCCCCAGATCTCTGCGCGCGCCTCTTCGCTCGCCGGCCTGTGCACCGCGGCCGTGTCGCCGTCGAAGTCCCCGGCGATCGCCTGAAGCAGGTACGGGTGGACGGTGACGGCGTCGTGCCGGGACGGCACCGCGCGGAGGGCGACGAGGTTGTACGGGTGCAAGGTCGGCTGTCGGTTGAGCACGACGACGTCCGCGTAGCCGGTGGGGTGTGCGGGCACCCCGAGGTCGTCCAGCAGCCATCGTGGCAAGGCGACCTGCTCGACTCCGAGCGTCGGGTCGCCGACGAGCGCCGCGCGGCCGGAGCCGATGGCGCTCGAGCCGAGCAGGTTGCGGCGGAGGATCCCGTACTTCCCGGACAGCCGCCCCGCGATGGTCCCCTTCGCCGGGCCGTCGCCGACCCGGCCGAGCAGCGCGCGGACCCGTCCGGCGATCTCGGCGAGCCGCTGGTCCCGCGGGAGGGGGTCGCCCGGACGGTCGAGCATCGTCAACGAGGTCAGCAGGTCCACGTACCGCCGGCGCAGGGGGTCGTGGTCGGCCAGGGCCGGGGGAAGGAAGAACGCGGCCGGGAGGATCGCGACCTCCGAGAGCAGCGGGGGGCGCAGCCACGGACCGCCCGTGCGCGGACGGACCGCCCAGGGGTGCTCCACGGGTTCGGCGAGGAGCATGGTGAAGCGCACGGTCTCGTCCGCGAGCGCCCGCGCCGCGTGCGGAGGTAGGCGGTCCGTTCCCTCCCCGTCGAGCTCGGAAGGTGCGGCGAGAGCCGCCGCGAGGAGAGCCTCGGCAGTGCGCCGGGCCCCCGCCCGTGGTTCCAGCCCGTGCGTCGAGGCGAGCTCTCGGACGTCCCTCAGTCCGCTCGCGCCCGCCTCGACCCGCACGGCAGTGATGGTGTGCGGCGGCGTGCCGGGTCGTCGCCAGAGCGGGAGCGGACCCTCGTCCGTCATGGCCGTCAGGTAGACGCCCGCGACGGCGAGGTGCGCGATCGCCGCGCGCAGCCCGGCAGGCACGATGTCGGCACCGCGCAGCTCCGTGCGCCCGGTACCGCGGACACGCAGGAGGTCGAGGAGCGTCTCGCGGGCGCCGACTGCCTGCAGTGCCCACAGCTCCATCTCACCAAGACGCTGGGGAGTCCCCTGGTGTCCCGCTCGCGAGCGGCTCGGCTGGAGTGAGATCGGCGAGGGGCCGGCATCCTTTCGCCCGGTGGCCTTGGCCTCTGCCCGGTGCACCAGCTTCATGAGGTGCAGGTCGCCCACCACCACGCCTTCGGACGGGCCGATGGGAGAGCCGTCTGCTGCCACGAGCGGGAGGCGACCGCCCGCGGCGCCGAGGCCGGCGAGCTCCTGGGCGAGCTCGGCGAGGCCCTCGGGCCCGAGGCGCCGCGGCACGACGACCGGATCGGCCCTGCCGGAGAGGCGACGCGCGAGCGCCGACGCGGCTTCGAGATAGGTGCCGATGTTCAGGCGTCGGAGCACGCCGAGCGGGTTGAGGAGCACCTCCACCGGGGTCCCGTCGGGCAGGCAAGGCATCGCCTCGACGGGTTCGATCCGGGTGACGACGCCCTTTCCGCCGTGGCGGGTCGTGAGCTTGTCTCCCACCCGGAGGGGGCGACGGACCCGGACGCGGATGGTCAGGACGTCGTCCTCGACGCTCGTGTACGCACCACGGCCGTCGCCGTCGGGCACGACGGCGCAGTCCTCGTCGACTGTCACGGGGCGACCGGGGCCGGTGCCGAGCGGAAGGACGACGGCGAGTGCCGTCCCGGCTGGGAGCACCTGGTCACGCCGCGCGGTGGGCACCGTCTCCTCGACGTCGGCACTCGGCGGCAGCTGGACCGTCACGGTCCGCAGGTGGTTGCTCGCGGCCCGCTCAGCGAACGCCGAGCTCACCACGATGCCGTCCTCGTAGTTCCATCCGTGCCATGGCAGGAAGGCCGTGAGGGCGTCGAGCCCGAGCCGGAGGCACGCGGTGCCGTCCGCCTCCGTGACGACGTCCGGCGCGCGGGCAAGGAGCGTCCCGCCGGCGACGAAGGCCCCGTCCGGCACGAGCACCGCCCATGCCGCGTCCTGGTCGCGCGACGAAGGCCCGGCGGGTCCGAAGCGGACGACCTGCCGGCCGACCTGGAGGCGCCCTTCGGCGAGGTGGCGCACGACGCCGGGGCAGGGGGCGCGCACCACTCCAGCCGCCTCAGCCGCGGCCGTCTCCATGCCGGTGCGGACGACAGGTGCCGCCGCAGCCTCGGTCTGGAGGGCCTGGCCGAACATCTTCGTGACGATCGAGGCGCGGGTCGGGTCGTCGTGGTTGAGGTACGGAATGAGCGCCGCAGCCAGGCTGACGTCGGGGTAGTCCTGGACAGACCCCGTGTACTTCGAGGGGGAAAGCGGGTATTGCCCCAGGGCCACGTGCCGCACGAACCCGACCTTGGTGGACTCGGGCGTGTGGACGGGGCACAGCGAGCCGCGCCACTGCTCGTCGAGCGTGCGCAGGTCGAGCCGTCCCCGCAGAGGTGGGAGGCCGTCTGGCCCCAGGAGGCTGACCTGCCGCTCGGCCTCGGCCAGAGCCACGGTGTTGGGGAGCCGGTCGGCGGCGACAGATGCCCCTCCGCCGCGGGCGACGTCCGCCAGAGCGGCGGTGATCCGCCCCTCGAGGAGGCGGGCGAAGGCTGCGGACGTCGTGGACCGGCTGCGCGCCCTGGTGGCGGAGGGGTGTGCCCTCCGCGCGGCAGCGCGAGACGAGCGGTAGGCCGCCGCCAGCAGCTGGTCACCGTAGAAGGACAGGGTGCGTGCGGCGGGATCGAGCTCGCCCATGACCGCGAGCGGCCGTGAGTCGGGGTCGCGCTCGAGGTGCTCACCGGCTGAGCGCATCGCCAGGATCAGCGCCCTCAGGTCGCTCGCCGTCACGAGATCGCCGCTGGCCTCCCGGTCACGACCCGTGGCGTTCGCGATGGTCGTGTCCAGCGTGATGGCGTCAAGGTGGAAGCCGCCCTGCGTGATGAGGTCCGCAAGGCGCCCGACGTCGTCGGCGGCGAACGGCGGCTCGTCGGGAGCTAGGCGCACGAGGTCGGACCTGGGCACGAGCCGCGTCGACGTCGCTGCGATCCGCCAGGCCGCCCCGAACCGCGGCTGGAGCTCGAGCTCCACCGCCACCGTCCCGCCGATGCGCCGGGCCAGCAGTCGAGCACCGGGCGCGCGGACGAGCGTCGCCACGGGGAGCCGCGGGCGCCCGAGGAACGTCCCCGCGTGCCCACCGAGGGTCACACCGGGCGGTGCCGAGTCGGCGGCCACGTCGTCGACGAGCCAGGGCACGCGGATCTCGATCGGCGAAGCGGCGCCCGGGCCGTCGCCCTCGAGCTCCACGACAAGGGCCGCCGCCCAGTGCCAGGAGCGATCGGCGTCGGGGAACCACGCCGGGGGGATGAGGGTGACGTGCTTGAGCTGGAGGCGGGGCGCCGGTGCGAGGGCGAGCGACAGCGCCCGTCGAACGCCCCAGGCGCCGGGGCCGTCGTCGCCGAACCGGTCCAGGGATGCGGCGTGCGCCGAGTGCAGGCTCATGCGGGCGGGAACGTGGCCGGTGACCCGTGATGGCGCGGCGCGTGCCCTGGCTGCTGTCGGCTCACGCGTCCCCGTCCCGAGATCGTCACGGCCTGTTCACCGGCCGGTGCGCCGTCACGCTAGCGCACCTCGACCGGCAGGCACAGCGCCGGACGGGGGATTCGGGACAGGACTTGCGCTGGCCCGACGCGGCACGTCCGTGCCGGAACCCGACCAAGGAGGAGCAATGTCCGACTCACCCCTCAGCATGCCCGAGGCGGAGCGCCCCGCCTTCGCCGAGCGCACCCGTCAGGTGTGCGTCGTGTACCGGGACCACCCCATGCCGCGCGGGACGGTGCCCCGCTCCGCGCGCATCGGCATCGAGTCGGCCGACGCTGGCGCCCAGCTCTACGTCGAGCGCGGCCTGACGTACGACGGGTCCGAGGACGAGGTCCGACGCTGGTTGGCCGATGGCGTCCGTCGCTTCGACGGACTGGATGCCTTGCTCACCTGGCTCGAACGTGCCGTCGGTCCCGTGCCCGCCGCGATGCCGGCCCGCGGCGGCCGGCCCGCGATGCGTCGCCCGGCCGTGCCCCGTGCGCAGGTGGTCACGGACCTGGAGGACGTCGAGACGCCGGTCGACGAGCCGGCCGCGCCGAATGCGGGTGAGCTGCTCGAGCGGCTGGCCGCGCACGTCCTCGGCCAGGACGGCGCGCTGACGGCGCTCTCGGCCGCAGTCGCGCAGCATGCCCGGAAGCCCTTCCCGCGGCGACCGCTGTCGGCGATGCTCATCGGGCCGACGGGCGTCGGGAAGACGCAGGCCGCGGAGACCCTCGCCCGGGCGCTGTCCGACCTCGGGCGGCGGGAGTGGCGCGTGCTCCGCCTGGACATGGCGGAGATGAGCGAGCGGTTCGCCGTCTCCCGCCTTGTCGGCGCACCCCCCGGGTACATCGGCTACGGCGACGACAGCCTGGCGAGCCGTCTGGCCGCTCATCCTCGGCACGTGGTGATCTTCGACGAGATCGACCGCGCGCACCCGGACGTAGTGACAGCGCTGATGAACCTCGTGGACGCGGGCCGGCTGGACTCCGCGCGCCATGGAGCCGTGACCGCCCGGCACGCGGTGCTCGTGTTCACGACCAACCTCGGCGCCGCGGAGCTTCCCGGCGTCACCGACGGCGACGATGCCGACGGCGTCGGGCGAGCTCACCTCCTGCGGCACGGCATGCCGCCGGAGCTGGTGGCCCGGTTCGGCGTCGTCACGGTCTTCGGACCGCTGCACGGAGGTGCCCTCGCGGCCGTGGCGGCCCGTGCTGTCGGGACCGTCGCTGCCGACTACGGCGTCGCCGTGCGCCGGGTCGCTCCCGCCTATCTCACCCGCCTCCTCGCGCGGACGACCGGGAGCGGTCTCGGCGTCCGCGCCATCGAGCACGCCGTCGACGCCGAGCTGGGGGCCGGGTTCGCCGCGCACCGCGGCGCGCGGGTCGTCGTCGCGGACGACGGCACCGTCGTCGCCGACGAGCACGGGCACGACGGCGCGAACGCGGACGACGACGGGAACGGGGGCGACGGCGCGAACGCGGGCGAAGCGGACGACGGAGAAGGGCGTGCTGACGAGTGACCGCGCTCCTCGTCGTCGGTCTCGCCGTCGCCGTCGCCGCCACCCTGTGGTGGTTGGCACGTCCGGAGGTCCCTCCGCGCCTCGAGGGCCGCTCATGTGCCCTGCCCGGCGTCGTCGTGCCTTTCCACCGCGCGGATTTCGGTGATCCGCTGCCGCCCCCGGTGGCCCTGCGGAGCGCCGGCGGGAGGTATCGCTTCTCCTTCGTCGTGCTGCCCGACGGCCGTTGCCGCGCCTACATCGTCGAGCAGCCGGGCTACGGCGGTCAGTCGGCGTCCCTGCATGCGACGCACCGGCTGATGGACGGGCGAGGCCGTCTCTACGTCTGCTTCAGCCCCGAGCCGCGTCGGCCGCACCACCTCGTGACCGTCGTGGCGTGGTGGATCGAGGGGACGGATGAGTATCGGCGCACGGGGCGCTTCACCGCCCCGGGCGCGCGCCGCGGGACATGACTTGCGGCCAGCCGCTTCGACCACTGAGAGGAGGTGTCAGATGACCGCGTACATGCTCGGTGGGGACGAGATCCCCGCGGGTGGGTTCCACGGCGGGGACGAGATCCCGGCCGGCGGGTTCCACACCCGCTGACCGCCCCGCAGCTCTTCGCTGCCCGCCATCCAGGGCCGGGCCCGGCACACCGCCGGGCCCGGCCCTCCGATCGTCCGGGAGAACCTGTGACGCACTTCGAGATCCGCAACACGGACTACACGACCCTCGATCGGCGCATGACGTTCCGCTTCGACTTCGTCCAGCTCGAGTCGGGGGCGTGGCGCGTCTACATCGTCCGTCAACCCGGGTACGGCACGCGGTCGGGGTCGGCCATGGCGAGCCACCGGCTGAGCGACGCCCGCGGCAGCTACATCTGCTGGGACGCGACCATCCCGACGCTCGACGCCGCCAAGGGTGTCGCCCGCGCCTGGGCCGACGCGACCCAGGTCTACATCGAGACCGGGCGGTTCCCCCCGCCCGGTCCGCCGCGCACGGTTCCGGACTGGTCGACGTCGTCGGACTGGCCGCTCGCCACGCGCGCCGGGCTCGTACCCGCTCCGGCAGCGAGTGCGGTGTCGACGCGCCCGACGCCGACGCGCCGCCCTCTCACTCTGCCGGCGCGCCAGTCGACACCACCGTCGCCCGCGTCCCAACACACCACTGCCCAACCCGCCCCGACGCTTCGCGAACGCCTGCTTCGAACCTGGAGGAACCTCTGATGACCAGCCCGATCGCCCACCTTCCTGCGCTGATCCGGATCGGCCTCGCGCGAGGCGCCCGGCGTCCCGCGGCACCCACGCCCTCCCCGCGCGTCCGTGCGCTCACCCCGGCCGCGCTCACGGAGCCACCGCCGCTGGTCTTCACCGCCGAGGCGTTCCGGGCGCTGAGAGGGACGATCGGCGCCCAGCCCGCGGAGACCGGGGGGCCGCTCGGAGGTCGCCGTGGCTCCGGAGTCGTGGAGCACTTCGCCGTGGACCGGACAGCGCGTCGTAACTCCGTGCAGTACTACCCCGACCAGCCCGCCGTGAACGAACTCCTGCGGGAGCGGTGGAACCCAGCGGGGGTGAACCTGCTCGGATTCGTCCACAGCCATCCCTACGGCGCAGTGCGGCCGTCCGGACAGGACCTGCGGTACGCCGCCGAGATCCTCGACGCGATCCCGGAGCTCGACCGGCTGCTCCTGCCGATCGTCCAGTCGTCGGCGGACGGGCCGACTTTCGACGTTCGGGGCTACGCGGCCGTGCGGAAGGCGAGGCGCGTCGATCTCGAGGACATCCCCGTCCAGGTAGTGCGCGCCCACGGGCGGCCAGACCTCAGCGCCCTTCCGGAGTTCGCGCGCGTCCAGGAGGCCTACCACCTCCCGACCATGGCCGCTGCCCGCGTGATCTCCGTCGGCTGCGGGGGCAGCGCAGGTTTCCTCGCCGACCTCGCCCGCGCCGGCGTGGGCGAGTTCGTGCTCATCGACCCGGACACCATCGCCGCCGAGAACGTCGGTACGCAGGCGGTGTACCGGTCGGACCTCGGTCGCCCGAAGGTCTCGGCTCTCGCCGAGGTGCTCATCGACATCAGTCCCCACGCACGCGTGTGGACCGTCCAGGCGAGCCTGGACGACCTCGACGACGGCGCGGTCCGGCGACTTGCCGTGGGCTGGCTCCCGGGCTCGGACGGTCCCCGGCCCGCCTCAACGCTGCTCTGCGCCTTCACGGACGCGTTCGCCGCCCAGGCGCGCGTCGCCCGGCTCGGGCTCCATCTCGGCGTTCCCGTCTTGGGGGGCATCGTCTACGCCGAAGGCCGGGGCGTGGAGCTGACGTTCGCCGCCCCCGGTGTCACCCCGGCCTGCATCCGGTGCGCTCAGCGGTCGCGGTACGTCGCCTACCTCGACCAGGGCTACGTCAACACCGTGGGCTCCGCCGGCACACCCATCGCCGCGACCGCGCGGCTCAACGCCTTGAAGCTGCCCGTGGCGCTGGCGTTGCTCCACCGGTCCGCGGGCGACGCACGAGAGCACCCCGCCGTACAGCGGTCGGCGCGACTCCTCGAAGCGATCGGCGAGCGCAACCTCGTGCTCGCATCGCTCGACCCCGACATCGGCGCGAACCTCGGGCTTCGGCTCTTCGAGCAGCTGGCCGGCGCCGACCGCCACGGCCGGCTGGCCGTCGACACGACCGCCTGGCTACGCCAGGAACCGGACGGCCCGGGCCGGGACTACCCACGGTGCCCCGACTGCGGTGGCACGGGAAACCTCGACGACAGCATGGGCCGCTTCGTCGACACGCGGCCGATGCCGCTCACCTTCGGCGCCCACCGCCGCTAGCAGGTGCCGGGACATGCCTTGCGTTCTTCACCGTGCCCATCCCCATGACCTGTGACGGAGGACTTCGCCATGCCCACCACATCGACCTCGCCCAGCGACGCGGCCGGCAGCCCGGAGCGGCCCGGCCTCATCGAGCTGCTCGCGGACGCCGGCCTGCGCCACCTGCCACCTGCCGCGCTCCGGGAGCTCGCCGAAGTGATCGCGCCCGCTCTCTCGGAGCGGGTCGGCGGACGTCTGATCGCAGCCCTGAGCCCCGCGCAGGTGGCCCAGTTCGAGGCGCTCACGGCGGGCGAGGACGAGAGCGCCGCCAGTGGGTGGCTCGAGCAGGCTCTGCCGGACTTCCGGGAAGTGGTCGCCCAAGAGATGCACGACATCGCGCAGGAGACCGCGTCCCGCGTGCGTGCCGCGCTGACGGTCTCACCCGCCCCAGGAGTCGGGGCAACACCAGCGAAGAACACATCGGCGAAGGGAGAGTCACGATGAGCGAGACCTTGCGCGTCGTCACGTTGGTCCGTACCGACCAGCCGGCGCATGCGGCGGCCGAGGCGTGCCGTCGCCTGCTCGCGGTGGTCGGAGAGTGGCGCTCGACCTGCGCGCTCGAGCTGACGATCGCACGGGTGCGGGGCGGCGCCGTCGCCGTTCAGCTCAGGCGCCTGGGTGCGCCTGACCGCACCTGGGTGCAGGACGTCCGGTGGGCACTGGCCGGCATCGCGGAGCTCCGTCCCGCCCGACCCCTCGCGCTCTGGACGCCGGAGTCCGTCCTCGAGGTCCGTGCGGCTGTCGAGGTGGCCTGGCGCCCGTCGCTGACCGACGCCGACGTCACCGACCCGTGGTCGCACCGTGCACCCGCGAACCCTCTCGCCGGATCGTCGCCCGACCGGGTGCCCGAGGTGCCCTGGCCGCTGCCTCTGTACGACGACGGCGGCGAACTGGTTCGCGTCCTGGCGACCACGGGCGTCGCCTACCGGGTGCAGCTCGCACCTGCGACGGAGGTGGAGCGCAGGATGGCGCGGGACGTCGTCGGGCGCACCGGGAGCGAGGGCTCCACGGCCATCGCCGGCTACGTCGGACGGGCTGTGCGCCTCCGGTGCGTCCTGGCGGCACCGCGCGGCCCGGTGCCCGCGGGAGTCCGCGCCGTCGTCCGCCGCTGGGCGGACCATCTGGAGCTCGTCGAGGCGCACCACCCGGCCGAGGCATGGACCGCCGGGCCGCAGGCGCTCGTCGGGCGGGCCGTTCCCGTGGCCTTCGCGCAGGCCGTCGTCCGGCTCCCGGCTGCGGGCTCGGTTCCCGTCGTTGGGGTACCGACCCGGCTCGCCGACACGCGGACCGTGCCGCTCGACCCGGTCCCGCCGACACCGGCGGTCGCCGTCCGGCTCGGAGCGGCGCGAACGGCTGGTGGCGCGCGCGTCGCAGCGACCATGAGCCCTCAGGACCTGCTCGGGCACATGTACGTGCTCGGGATGACCGGCACCGGCAAGAGCTCGCTCCTGCTCGCGCTCGTGCTGGACCTCCTGTCGAAAGGCGTCAGCTGCACCGTGGTCGACCCGCACGGCACGCTGGCCACCGCAATCGGGCGGGAGGCACCAACCGATCTCGTCGATCGGGTGCGGATCATCCGCCACGGTGACACGGCCAACCCGGTGCCGCTCAACCCGCTGGCCGGCACGCCGGAGGCGCGCGAGCGCGCGATCGCGGCGGTCGTCAACCTCGTGCAGGAGCAGTACGACCCCGGGCACACCGGGATCGTCTCAGCTCGCTGGCACACCTGGTTCGGTCTTGGGGCGGCCGGCACGTGCGCACTGCTCGGCGAACGGGCGTCACTCGTCGCAGTAGCCCTGATCCTGATGTCGCAGGAGCGAACGGGCCGCCTGGCGGCGGCCCTGTGCAGCACGGCGCCCGAGCTCTCCGGACGGATCCGCAGGGAGCTCGTCGAGCTCAGTGGGCGGGAAGGTGCCGACCTCTTCTCGTGGGCTGCCTCGAAACTCTCGCCGTGGCTGGCTCAGGAGCGCCTGCGCCGGACCCTCGGCACCGGGGCCGACGCGGTCGACCTTGGCACCGTGATGCGGGAGCGCCAGGCGCTCGTCGTCGACCTGGCGGTCAACGAGCTCGGCCGCGACAGCTCTCGCCTGCTCGGCACCCTGTGGGTGCTCAAGCACGTCGAGGCACTCGGTCGCATGGCCTCCCACGACCGGCCACACGTACTCGTCGTCGACGAGGCACACCTCTTCGAGCACGGCGGGCTTCCGGCACTCCTCGCGGAAGGCCGCAAGTGGGGGATCGGAGTGGTCGCAGCGACCCAGGAGGCTGCGCGGCTCAGCCGGGCGCTGGCGGGCGCCCTCGACGCGAACGCCGGCTCCTTCATCGCGCTCCGGACGGGCTTGCGCGACGTCGGGGGGGCGTCCGCCCGGCTCGGCGGCTGGGAGCCCCAGGAGCTGCTCCGCCTGCCCAAGCTGACCGCAGCCGCCCAGCTCTCCCGCGACGGCGTCCCGACTCAGGCGTTCAGCCTGGAGCTGGACCACTGGTCCGGCAAGGGCCGGGCACTGGTCGGTGACGCGGAGCGCGCCGACCAGCTCCATCTCGTCGAGGCGTACAGCCGCGACCAGCTGTCTCGGCCACACGCCGGCATCGGACCCGTGACGGAGGAGGAGATCGACGCAGCGCTGGCCGCCGCCCGGCCGGCACCCCGGGAAGCTCCGCGTCCGGCGCCTCGTCCCGCCTTGTCGCTCGACGACTGGATCGCGGCGCGTCGGTCGATGGCGGACGAGCCTGCCGACGGCGGCGACAGCGCCACCGCCCCGCTGACAGCCGTCGCGCAGGCGCCGGCTGGGGCCGGATCCACCGCACAACGAGAGGAGGAGTGATGAGTCTGCTCAGTGGCGTCCGTGACCGTCTCGCTGCGGAGCTCGGCCATGCACCGAGCACCTGGGAGGTGGTGGAGAGAGTGCTCGCGGTGGTGGAGGCGCACATCGCCGAAGGGCTCGCCGTCGGGGTCGAGGACCTGTCTCGCGCCGCGGTCTCGCGGGGGTTGCCGCTCGACTCGAGCGCGGACGAGCTCCTCGCCCATGAACGCACGACCAGCCGGATGATCGCCGCCCGAGAGATCTTCGAGGAGATGCAGGGGTGCGTATCGGAGCTGGCGGATGCCCGGCGGCGGCTCGCGGTCGTGGAGCACGTGGTCGTCAGGCTGTCGTCCCGGCCGTTGGACGAGAGGTCTCCGGCTGAGCGGGAGCTGGTGGGCTGGCTGCTGTCCGAACTCGGCGCCGGCGATGGTTCGGCACCGTCGCTGGAAGCGGCACTGGCTGCCGAGCGTGAGCGTGTCGCGGGTCTGGCTGCCGTGCGCACCGGATTGACGGGTTCGGCGGCGCTGCGCTGGCTGGCTGAGCTCAACGGCGCGATCGCCGAGGACCTTGCGAGCCCGCGCCCGGGACGGGGCGCCGACGAGTGATGGAGCTCGTCGCCACCCTCCTCGCGTCCGGCGTGGTCGTCGCCATGATCTGGCGGACCTTCCGCGGGCCGTCCACCCGATCGGTGGGACGCGCCAGCGGGTCACCTGCAGCTCCCGGGTTGCTTGCCGCCTTGGCGCTCGCCACGATCTCACCCGCCACAGCCTCTGCGGACGGCGATCTCCTCGCGGTGCTCGCGCTGGGTCTGGGCGCGGTCGCGGCGATCGCCGCAGTGGCCCGGGCCTTCCGGCCGCTGGCCGACTGGGCGTACGGGGCGATCGGCGCGGTGGCCGCCGTACCGGCATCCGTCGAGCTCCTCGCTGGACCTGCGTGCTCCGGCGGCGTCGGCCTGGGTGGCCGCGTCATGGTGTTCGTCGTCCTGGTGGTCGCTGCCTGCAGTGCGGTGGTCGGCGTCCTCCTCTTCGGGCGCATCGGCCCGATGCCTGCGCTGGCGTGGTTCGGCGTCATCGAGGTCTTCGCCTTTCTCCAGGCGCCCGGCGGCGTGAGCCTCGCTCCCACGGGGGTCGGCCCGGCGGTGCTCGCGCTGGCTGTTGCCGCCGTGCTCGGGCTGCTCGCGGCCGTCCGACCCAACCTCGTCGTGGCGGCCGCCACCGTGTGCATCGCGCTGGCGAACCTGGGCCTGAACGAGGCGCAGCTCTCCTGCGAGGCGGTACCAGGCCTGTCGGGCGCCGTGGCAACCGTCCTGGTGCTCTACCTCGCGGCGTTCCTCGGGCTGCGGGCCCTGTTCCGGTGGTTCAGGCGCTGAGGGCACGGACAGAAGTTGCGCATCAGTCGTACGCCGATCCCGGTACCCGACGAGAGGAGACCTCCATGGCACCCAAGTGCCCGCACTGCGACGTCCAGATGTGGCTCTACGAGAAGGTCCAGAAGGCCGACGGAGCCTACGGCCGGTACGAGTGCCGCACGCAGCACTGCCAGCGCTGCGGTGGCCGTCGCTGCACGACCAAGATCGGTCAGACCATCCGCTGAAGCACCGCGGACGAGGGGCCGTGCCCGCCGGGCGCGGCCCCTCGTCGTGCCCGCACATCCCACGACCCAGACAGGAGAACCACCCATGCGCTTCCGTACCATCCTCGCCACCCTCGTGGCCGCCGTCCTCGGCGTCGGGCTCACGGCCTGCAGCGCGCCGCAGGCTTCGCCCAGCCCGAGCGCCGTCGCCATCGTGCTGGGCGCGCACGCCAACCAGCCGCAGTTCGGCAGCTCGGCGCTCTCGGCGGTCCTCGACGGCGCCCTGCAGGAGAACGCCACCGTCGCGATCGTGACGGACGAGGGCACCCCGCGGCTCGTTGCCAAGGCCACGATCGGGGACCTGCCCAACAACCGCGGCACCCGCGCCCGGGAGATGCGTGAGATCCGCGCCTCGGTCTCGTCTGCGATCGACGGGACGGTCGCCGGGACGCCGGAGTCCGACCCCCTGGAAGCCATCGCCGTTGCGGCGGCGGCAGTCCGGGGCGTCGCGGACAGCACCCGTGTGGTCGTGACGTCGTCGATGCTGGCCACGACCGGCGCCCTCGACATGACGAAGGGGCTGCTCGACGCCGACCCCGCTGACGTCCTGGAGGCCGTCGGGCCGGCGCTGCCCGACCTCTCCGGAGGGGTCGTCGTGGAGTTGGTCGGCATCGGGCAGACGCGAGAGCCGCAGGAGCCCGTCACCGAGACGGGGCGCAAGCGGCTCATCGCACTCTGGACCGCCATCTTGGAGAGTGCGGGCGCGACCGTGGAAATCCCTTCCACCCCGGTCGGCACCGAGCCGTCCACCGACCTGCCTCCCGTCACGCCGGTGCCGGTCACGCCGCCGGCGCCGGTCGTGGCGTCGTGCTCCGTGTCCATCAGCGATGCGAGCGTCGGCGGGTTCCGAGCGGATGAGGCCGAGTTCAACGACCCGGCCGCCGCGCGGCAGGTCGTGGCGGACGTCGCCGCTCAGCTGGCCGGCTGCACCGGGACCACCGTGTCGGTGGTCGGGTTCACGAGCAGCGCGGGTACGGCTCAGGGACGGCATGAGGTGTCGACGGCCCGCGCGCAGCGCGTCGCCGACCTGCTCGCCGCTGCGCTGGGTCGGGACGGCGGCACGTTCGAGGTACGGGGCGCCGGCTACGACGTCGACGCCGGCTCCATCGTCGACCGTGCGCCGGACGGGACGCTCGTCGAGGAGCTGGCCACTCAGAACCGCCGCGTGATGATCACGATCTCCTCCTGATCGCCGACCGGTCGGCCCGCCCGGGATCTCGGGCCGGCCGACGCGGGGGCGCCCCTGCCGCGCGTCTCCCATGCCGCCGGACGTCCTCGTGCGGACGGCGGGACGGCAGTTGCGCCTGAGCCACTCGCCTGCGTGCGTCCGCACGCCGGAAACCCCAGCACACCCGAGGTGAGTCATGCGTCTTCGAACCATCCGCGTCCGGCCCGGCGAGGTCGACCTGGTCGGTCCCACCCCCACCATCTCCTTCTGGCGGCGCGTCCGGCTGCGCTGCGCGGCGTTCCGCGACCGGATCCGGCGTACCGAGCCCGACGAGGCGATGCACACCGCCTATACGAGATGGCTGGCCCACGACGCCCTGATCCGTGACGTCAACGCGACGCTCTGGGCGGAGAGCCACCTGCGGCCCCTCGCGGTCGAGGCCGCCGCGATCGGGGAGCGCCTGAGCGCCGGGTCGCCCGTACCCGCCCCGGGTCCGGCCCCGGACCGCCCCGACGGCGCCGACGCCGGAGGTCGCGCGCTCTGGGCGCAGGAGGTCCGGGCGGCTGCAGCGGCTCGGGCCGAGCACGGTCGTGCGCGGGCCTCCCTCGCGGCAGACCGCGAACGGCTCGCGCAGCTCCGCTCCGAGATGGCCGCGATCGAGACCCACTCGATGCAGGTGCGGCGTGAGTGGGGAGAGCGGTTCCTTGCCGAGGCGGCCTTCTACACGCATGCACGCAGTCGGCGCCGCGTTCGTCAGGACAGCCCGCTCCCCTCGTATCCCGTGATCGAGCCGGTCGACGGCCCGGCGGCCGCCAACCGGCGTCGCGTGCCGGCGGTACGGCCCGACCTCGATCCGATCCCGGAGACGCCGACCGTCACCGCCGCCTCGCTGGGGGAGAACCACGAGCTCCTCCCCGCCGCGCGGTCACCGCAGAACTGAGCCATCCGAACCGACGAGAGGACCATCGATGAACCTTAAGCGACGCCGGCGGGTGCACGAGCCCGTCAACGGGGCCCCCACGGGGCTCCACACCTACGACCTCGGCGCCAAGCCTGCCGCGGTCGAGCAGCTCGTGCCCGCACACGAACGTGTGCTGGCCGAGCAGGCAGCCATCAACGATGCCGCGGCGAATACCCTGGACACCCCGAGTGTGCTCGCTGCCAACCGCCCGCTCGGGTTCAAGGACACCGTCGACGCGTTGATGGCGCTCGAGGAGGGCGAGAGCAGGATCCGGCGCAGGCTGGCGGCCCTGGTCTCCCGGGTCATCTCCACCAGCGTGCTGACCGGGCGGGACGACGCCGCCCGGGAGTCCGGCGTCGGGCTGCCGGGCTGGCGTCGCCGTCTGGACCAGGCGCGCGAGCGTGAGGCGCGGGCCGAGCAGGTCCTCTCGGTGGCCGAGCAGAAGCTGGTGGAGCGCCGGGGCGAGATCCCGGCGTCCCATGGCATGCGGACGCTCGCCCTGCTGGTGCTGGTCGCCTCGTGGGCGGTCGTCGTGGCCGTGACCGTCGAGGCGCCGGTCGTGCGTGTGGCGATGGAGCTCGCCACGGCTTCCGAGGACTGGTGGGAGCCCTGGGCTCTGTCCGGGCTCACACTGCTCGGCGCGTGCGGCGTGCCCCATGCGGTCGCACACGGGCTGCGCACGGTGCGGTGGGCGGGTGGCGGCAGGTGGATCTGGCCCCTGATCGCGCTGGGTGTCGCCGTGTGGGGCACGGTCGTGTGGCACACCGCTGGGCTGCGGGCGTACGCCGCGGGTGTGGACACCGGCGACGGCTCGGGCGCGACCGGGTTTCAGTGGACCGGGGATGGGGGCACCGTCGACCAGGCCCCGCTCGGGCTCGAAGCCGGCGGCCCCGATCTCCGGCCCCTCTTTCTCGGACTGATGATCGCGATGTCGGTGCTGGTGTTCCTGCGCGCGTTCACCGGTCACACCGGGGAGCAGATCGGCTATGTGCGCGCGGCGCGTGCGCTCGACGGGGCGCGGACTGTCGTGGTGCAGACCGAGGCTGCGGTCGCGGAGATCGAGGCGAGGCTCGCGCTCCAGGAGGCGGATGAGCTCGCCGGCGAGCAGGCGTCGGAAGAGTATGCCGCGACTCTCCCGGCGCTCGGCCGGCTCCTCTACGCGGAGTACGAGGCGCAGCTGCTGCGCTCCGTGGCCGACCCCTCCTTCACCGACGCCGTGCGCGCCCTCGGCAGCAGGCTCGCCGCCGAGGCCGCCACTGAGTCGGCCGCTGGGCGGGCCGCTGAGTCGGGGAGCGCGCCGACGTCCGTCGGGGGTCCGCGGTGAGGCGCGTTCTGCGGTTCTGGCGGATCCGCGGTCGGAAGTCCGTCGGGCTGTGCCGGGCGTGCAGTGCGGAGCTCGAGGTCTGCTCCCGCTGCCTGGGCCTGTGGCGGGCGGGGCCGTGCGCGTGCGGCATCGGGCTGATCTGCCCCGACCACGGGAGGAAGTGGACCTTCTGACGGCCCCCGGGTGGGCACGGGTGGTGGTCCGGCGATTCGCGCCGGACCACCCATGGCGCGGTCGCCCGGCGCTCCCCGCCGCCCGGTTCGCAGGCTACTGTCCGGGCATGACGGATGCAGCGGCCGCCCTGCTGGGCAGGGTGCGTGACCTCTTCTCAGCGACCGACGGCCGCGACCCGGGACCTCTGCGATCCGCTCTCGACGAGGTCGGTCGGGAGTACCCGGCCATGGCCACGCGCAGTCCGTCCGCTGCCGATGCCGAGACGTGCCGCCTGGCGATGCTGATGGCCGCAGAGGCCGCCGCGCACTCGGAAGCGGACGTCTGGCGGGCCCGCTGCCTCGCGCGGGCCGCCGCCGTCGGCTGGATCTCCGGCCTCGGGTCGCTCGTGGTGACGGAGGCCTTCCGCGCCCTCCGCCGCGAGAACGACGACTACCGGCGCGGCCAGACCCTCGACGTGCTCCGGCCCAGCGAGACGGCGGAGCGCATTCTCGACGAGCTCGAGGTGGTCCTCGCGGCGCCGGGCGACGACCCCGACCTCGGGCACACCGCGCCCACCCGGGCCGTTCTTCGGCGCTTCCGGCACGAGAAGCGCGGGTTCCTCCTGCTCCTGGCCGGCCGGTTCGATGCGGCGCGGGAGAGCTACCGGCTGGCGGCCGAGGCTGTCGTGGAGCAGCGGCGTGGTCGCATCAAGGTCGCCCTCGGGCTGAGCGTCGTCGACTACGTCGAGGCACTGCGGAGCGGCGCGGACCTGACGGGCGCAAGGGTGGCCACGGAACGCCTCGGCCGCGAGGCCGCCGACGCCGGCTTCCTGGACCTGGCAGCGGTAGCTGAGCGAAACGCAGCCGAGATGGCGGCAGGTGGGCCGCGGCTGGAGCCGTACGAGATTCTCTGAGACCGCCCGACCCAGCCTCCGTCAGGGGGCGTCGCCCCTCCCGGCCGGGTGCCGGACGGCACGCGGGAGGTCGGGGAACGCCGGGCTGTCCATCGGCGGGTACGGACCCTCGTCGCTGCGGCCGATAGCGAGCGCGCCCACCAGGTCGCCCCGGAGCCCGAGCGCGAGGGCGATCTCCGGCTCCGCAATGGCGACGTCGCCGAGCAGGGCTGCCGACAGCCCCAGCGCCGCGGCCGCCAGCCACATGTTCTCGATCGCGGCGCCGATGCCGACCATCTCCAGGCCGAACCCGAACAGCGCCGACCGCAGTCGCGGCTCGGCGGTGGCGGCGAGGCCCTCCACACCGCGGCTGAATGGGCCCAGGTTCTCCACGAAGACGGCCAGCGGGACCGCCGCGAGAACGTGGCTCGAGTCCAGCACCGTCGAGCGGTACTCCGGGCGCGGTGCGCCCGTGGCCGGGTCGTGGGGGACGTAGGTCGACACATTGCGCTGCGCGACGACGTCCTCCGCGATCCGCCGCAGGAGCACGCGGTCGGTCACCGCGTGCAGGCGCCAGGGCTGGGAGTTCTTCGACGACGGCGCCGCCAGCCCGCAGGCGATGATCTCCTCGACGACCGCGTCTGGGAGCGGTCCGGCTGCAAAGCCGGACCGGATGCTCCGCCGCGCGAGGATCGCTCGGGTGACCTCGGTGGTCGCCCGGACCGAGGCGTCGTCTTGACGCATGAGATCTCCTTGCCGCCGATCGAGGGAACCTTACCGATCCCACCGTGCATCTGCGCTGATCAAGTCACTGCGGGCGTTATGCTGCCCGCACTCCCGAGTGCCTGGAGGCGGAGCATGAGTGACCTCCCCCGCGGGGATGTGGTGCGCCCCTTCGCACGGGTGATCTCCGGCCTCGATGTCGCGCTCCTCGCCGGGCTGGCGGAACTGGAGACCACGGCGACCATGGGGTCTGAAGCCTCAGCTTCGCTGGACACTCTCATCGCGGTCACCACGAGCGATGAGGTTGGGGCGCCCCTCGTCGAACTTCACGTGGTGGTGCGGGAGGACGTGGCGCATCTCGTGCCATTCCTCGGCGCGGAGATCGCCAAGCGGGTGCCGGCCGGGCGTTCCGTGCACGCCACAGCCCTCATCGCGGGAGATGACCTCGGCGGGGACCTCGGGGACCGAGCGGCGCTGTTCTCGAGCGGCGTCGCCGAGGGCGACGTCGAGAAGTTCGAGGCGGTCTTCGTGAACGGAACTGCCGGCCCAGCAGAGGTGCGTCGTACCCTCGGGAGCGTGGGTGACGCCTGGGGAGTCCCGACGCTGCTCATGGCCGGCGACGTCGTCTACACGGGCCGAGGGCTCGGCGACATGACTTCCTCCCGTCTTCTGGAAGCGCTGCGTTTTGCGCTCACCACGAAGGTGACCCCGGAGAACGACATCCAGGTGTTGGCACGCGGCTTCGAGGGACTTGTACGCCGCGACGGCGCGAGGTATGCGGCCACGCGGAGCCTCGAGGAACTGCTCCAGGAGGAGCGCTTCATCGGGCTGCCGGACCACTACTCCGCCTGTGCAGAGCTGTTGCGCCGGAAGGGCAGGCCGGATCTGGCCGACGAGCTCCGCCGGCTCATCGATCACTGGGTTCGGCATCGCATCTGGTCGGTCAACTACGTGCGTGAGATGGTTCTGCACGACGAGGCGCACTCCGCCGCCGTCGACCGCAATGTTGCCAGCATCTGTGGGACTCTCCTCGCGGCGAAGGCGCCGGTGATCAAGGAGTGGGACGTGTTCGTCCTTGCTCTGTGCGCGTGGTTGCACGACTGGGGTCACGCGTCAGCGCGCGTTCGTGGCATCCCGACCGACCCGATGGAGGTCCGCAACTACCACGGCTATCTCACGAGCCTGCGACTCGATCAGGAGCCGGGGCAGCATGGCATCTCCGACCGCGTCATCGCCGAGGGTGCACGCGTCACGGGCCAGGAACAGCTCAAGGACGAGGTAGCGCTCCTCTGCTCGCACCATCAGGGCTGGACCTCGTGCGGGTCGCTACCCGGCGTGGACGTCTTCGAACCGCTGCCGAACTTCTCGGTGATCGGCGGGGGGCGGGGGTTCGGCAAACGCAAGAAGGAGGCAGGTGTCGACGTCACCTTCCGGAAGGACTACAAGCGTCGACTGCCCCGTGGCGCGACGTACGGCCGTGACTACGACCACGTGCGGCGACTGCTCGCCATCCTGCGGCTCGCCGATGCCTCGGACGTTGGTGCGCACCGGGTTCCCGACTTCGGTACGCAGGGCAGCAACCGACAGGCCCATCACAGCGCCTTCCTCGGCGAGCTCGAGCGGATCCTCACGATGCGCGCCAGCGCGGCGAGCCGGGCGGCCGGCGAGGAAGGCGCGATCGCGGTCGAGAGGGAGAACTTCAGAGAGGTCGAGAACACCTTTCAACGGATGATCGCGGTCAGTCTGTCCCAGCCCGTCTGGAAGGACGGCGAGATCGACGCAAGGATCGCCGCCGAGGCGAGTACTCCTCTCCTGCAGGAGCTGGGCCGCGCGCCAGGAGCGCATGAGGGACCGGGCGAGCAGATCGTCCGGTGGGCGTGGCAGTACTCCGTTCACGTCGCCCGACAGGTCGCTTTCTACCAACACCACCACCGGGTGAGGGCCGCGATCCCCGTTCTCGAGCCGAGTGGCGAGCACTTCCAGCTGGTGGTCCACGTTGTACCGATGGCGCGGCCCGGCGATGGCGAGCACGCCACGGCGGCAGACATCACTCAGGCGGTCGTCGCCGACGTCGTGAGGGAGTACGGCGGCTCCTTCCGTGCTGACGGATCGCTGCAGGTGAACACATCCGACAAGGCCCACAAGGCTGAGCTCGAGGCCGTTCTCAGCGCGGACCTGGGCATCCGCACCAGGGCCGTCTGCGGCAAGCCCTTTGTCGTCCGTTCACGGGAGACAGTTCCCACGACCGCCCCCGACGTGGGTCCGCGGCTCGCCGTCCCCGCTGCCGTGAGCCGCTCCGGCTTTGGGGTCAGCGCTCCTTCGGGCGCCGAGTGGTACGTCTGGGGAGCGGACGGCCCGAGGCCGACGCGGAGCATCGAAGCCGGTGCGCCGGTCGACGTGCGAGGCCTGCGGGCGCTCGCCCTGACCGGGGATGGGATGCACGCGGCGGCGGCCACGGATGGCGTCATCGAGGTCTGCGACCTCCGGACCGGCCAGGCCATCCGTGGGGAAGTCGCGGGCGGCTGTGGGTCCGTGCTCGCCATCCAGCGTGAGCTGCGCGGGTTCGACGTGGTGTACACGGCGTCCGGCCGCGTCTGGCGCACGTGGATCCCGTTGCATGGAATGGCCCGCGTGCCTGCTCCGGTCCCCGACGTTCTTGCTGAGTCGCCCGCCCGCGGCGTGCTCACCTTCGACGCGGTCCACGTCTGCAACACGGACGGCACGGTGACCGGCACTCGCGCGGACAGCCTCATGGCTGGTTACCCGGCGCTGCGCGCGCTGGACGCCGTGCTCGTGCCGGAACCGAAGCGTGTCGTATGGGCGGCCGCGCCTGCCGACGCGAGCGGGACCGTGCTCGTGTGCAGCGTCAGCGCTTCCTGGCGTGACGTCCGCGTCGAGATCGTGGTCGAAGGCACGGCGCCCGTCACGGATGTCGTCTGGGTCCGCGAACCGCGGGACGACGTCGCCCGACTGGTGGTCCTTCGAGGGAGGACGACGTCCCTGCACGACGTCAGGGTCGAGGCGTGAAGGCGTCCCGCACGGTCCTGCGCGCCGCAGTCTCGACCGCCTTGGGCGCCCGACGTCTGATCTGGGCAGGGATCCGGGGGGACGATGCCGAGTCGCTGAGCGACCTCCCTCAGTTCGACGCCTCGTTCACGATCATCAACTCCTACCGACGACGCCCGCTGCACGCTTCCCTTGCCTACGAGGACATGACAGGCGTACGGGTCGATCTCGAGACCTGGGACATCGACGAGCATCCAGGCGCAACGGCCACGGTGGCATTCCGCCAAGGGCTGTTGAGGGCGATGGCGGTACCGTGCGCCCTGCTGCCCTACCGGCCGTCGCAGTTCCTGTCCGCTCTGGCATTCGCCCGGCAGGACCGCTGCCTCAGTCTGGGCCTCTTCGGCAGTCAGCAGTACGCGTTTGAGCACAAACCTTGGGTGGAGTCTGCCCTGGATCGCCACGGAGTACGGACGCTCGGATGGACGTATATCGCCGACGAGGACCAGCTCGACGCGGAGCGCCTGCTCGCCGACGGCCCGATTATGGTGCGCCGCAGCCGCACCTCGGGCGGCGAGGGGCTCGTCCGGGTGAGCACGGCGGACGAGCTGGGCGCCGCCTGGCCCCGGCAGGCGGAGGCGTTCGCGAGCGTGTCGCCGTACGTGTCGGAGGCGCTGCCCGTCAACGTCGGTGCGACCGTGTGGGACTCCGGGGTCACGGTGCATCTCCCGTCCGTCCAGCTCATCGGGATCCCGGAGTGCGTGTCACGACCCTTCGGGTACTGCGGGAACGATTTCGGGGCCGCGAAGGCGCTCGACGATGCCGAGCTCGATGCCATTGAGGCCACCACCATCACCGTCGGGAACTGGCTGCGCTCGCACGGCTATCGCGGCACGTTCGGCGTCGACTTCCTGTTGGTCGAGGGTGTACCCGTCTTCACGGAGATCAACCCGCGGTTCCAGGGATCGACCCGCTCCTCCGCGCAGCTCGCGGTAGAGAGCGATCGGCCGTGCCTCCCGCTGGAGCACATCGCGGCGATGATGGGTCTCACCCCGCCGGCACTGCCGCCGTTGCGCGAGCGGGTGCGCGAGGTCGACGACCTTGCGCACCTGGTGGTGCACAACACCTGGGACCGCCCGGCGAGCGTCGATGTCGATGGCCTGCGGGCCGCCGTCAGAGGCGCGGACTCCACAGCGCGGCTCGATGCCGAGCTGCCTCAGGGAGTGCTGTGCGCGCCTGGAGCCACCCTCGGCCGGTTCACCGTACGCTCACGGCTGACGGACTCCGGGTTCGAGCTCCGGGAGGATGTCGCTGCCGCACTCGCCGCGTGGGTGAGAACGGCACTGCACGATGACAAAGGGGTCGCCTGAATGCCGCACAGGTATCTGCTCTCCCTCGCCGACGCCCCGTCGCAGAGAGCGGGCGAGCCGTACCGGGACCTTGACGCGTGGATCAGGGACGCCGCAGACCTCGACAAGGTCGAGGACCCCCGGTTCTGCCATGTGCTCCGTAAGGCAGGCCCTGTTGCCCCACAGGGCCCGACAGGCGGTGGCGACCCACTGACCCAGCTCCGCGAGGGGTTGAGCAGCAGGAAGGCCGCGAGAGACGTGCCATGGGTCACGCTCGTCCTCGGAAGCGAGTGCCTGGAGATACATCCGCGGGCCTTCGACATGGAGGCGTCGCTCGACGCCCTCGAGGTGGGCCTCACCACGATCCTCGAAAGCGACAAGAGGCGTGCGGGCCTCGTCGTCGAGTTCGTGCGGTCCCTGTTGCGAGAGCGGTTGGGCGCCGGCGCCCTCCGCCCCGCCCGGAGGAGGCGGCCGTCGAACTCGACAAAGCCGCAGGTCGGCTTCGTCGACGTCGTCGAGTGGAAGCTTCGGCTCGTCGAGGCGGCCGCGATCCTGAACCACCTGTACTTCGCTGCGAAGGCGGAGCAGCGCAGGGCAGTCAGCAGGTGGAACGACGGCGAGGTCCCACTCCTCGGCACTCCCGGTGTGAACCACGCGGAGGGACGTGCGAAGTCGGAGGCCGCAGACGTCTACGAAGAGGTGCAGGGCCTGAGCAATCGGCTGTCGCTCCTGCGTCAGTCGCTCGCCCACGCCCGCACCCCTGTGGACGTCACGCACGTCCAGTCTCTGGTGAGTCGCATTCACGGTGGTCTCGGCGACCTCCGCGGCGGGTCGCCGGTGAACGTCGCCGACGTCCAAGCTCTGACCGAGGTGGCCTGGGCCACGCTCGTCCTTCACACCGACGTCTATCCTCCGTGGCCCGAGCTCCTGGTCGACCTGTGCTTGCAGAGCGGGTCGCGTGGCATCCGTGACGGCGGACTGCGCCCGTCCTTCCTCGAGGCCAACTACGCCGCAGGTCACCTCAAGACGCTGCTGACGCCCGCTACAAAGGTCTCCGCGGCCGCGCACGACCGGAACCACCGACGCAAGGTTGCACGAGCGGACGACTCAAGCCGCCACGGCGCTTACGGGGAGTACGCACGGATCCTCGTGGAGCAGGCTAAGTGGAGCAAGCGCGCGATCGACGGGCAGTTCGAGCTGACGGGTGGGATGGGCCGCCGCGACGACGACGGCGCGCCGCTCGTGGCGTCGGCGTTCGTGACGACGTTCGACGTCGAACTCGAGATGGCACTGCGTTCCCGTTTCCCGAAGCAGCCGTTCGTTGTCGCAGTGCCCGTGCACGTCGTCGGTGCCCTCAACAAGGACAATCCGACGGAGAAGCGGGCGACGTCGCTCTGGCTGGGCTACCTGGTCAAGCCGTCCGAGGAAGACCTCCTCTCAGCTGTCACACGACCGAAGGACGAGGACTGGTTCGTCCTCAGCTCCGCCGACTTCTTGGCTGACACGACAAGCCCGGGTTCCCGCCTCCCAGCTCTGCCGGATGGCTTTCGCACCCTGAACGAGCTGCCGTTCGTCGTCCGGCTGGGCGGCTCACCGCTGGTCAAGCTCCCCGCGCTCGGTGGTCCCGGCGAGTGGAACGACGCGACCAGGGCGCTTCGCCACAGGGCGCTCGAGCTCTCTCTCGGCGCTGGGCCTGAGGCGGGCGAGGGGCTCATCGAAGCGATGGAGTGGCCCGAGCTACGGGAGATGGACTTCGTCCACGCGCCGGTTCTCGAAGAGCACCACTCCATGCGCCTGATCATCCCGGAGATCGGAGTCCCCGAGGCTCGCGGCCTCCCGCGTGCGCTCACACGTCTGGGGAGTCAAGGATCGCACCGCTACTGGCTTCTGCTCGGGGTGCAGCTGTCGGATTCTGTGGTGCGACTCCGCCTCATGGCGCAACTCTTCTCCGCGGGCTTCTTCCAGGCAGACCCACAGAGCCACTACCGTCGCCCGTCACGCGCCGGGGCAGCAGTCAACGTCACGAAGCTCAGCCCACGAGCGACCGACCTGCTGGAGTGGTCGGAGTTCGACTTGGTGCACGCGCGACTCGAGCAGGTCACTGCCCACCTTCGGCACTACGGCGACCACCTTGCAGCCACAAGCGGGCTCACGTCGTGGCCCGCATCGAACACGGAGTGCACAGTCAGATGAGCCTTGTTGAGGAGTGGCGGGCGGAGTTCAGAAGGCTCGAGCGCCCCTGCCCCTGGCCGGGCCCACGGCCGCTGACGCCCGAGAAGGACGGCGCCGCACCGTGGCGGTTCGTCGGCCGGACGTCGGAGATGCGGGGGTTCCTCAACGCCGTGCAGGACCACTCGCTGGTCCTGCTCCACGGCGAGTCGGGGGCGGGCAAGTCGTCGCTCCTCAACGTGGGCCTGCTTCCCATGCTCGAACGAGGCCGGTTCGTGCCCCTCGTCTGCAACGAGTGGCACGGGATGCGGGGGAGTGCGGTCGAGGACGTCATCACGGCCGCCCTGACAGAGGCGCTCGACGAGGACGTCCGCGCGTTCATGTCCCTCGGCGGGCTCAGTCTCACGGAGGCGTTGGACGAAGTACATGACGGCCGCGCCGTGCTCGTCCTGGATCAATTCGAGGAACTCATCCGTGGCGACCAGGATGAGCTCGTCACCGTCCTCCGGTGGCTACGAAAGGTCAATGTGGACCGCCGCACGAAGGTGGTCCTCTCCCTCCGCTCCGAGTACCTCTACCGACTTGATGACTTCCTCCGCTCCGTCCGGCCGTTCAGCTCCACCACGGTCCGCCTCCCCCCGATGACCGACCCGGCGGACATCGCCGCGGTCGTCGGCAGTGGAAACCTGGGGGGCGCGCCCGCGATCGAGCCCCAGGCTGCCGACGGTCTGGTGGAGGCCTGGCTCGCGCTCGAGCCTCACCGGCCGGAGCGTTCGCTGCTGTACCTGCACGCGACCCTGTATGCGCTCTTCTGGGAAGCGCGGGGGCAGGGCCGGGACATCGTCACGACGGACGACCTCCGCGCCCTCCAGGAGGAAGCTGACGACCGCCAGGTAGCGGAATCCCCGTTCGCGGGGATCTTCGCAGCCGGCTTCTTCCGAACGATCCACAAGAAGATGGACCTCTGCGAGGACGCTTGTACCGTGCGCCGCGAAGAGGACGGCTCCTCCGGGGTGCTCGCCCACACGCCGCTCGTCGCCGCCACCCGGGAGCAGATCCGCCAGAGCGTCGCGCACCTCTCGAGCGGTGGCTACAAGGTCCAGCAGGAGCTGCCCAGCCTCTTCGGCCTCACGGCGGAGCGCGAGCTGGACGTCCTGGTGGACGCGCCTGGGCAGAGTCTGTCGCGCGCGGCGGTCACGCGCGTTGTCGAGGCGGTGACGGCACATCAGGGTGGGCTGGCAGCCGACCAGGCCGCCCCGCTCGACGTCCTGAGTGCCGCCCCCTCCCAGATCCTTCGGGCCGCGCAGGTGGCGACGCCCCAGGCCCTTCCTCAGTCAGGGACCGACGAGGCGATGGCGGCCTTCGGCGTCAGCCCGCAGCCCTGGGTGGTCGACCCGGGCGATGTCACAGCGGGCGTGCTCTTCGGGCGGTCGCCCTGGGAGCCGATGGTCGAGGAGGTCCGTGCCTTCGCGTTCGCCATGGAATGGCTGCGGGAGGCTTCAATCGTCCGCATCAGCGCCCCGTCCGGGACAGTGACGGCCACTCTGGTCCATGACGGCTTCGGACCGGCCCTGAAGTCGTGGGCTGCCCAGCCCGGGCTCTCTCCGCTCCATGCCGTCAGCGCACTCAGTGCATTCCGTGGTGAGCAGTGGGAGTGGCAGCAACACGGCTTCCTTGACGGTGGGGACGGCTGGCGGGTCATCCCCAACGTGCGCTGGAGGGCGTGCGAGCTCAGGCGCACCGACCTGCGGCGCGTCGTCTTTGTCAACTGCGACTTCCGGGGCACCCGCTTCGTCCGGTGCCGACTCGAAGGCGTCACCTTCGTGAACTGCCTGCTCGACGGCGCCACCTTCGAACTCTGCACCGTTGTCGGGCGCAGCGCCGAGCACGACCCGAGGACACCCGCGTACATGCCCAACGGGTTGCCGGACTTCGTCTTGACCATGCCGGAGGGCCTGCTGGAGGACTTCCGGTACTACCGGGGCGCCTCGATGGAGACCGAGTCCGTGCTGTACTCCCCGACGTCAGGGGTGGCCGCGGTCCCGTGGGCGGGCGACGCGCGCGCCGCGGACGCGATGAAGATCCCGTGGAGTACCGGGGGGCTCACCATGGTGGGTGGGCGTCTGAGTTCGTTGATGTTCCAGGGCTGCGACTTCTCGAGTGGTCGTATGACGTTGGCGCACATCGCCGGGTCGTCGCTAGATCTGGTGGAGCAGGAGCACGTCGACCTGACGTTGTCCTGGTGCGCGATCCTCGGTCTCACGGTTTCGGACAAGGTGGGCACCCAAGCCGTGAGCGGCGGGACGATCAGGCTCGACGCAACCGAGTGCGTGCTGGCTAATACATGGCTCGGCCCCAACCTGACCGGAGAGGTCGAGGTCAGGGCCAGCCAGATCTATGGCCTCACGAACCTGTCACCGGGGCTCGCGGTCGTCGTCGACAACTGCGCGTACGGGGCTGTGTTCAACGCCTCGACTACGGACGACGCGGCTGAGGTCTTCGGTTCAGGGACCCCGACGACGGTGGAGAGGACGATCGCGACTTTCGCCAACTACTCCGCCCGGATCGCGTATCGGTCTCGCCCGGCTGAGGTCGAGCTCGTCCGCCGGGTGCTCGAGGGCCGGGCCGACGGCTAAGCCAGGCGCTTGTCGTCAGCGGTGGTCGAGCGCACGATTCAGCACGTGCTCGAGCAGCGCCATGCGCACGAACAGACCGGCGTCGCTGTGTGCGAACGCCCGCACCCGTGGGTCCGCGAACGCCTCCCGGCTGATCTCGTCGATCACCGGCAGTGGCGAGGTGACGACGGCCGGTGCCGGCAGCATCGCCAGCGACTCGGGCGTCACCCGCATCACCGTCCGTTCAGGCTCGCTGGCCGCGCCGTGCGGGATGCCGGCGACGTAGAGGAGGTCGACGTCCTGGGCGTCGTCGAAACCCCCGATCGTCGTGATCCGCGCTAGGTCGGCGGGTATCGCGAACCCCTCAAGCAGCCCAGGGGTGGTGATCAGGCGGAGGGCGCGCGGCCGAAACGCCGGTCGCCGCATCAGCCGCAGCAAGCTCGCCACGGAGCGCATCCGGGGGTCTCCGCAGATGCCGACGACCACACCGGCGAGCCCGCCGAGCTCCCGCTCAGCGGCGTAGAGGTCGATGAACGCCTGCGAGGGATGCTCCATCGCGGGACCCCGGTCGCCCCCGCTGAGGACCGGGGTCGCCGAGTCGTCGGGGATCACGTCACCCAGCAACGGGACACCCGGACGGGCGACCACCACGTCCGTGTAGCCCATGAGGGTCCGAAGGGTGTCGTGCACGCTCTCCGGCATCGAGATCTCGCTCGCCCGCTGCACCACCACGCCGACCGCGGTGCCGCCGAGGCGCGCCGTCGCCGCCGTGAAGCCCACCCGCGTGCGTAGCGACGTTTCAAGGAAGAGCAGTCCGACGACGGGCCCCCGCCCCGCCGGCATCGCGGGATGACGGTCGGCGGCACCTCGCTCGTGCGCCGCGGCACGCACCAGGACGTGTCGGATCTCGTCGTCGGTCAGGTCGTCGACCGACCGCAGGACGGCACCCATGGTCAGTGCATCACCGGGCGCGGATGCCGGTACTCCACCGTCCCTTCGCGGCCGACCGCGAAGTTGAGGGTGTTGTGGCTGCAGGGCGGACAGTCCGGTCCCAGGATGGTGCCGAGGTCGGTGACGATCTCGGTGGCCCTCAGCAGGACGTCGCGCAGCTCGTCGGCGTCGGGAGGGCGGACGTCCCGCAGAGGCGTCACCGGGTCCGGCCTGAACGGGCTCAACACCGGCAGGCCGCCGCGCTCCGCGATCGCGCGGACGCCGGCGAGCGTCCCTTCCTCCGGCTCGAGCCCGACGAGCAGCATCGACCGCACCCGCCCTGGCCCGAGGACTGCCGCAGCGTCCTCGATGGTGCGCAGGTAGTGCTCCAGGCCCTGGTTGTACTTGCTCCGCGCGACGTCCTTGGCGCGCGCTCGGTCGTACACCTCGAGGTTGATCGAGAGCTCGTTGACGCCCAGCCGAGCGAGCTCCGGGACGTCCAGCACGCCGGTCACGGGCGCCATCATGATGTCGACGGGGAGGTCGGGGAAGGTCGTGAGGATCGTGCGATACAGCTCGCGGTGGAAGCCGACGTCCTTGGGCTTGGGGGTGCCGCCCGAGATGAGGAGGTGGTAGGCAGGCTGCGCGGCGTCGGTGAGCGCCACGCGCACCGCCTCCACGCACGCCGGGATCGACTTGAGCGTGTAGACGCTGATCGGGTCGTCGTACGGGATGTTGCAGAACGTGCACGTCATCGCGCAGCCCCGGATGGGGGACAGGCGGGCACGGTCGCCGTGCGTGACGACGTAGTGGTTCAGCGGTCCGCCCGCGGAGCTCGTGCCGTGGTAGTCGGGCTGCGGCCAGTAACGGACACCACTCTCCAGGGCGCCGCTCCGCAAGAGGAGCCCATCGCCGTCCACGTCGAGCACCGCGGCCGGCGCCGCTACGAAGTTGGGGTTGTGGTCGACGATCGGCGCGTTCACCCAGACGTCGTCGTCGAGCTCCAGGATCAGCCCCGACGTCGAGGCGTAGTCCGCGGGCGTGAGGCTCTTGCCGTGCGTCACCTCGGCGAGCCAGCCCCGGGCGGCGGCGCTGAGCGTCAGGCCCTCGGCCAGCAGCTGCAGCTTCAGTTCTTGGGCCTGCGTGAAGTCGCCCATCGTCCCTCCGGCACTCCCCGGCGGTGTCCCAGGGCACTTGGGAGGCTACTGCCTGCGCCACCGGCCCGACGAGGACGCCCGCATCGCGACGACGTCGGCGTCGCCTCCCAGCCGGCCGCGCCTGGCCGCCCGCCGGTGGCGCCACGGCCCTTGGACCCTGGAAACGGGAGTAGGCGGATCTACGCTGAGTCGTCGCGGGGACCGTGAGACCCGCCCGAGCGAGCGGGGTGCGGATGCCACCGATCATCGGTGTCACGAGCGCCGACGCCCACCCGACGCCGCGGAAGAACGCGTTCCTCAGCCGCGTAGGCGTCCGGCTCCGTGCCGACCGACCCCACATCGCGCCGTCGGTGCGCTTCACGGTGCGGTCCGAGGTCGTCGGCGGGGATCTCTTCGCCAGGCTCTGGTTCCGCACGCGAGGCTGCTCCAAGGACCGGCAGGGCTCGTGCACGTTCTGCAACTACGGCGGGGGCGGCCCGACGGAGCCCCAGGACATCGTGCGCGGCGTGGCGGATGGCCTCGTGGAGGCGGCAGCGCTGGCGCCGCAGACCCTGCTGGTCTCACCGTCGGGGAGCATGTTCGACCCGGTCGAGGTTCCCCCGTCCGCGCGCCATGCCGTTCTTCGGCTCATCGCGGGCACGGAGGTCCCCGAGGTGATCTGCGAGACCCGCGCGGAGACGGTCACGGACGGGGTGCTCGCGGAGTGGGTCGGTGCCCTGGCCGGCAAGCGCACCTATGTCGAACTGGGTCTGGAGTCCGCCGATCCCTGGATCTCGACGTGGTGCTTGAACAAGACGCTCGACCGAGCGGACTATGTCGCGGCCGTCGAGCGGACCAGGGCGCACGGGGTCGGGGTGATCACCAACGTCGTTGTGGGCACGCCGTTCCTCGAGCCGCAGGAAGCGGTCGAGGACGCCGTCCGCAGCATCAGGTGGGCATTGGCGGCGGGATCGACGTCGGTGGCGCTCTTCCCCTTGCACGTGCGCGGCTGGACGGTACTCGAGCGCCTGTGGCGGAGCGGGCAGTACGCGCCGCCGTCGCTGTGGTCGCTCGTGGAGGTGCTGCATCGTCTGGGGCCTGACGCGGTGGACCGGGTCACGATCTCCTGGCACCGGGACTACGACGCGGAGCTGGGAGGGGAGGCGGAGGACCCGACGCGTGCCCTGGCGTCCCCGACGACGTGCCCGCGGTGCGGGCCGGTGGTGCTCGACGCGCTCGACGGCTTCCGTGCGGGCGGCGGCTGGCCCGTCGTGGCGGCACTGGACGGCCTCGCGTGCACATGCCACGACGACTGGCGGCGCTCGCTCGAGGTGACCAGCGGCCCGGAGGCGCTCCGCGACCGTGTGATCCACGGGTACGAGGTGCTCGGGCGCGACGTCCTGGGCGCCGACTGGTGGGCACGGCACGGCGCCGAGACAGTGAACCATCTCGGCACCGCCGGCAGCGGGATGACCGCCATCTCATGATGGCGAGACGTCCGTCGCCGTCGCGACCACTCGCGCGTGGCGCCGACGACGGCGGATCCCGGTAGCGCTGCGACCAGGGTCGACGAGGACACATCTTGCGTCGGGCTCTCAGCGACAGCGTCGCCGCGCCACAGACCCGAGGAGAGCACCGCCATGCCTGCCCAGCCGATCACCGACCAGCTGCTCGCCGACGAACGTTCCACGGCGGCACCGGCTGCCGTCAGCGGCGCCTTGGTGCGGCCGGTACTGGAGCAGCTAGGGGTGGCCTGAGTGTCGGACGCCGATGCCACGATCGATCTCCCCCAAGAGCGCCGTCCACCCCGCTCGGACGCCCGCGCTGATGCTCGAAGGACCGCCATGGCTCGCTCGATCGGCACGCTCTCGGCCGTCGTACGCGTAGAGGCGGGCGTCTCCGTGGATGGCCCTCTCACCTTCGAGGTCGAGTGCCTGACCAGCCGCACGGCGCGCCGTGGTCCGCGCCACCCGGTGACGCTCCACCCCGACGGCGTGCTCGAGACCCCGCACGACCTCGCCGCGGAGCGGGTCGCCGTCGCGCTCGGAGGCTACTGCTCGTGCCTGGAGCTCGCCGAGGCGGCGCCACGCTTCCTCGCGGACGCCGTCGGCCTCCTCACGCGCCGTGCTCGCCCGCCGCTGCGGCGCCGGGCGGACGGGCGTTGGTCGCTACGGCGCAGCAGTGAGTGCGGTTGCCCGGTCTCCTTCCGCTCGGCGGCGGACGCCGCGGCGCACGCTCGTGCTGCCCGGCACCTCGCCGCGGTGCACGGGACGCGAGAGCGGCTCGTCCGCGGGATCCTCGAGGGCCTCGGACAGGTCCTGCCGAGCGCAGCTCGGGATGCCCCGGAGCTGGCGGAGCGCGTCCGCGAGCCCAGGGGACCGGACCGACTGTGGGCCGCGGGCCTGCACCCCGACGACGCCCTCGCGTGGTCGCGTCTCGCCGTCGCCGTGACCGAACCCCTGCCAGTGTCCTTCTACCTCGGCCTCGCCTACGGCGAGGCGGACCACGCGTTCGTCCGCGAAGCCCTGTCGGGTCGCCCCGACGGCGACACCGCGGCATGGCTCGCCTGGTTCCCGACCGACGTCGGAACCGGGCCCGCGTGCAGGGTCCTGCTGGCAGCCGGCCTGCCGCGCAACGACGTCCTCGGACTCCTGTCGGCCGGGGTGGAGGGAGACCGGCTCACCGCGCTCAGCGAGGAGTCCGATCTGCCGACGGAGGTCGTCGGGCGCCAGCTCGCCGCGTGGGCGCGGGCGGACTGCTGGCCCGAGGGCGGCCACCTGCGGATCCTCGCACGGCACGGCCTGACCGCCCACTGCCCCTCCGCGGCTCTGCTGGACCGACTGCTCGCCGACGCCGCTGCGCTGGCCGCGCCGCCGTCGCGGACCGAGCTGGGCGTCATGGCGGCACTCGTCGGCGGTCGCGCCGGCGTGCTGGAAGCACTCGACCGCGGCATGAGGTCCGCGGCCGATCTCGTCGACTCGATGGAGGAGCGGTGACGGTCAGAACCCGAACGGAGTACGAGCACGTCCTGCAGGCGGTGGGCATCTGCGTCAGTGCGCGGATCCCTGTGCTGCTGTGGGGAAACCCCGGCGAGGGCAAGACGGCGGTCATCGAGTCCGCCGCCGAGCAGGGCTGGCACGTGGAGTCGCTCATCGTCTCCCACTACGAGCCGAGCGACTTCGCCGGCCTGCCAGTGGTCACCGGTGACGGCGCGGTGGAGCTCGCTCCGCCGGGCTGGGCGAAGCGGCTCGCCGCGGCGGAGGGACCGGCCATCGCGTTCTTCGACGAGTTCTCCACCGCGGCGCCGGCGCTCCAGGCCGCCGCACTTCGCCCCCTCACCCACTACCAGGTAGGTGCGCTCACCCTGCCGGAGACCGTCTCCTTCGTGGCGGCCGCCAACTCGGCCGACGTGGCAGCCGCCGGTTGGGAGCTCGCTGCTCCGACGGCGAACAGGTTCGTCCACCTCGACTGGTCACTCCCGCTGGAGGTCTACGGGGAGTGCCTGGTCACGGGTGCATGGCCCACGCTGCCCGTGCACGACGCCGTCCCGGACCTCGAGCGTCGCCGCGCTGCTGAGCTCGTGCGGGTGGCCGGTTTCCTGCGTGCGCGTGAGTCGCAGCTGTCGGCGATCCCGCGGTCGGCAGATGCGCGGGGGCGCGCCTTCCCGACGCCGCGGACCTGGGACTACGCCGCCCGCCTGCTGGCATTCGCAGCTGCCGTCGGCGCGCCGAACGAGGTGCGTCGCCTGCTCGCGACGGGTTGCGTGGGTGAGGCGACGGCGCACGAGTACCTGGCCTGGGTGTCGGCCCTCGACCTGCCTGATCCCGAGGTGCTGCTCGCCGACGTCGAGGGTGCGGACTTCTCAGGCCTGCGCGCCGACCGCGTGTACGTCACCCTCCAGTCGGTGCTGGGTGCCGTGGTACGTCGGCCGACCGCCGAGCGGTGGGCGGGCGCTGTGCGCCTGTGTGCGGCTGCGGCACGGGCCGTGGGTGTGGACCCCGCCGTCCCCGTGGTACGCGCGCTCGTGCGCGACGGGGTACGCCCCACGGGAGCGCGGGTCCCCGCGGAGATCTCCGTCTTCGCGGCCGCGTTGTCGCTGGCGGGTCTGCTTCCCGGGGCGGCGTGATGGACCTGGATCGCCTCGCAGCGGCGAAGCTCTGGCTGGTGTCGCCGTCGGGCGGCGCCGTCGTCGACGGCCCCCGCGGCCTCCCGTACCTGGCTCATGCGCTGTACGCGCTCGTCGCCGTGCCGTCGCCCGACGTCCCGCGCGCCACCGTCGACGAGCGTTGGCGGCTCTACGTCAACCCGGACTGGCTCACGGCGTCCTCCGTCCCCGAGATCGGTCGAGAGCTGGCGCACCTCGTGTGGCACCTGCTCGCCGACCACGCGACGCGGGCGCGTGACGTCGGCGTCCGCCGGGACACGGCTGGCGCCTGGCGCGACGCGGCCGACGTCACCGTCCACTCGACGCTCCTGCCCGACCTTCTGGTGCCGACCGGGCTGCCGTCTGCGCGCGAGCGGCGGCTGCCACCCGGGCGGTCGGCCGAGGAGTGCTACGCCGTGCTCTCGCGCCTGCGCGTGATGCCCGAGCCGGACGACGGTCACGGCCACCGCCGTGAGGAGCCGCTCGGGCCGGCAGACGGCTGCGGCAGCGGCGCCGACGGCGTGCCACGCACGCACGAGCTGCCGGACGACGTCGACGCGCACGGCGGCCTCCAGGTGGTGGACGCTCGCCATGTCCGCCGCATCGTCGCCATCGACTACTGCGAGCACCAGAAGCGTCGCGGAACCCAGCCGGGCGACGCGTGGCGCTGGGCGCGGTCGGTGCTCGAGCCGCGCGTTCCCTGGGAGCCGGTCCTCGCGCGCGCCGTGCGCCGTGCTGTCGGGTATGCCGCCGGGCGCGGGGAGTACACGTACACGCGCCCGTCCCGGCACCGGACCCCTGGCATCGTCCTCCCCGGCCAGCGCAGACCCGTACCGCGTGTCGCGCTCGTCGTAGACACCTCGGCGTCCGTCGACGACGCCCTCCTCGCACGCGCCCTCGGTGAGGTGGACGGCGTCCTGCGTGCACTGGGCGGGTCGGCGGTCACCGTCTACGCCGTGGATGCCGCCGCGCAGGCCGTGACGACGGTCCGCCGCGCCGTCGACGTGCGCCTCGGGGGCGGCGGTGGCACCGACATGCGGGTCGGGCTGGCCGTTGCCGGCGATGCCCGCCCCCGGCCCGAGGTCTTCGTCGTACTGACGGACGGCGACACGCCCTGGCCCGCGACCCCGCCGCCGGGGGCCGCTGTCATCATCGCCCTCCTGGGCCGGGCGGGGGAGGTCCTGCCTCCTACCCCGGCGTGGGCGGACCGCGTCGAGTGCTCTCTCGAGTAGTGGGAGAGGGCACGCATCGCGCGGGCCGCATGGAGTACGGCGACGGCGCGCGCGCTTCTCGACGGCCCACCCTCATAACCCAGAGGTCGCAGGTTCAAATCCTGCCCCCGCTACAAGCTCAGAGGCCCTCTCGATCTTCGGATCGAGGGGGCCTCTGGCGTCGGTGAGGCGGAACGGCGCGGGGGTACGGTCCTCCGTGAGGTGTCAGGTGAGTCGGCCCGGCGCCCCGCCGCCGGTCGTCGTCGGCCGCGCCGCGACATGTCGAGAACGCTCGACCGGTTCCGTCCCAGGCGTGAGACTGAGCACGGCCCGAGGAGGCGACGCGATGAACGAGCAGGAGATCAGCGACATCCTGGCCCGGCCCTACGCGCAGCAGCTGCTGCACTGCACGGACGTCGCTCGGCTGGCCTACGTGGGCATCGATGGCGACCCGCGCGTCGTCCCGATCGCCTTCTGGACCGAAGGTGACCGCGTCACGATGGCGACGACGCCGAGGGCGCCCAAGGTCGCCGCCCTGCGCGTGAACCCCAAGGTCGCGATGACCATCGACACCGCCGCCTTCCCTCCCAAGGTCCTGCTGATCCGCGGCACCGCCGAGCTCCAGACCGTCGACGGCGTCCCCGACGGGTACCTGGAGGGCGGGCGCCGGTCCATGACGGACGAGCAGTACGCCGACTGGGAGGCCGGCGTGAAGGGCCTCTACGGCCAGATGGTGGTCATCCGCGTGACGCCGACCTGGGTGAAGCTTCTCGACTTCGAGACGACGCTCCCGCAGGCGGTCGCCGAGCTCGTTCGGGCGAAGGCCGCCGAGCGGCCTGGTCCGTACGACTGACGCGCGGCTCGTGTCGCCGGCCGCCGCCGGCGAAGGCGGCTCGGAGCCTTGCGCAGGCAGCCGTCGCGGTACCGAGTCGTAACTCCTCGTCATCGGGGCATTGACTCCGGGTGAAATTCGGGGTCATATGAGCGCCCAAGCGCGTGAGATCTGACGACCCGCCAGGCGGCGCGCGGCGCTCTGACCCATCCCCTAGGAGGCACATCAGTGTCGATCCACTCCTCCAGGACGCGGAGCCGCATCCTGGCCGCCCTCGCCGGAGCCGGCGTCGTGGCGGCATCGCTGTCCACCCCGGCGACCGCGGCGCCCGACCCGGCCCCGACCGCCCCACCCGTCGCGCTGGCCGACGGCAACTACGTCGTCATCTTCCGCCAGGCGCCCTCCACCACCTATGAGGGCGGCGTCGACGGCTACGCAGCCACGAAGGCGCCCAGAGGCAAGAGCTTCGAACACTCGCGCACGGCGGTGCAGAGGTACGAGGCCTACCTCAAGACCCAGCAGACGACGGCGCTCGCCTCGGTCAGCGCGCAGCCGCTCGAGTCCTACGCCACCGTGATCAACGCGGCCACCGTGCAGCTCACGGCCGAGCAGGCCGCCGACCTGCTGCAGCGCAAGGACGTCCTCGCGATCACGCCCGACGAGGAGCGGGCTCCCGACACGGTGAGCTCGCCCGAGTTCCTCGGTCTCGAGGGCGCGAACGGCAACGTCTGGGCGCAGACCGGCGGCACCGCGAAGGCGGGGGCGGGCACCGTCGTCGGCGTCATCGACACCGGCTACTGGCCGGAGAGCGCATCCTTCGCGGGGTCGAGGATGACCACGGCGAAGAGCGTCTCGGCAGCGGCGCCCGGTCCCGTGTACTCCACCGCCAAGGCGTCGGGCGGAGCCAAGGCCACGCTGTTCTACAAGGCCGACGGCGGCACGTTCACCGGCGCGTGCGTCGCCGGGGACGAGTTCCCCGCGGACACCTGCAACACCAAGGTCATCTCGGCGCGCTACTTCGACACGGGCTTCGTCAACAGCGTCAAGCACAAGGACTGGTCTCCCGCCGAGTTCCGCTCGGCGCGCGACGGCGACGGCCACGGGTCGCACACGGCCTCGACGGCCGCGGGCAACTACGGGGTGCCGATGGTGATCGAGGGTCGCGACTTCGGGACCGGCTCCGGGATGGCGCCTGCCGCCAAGCTGGCCATCTACAAGGTCTGCTGGGAGGACACCGATCCCGACACGGGCGGCTGCTACACCTCCGACTCCGTCGCCGCCATCAACCAGGCGGTCATCGACGGCGTGGACGTGATCAACTACTCCATCTCCGGTGCGACGAACACCGTCGTGGACGCGGTCGAGTACGCGTTCTACGGTGCGGCGAGCGCAGGCGTGTTCGTCGCCGCATCGGCCGGGAACTCCGGACCGGGCGCCTCGACCGTCGCGCACAACAGCCCGTGGGTGACCACGGTCGCCGCGAGCACGCACGCCCTCTACGAGGGCACGGTCCAGCTCGGTGCCGGCGGGCCGGTGTACAAGGGCGCGAGCATCAGCGACACCGGCCTCCCGACGCAGACGGCCACCGTGCTGTCGACCAGCGCCGGGGCGCCGGGTGCGGCGACGGACGCAGTGCGGCTGTGCGGCCCGAGTTCACTCGACCCCGCTGCGGTGACGGGCAAGATCGTCGTCTGCGACCGCGGCGTCTACGACCGCGTGGCGAAGTCGGCGGAGGTGAAGCGCGCCGGCGGCGTCGGCATGATCCTCACCAACGTCACCCCGGGCAGCCTGGACGCCGACCTCCACAGCGTGCCCACCGTGCACGTCGACGAGGTCGCGGGTGCGGCCGTCAAGGCCTACCTGAACGGCGGCGGCACGACCACCGCCCTGCTGCCGGGCAACCAGACCGGCGTCGTGACACCGGTGCCGCAGATCGCGGGGTTCTCCTCGCGCGGTCCGGCCCTGGCCAACGACTCCAGCCTGCTCAAGCCGGACATCGCGGCGCCGGGCGTCAGCGTGGTCGCGGCCGTGGCGCCGCCGTCGGGCTCGGGTCGGAGCTTCGACCTCTACTCGGGCACGTCCATGTCCTCGCCGCACATCGCGGGGCTGGGCGCCCTCTACCTCGGGGTGCACCCGACGTGGAGCCCGGCGGCGGTCAAGTCCGCGATGATGACGACCGCCTACGACCTGAAGAACCCGAACGGGACGGCTGCGACCAACCCGTTCGCCCAGGGCGCGGGTCACGTCGACCCGACCCGGTTCTTCGAGCCCGGTCTGGTCGTGGAGTCGGGCGTGGCCGACTGGGCCAAGTTCTTCACCGGTCAGGGGCTCCCGCTGGCCGCGGAGGGCATCGACCCGAGCGACCTGAACTACCCGTCGATCGCCGTCGGGCAGCTGCCGGGGTCGCGGACCATCACCCGCACGTTCACCGCGGTCACGCCGGGCACGTACACCGTGGCGGTGGCCGTGCCGGGCTTCGACATCACGACGTCGGCGGCCTCGCTGACCTTCGGTGCCGCCGGGGAGAAGAAGTCGCTCGACATCACGTTCACGCGGAGCACCGCTCCGCTGGCGGCGTGGGCGACCGGCTTCGTGACCCTCACCGGTCCTGAGGTCGTCCGGATGCCCGTCGCGCTGCGGCCCGTGTCCGTGTCGGCGCCCGCCGAGGTCAGCGGGACCGGCGCCTCCGGTTCGGTGGACGTCACCGTGGGGGCCGGCTTCACCGGCAACCTGCAGGTCCAGCAGGGCGGCTTCGCACCGGGGACGGTCCAGACCGGCTCGCTGGCTCCGGGGGAGACCCTCGAGTACGTCGTCACGATCGCGGCAGGCACGTCGCTCGCGCGCTTCGACCTCGATGCGGCGAACGACGGGGCCGACCTCGACCTGTACGTGTACCGGATGAACGCGGCGGGCACGGCGCTCGTCGCGGTCGCCGGCCAGTCGGCGACCGGCTCGGCCGACGAGCGGGTCGACCTGCGCAACCCGGCGGCGGGCAAGTACTACGTCGTCGCGGAGGGCTTCGCGAACGCGGCGGGTGAGTCGACCGCCGCGTTCACGCAGACCGACTACCTGGTGACGCCCGCCACGACGCTCGGGGCGCTCACCGTCACGCCCAACCCGGTGCCCGTGACCCAGGGCGCGGAGAGCACGTTCCAGGTGTCGTGGAGCGGTCTCGACCCCGCCACGCCGTACCTGGGCTGGGTCGGCTACGACGGCGCTCTCGCGCCGACGATCATCTCGGTCAACTGACCGGGTAGGCAGGCGGCGCCGGAAGTGCCCCGCCGGTCATGGACCGGCGGGGCACTTCGCTGCTCGGCGCCGTCGGATCGACCCGCTGCCCTCGGATCGACTCGCTGCCCACGGATGGCCTTCGGCGCGCGTCAGGAGCGCGCCAGCTCCTCGGCGTCGGGCTCCTCGATCTCCCCCGTCAGGTCGGGGCTGCGTCGGCGCAGCATCCGCCCGATCGTCACGTGCATCCAGACCGCGCTCACGAGGGCGAGGGTGAACAGCAGGAGGAACGTCGACTGAGGCATGCCGGTCCACGCCTGCAGGTACGCGAACATCGGGGGCAGGAAGAACCCGCCCAGGGCACCGAGGGTGCCCACGAGCCCGCCCACCGCGCCGACGTCGTGCGGGAAGTACTCGGGGATGTGCTTGAACACGGCAGCCTTCCCGACCCCCATGGAGACGCCGACGAGGAACACCAGGGCGGTGAACGGCACGATGCCGAGCTCGTACGGCAGGACCTCGCGGAAGCCGCTCGGCTCCACCTCCGGGGAGACCCGCAGGACGATGTAGCCGTAGGGCATCATCAGGATCCCGCAGGCCACGAGCATCGCGCCGAAGGTCCAGTACATGACGATGCGCGCGCCGTACCGGTCGGCCAACCAGCCGCCGACGGGTCGCAGCAGGCTCGCCGGGAAGATGAACAGCGCGGTGAGCAGTGCGGCGACGGCGAGGCTGACGTCGAAGACGTCGACGTAGTACTTGGGCAACCAGGCCGACAGTGCGACGTAGGCGCCGAAGACGACGACGTAGTACAGGCTGAACCGCCACACGCGCACGTGCCGCAGCGGGGCGAGCATCTCCCGCAGCGGGCGGCCCTTGCCCGGGGTCCTGTCGTGCCGCGGTGCGAGCGTCCACATCGCCACGGCCATGGCGATGAGCAGGGCGGTGTACATCAGGGGCACGAACCGCCACCCGTCGAACGTCAGACCGAGGACGGTCAGTGACGGCACCGCAGCGATGAGCGCCGGGCCGACCAGCTTGGTGACGGACGCCCCGACGTTGCCTGCGCCGAAGACGCCCAGCGCGAAGCCCTGCCGCTCGCGCGGGAACCAGGCCGAGTTCCAGGCGATGCCCACGCTGAACGCGTTCCCGGCGAACCCGGCGAAGAACGCGAAGACCAGCAGCGTCGTGAACGTCGTCGCCTGCGACACCAGGAAGGTCGGCAGCGCGGTGGCGAGCAGCATCAGGATGAACACCCGGCGCCCCCCGAACCGGTCGGTGAGCAGGCCGGCCGGCAGACGCCACAGTGCGCCGTTGAGGATCGCCGTGGCGGTGAGCCAGGACAGCTCGACGTCGGTCAGCCCGAACTCGTCGCGGATCGGGACGCCGAGGACGCCGAACATGAGCCACACCGCGAACATGAGCGTGAAGCCTGTGGTCGACAGGGCGAGGACGCGGTTGCGTGGGCCGGACGGCTCCGCAGAGCGCGCGTCGGCGGGCGGCCCGGCCAACGGCGTCGTGAGCGGCCCGGCGGCAGCGGCCGGCGGAGCAGGGGAACGGCCGTCGTCGGCTCGGCTCATCTGTCGTCTCCCTGGACGGGGCGCCTTGCGGACGCCTCACGGTGACGGCGCACGTCGTCCTGGCCGGGCCGGCACGACTCCCGACGCGACCACGGCGCACCCTTGCCGCGATAGTAGGCGGCCGCTCCTGCCATCAGAAGGGTCCGACCCCGCCAGCGCGGCGCAGCACCTCCTCGGCGTGCTTGAGGATCGGGCCGTCGACCAGCTGGCCCCGCCACCGGAACGCCCCACGCTCGCCGCGCGCCGCCTCGAGCAGCGCCCGTGCCCGCTCGACGTCGTCGGGCGTGGGCCGGTAGCCCGCGCGGACCACGGGGACCTGCCCCGGGTGGATGCACGCCGTCGCACCGAAGCCCGAGGCGACCGCGTCGGCGACCTCTGCCGCGAGACCGTCGTGGTCGCCGATGTCGACGTGCACGGCGTCGATCGCGGCCTTGCCGTGCGCGCGGGCGGCGACGAGCACGGCGGAGCGCGCGTGCCGGGCGACGTCGCGGTAGGCGCCGTCGGGCCGCCGGCTGGAGGAGCCGCCCAGGGACGCGACGAGGTCCTCGGCGCCCCACATCAGGGCGACGACGCCGGGCGCCGCGGCGATCTGCGCGACGTCGAGCAGGCCCGCGGCCGTCTCGACGAGGGCGACGACGTCGTACCCCGCGAGCCCCGCGACGTCGGCGGCGCCCGCGCACTTGGCGAGCATCACGGTGCGGTAGCCCGTCTGCGCGAGCGCGGCGAGGTCGGCGTCGTGGTCGGGCGTGCCGGCGGGGTTGATGCGCACGATGGTCCGCGCCGGGTCGAGGTCGCTCGCCGCCAGGGCTTCGCGGGCACGTGCCTTGTCGTCCGGGGCGACGGCGTCCTCCAGGTCGAGGATGACGGCGTCCGCGCGCTCCGCCGCCTTGGCGTACCGGTCCGGCCGGTCGGCGGGGCAGAACAGGAGGGCCGGCCCCAGGGTGAAGCTCACCGGTGTGCCTCCCGCATCCACATGAGCACGGTGCGCGTCGCCGTCGCCACCACGACCCCGTCCTGGTTGCGTCCGGTGTGCGCGAACGTAACAACGCCCTGACCGGGCCGGGACGCGGACGGCCGACGGTCCGCCACCACCGTCTCGGAGTAGAGCGTGTCGCCGTGGAACAGCGGGTGCGGGAAGGTGACGTCCGTCAGGCCCAGCTGGGCGACGATCGTGCCCTGCGTCAGCTGGGCGACGGAGCTGCCGACGAGCGTCGCCAGGGTGAGCATCGAGTTCACGAGGCGCTGGCCGAACGGCTGCGCGGCCGCCCAGGCGGCGTCCAGGTGCAGGCCCTGGGTGTTCATCGTCAGGGTGGTGAACAGGACGTTGTCCGCCTCGGTCAGCGTGCGGCCGGGACGGTGGAGGTAGCGGGTGCCGAGCTCGAGCTCGTCGAAGTACAGCCCGCGCTGCTCGACGTCTCTCACGCCGCCGCCTCGAAGCCGAGCTCGCGCGCGATGATCATCAGCTGCACCTCCGTGGTGCCCTCGCCGATCTCCAGGACCTTCGCGTCCCGGTAGTGCCGGGCGACCGGGTTCTCGTTGAGGAAGCCGTACCCGCCGAAGATCTGCGCCGCGTCCCGCGCGTTGGCCATCGCCGCCTCGCTGCCGACCATCTTGGCGATCGAGGCCTCGAGCTTGAACCGGCGGCCCGCGACGATCTTGCGGGCGGCGTCGTAGTAGGCGAGGCGGGCGGTGTGCACGCGGGCCTGCATGCGGGCGATCGTGAACGCGATGTGCTGGTTGCTGCCGATGGCGCGCCCGAAGACCTCCCGCTTGTGCGCGTACCGGACGGCCTCCTCGAGACACCCCTGGGCCGCGCCCGTGCAGAGTGCCGCGAAGGCGACCCGGCCCTCGTCGAGCGTCGCGATGAAGTTCGCGAAGCCGCGTCCCCGCTCGCCGAGGAGGTTCGCCTCGGGCACGCGCACGTCGGTGAGCGTGAGCGGGTGGGTGTCGGACGTGTGCCAGCCCACCTTGTCGTAGGGCGGGCCGACCTCGAGGCCGGCCGTGCCGCTCGGCACGACGATGGCGCTGAGCTCCTTGCGCACCGTCCCGTCGGGACGGGTCTCCTCGCCGGTCACCGCCATGACGGTGACCAGCCGCGTGATCGTCGAGCCCGAGTTCGTGATGAACTGCTTGCTCCCGTTGATGACCCACTCGCCGTTCTCGAGGCGCGCCGTGGTGCGCGTGCCTCCCGCGTCCGAGCCGGCGTCGGCCTCGGTCAGCCCGAAGCCGGCGAGCGCCTCGCCGCGCGCGAGCATCGGGAGCCACTCCCGCTTCTGCTCCTCGGTCCCGCCGCGGAAGATCGGCATCGCGCCCAGCCCGACCCCGGCCTCGAGCGTGACGGCGATCGACTGGTCGGCGCGGGCCAGCTGCTCGACGGCGAGGCAGAGCTGGAAGTAGTCCTTGCCACGGCCGCCGTACTCGGTCGGGAAGGGGAGGCCGAACAGCCCCATCTCGCCCATCGCGGCGATGATGTCGTAGGGCAGCTCGCGCTTGGTGTCGTACTCGTAGGCGGCCGGGGCGACGACGGAGTCGGCGAAGTCCCGGACCTGGTCGACGAGGCGCTGCTCCTCGGTGGTGAGCTCGTGGCTCATGAGGGTGTCCCTTCGGTGGCGGGGTGGACGTGGTTCTCGTGGGGCGCGATGGTGGCGACCACCTGGTCCAGCTGCACGCGGTCGGCGGGCCGGACGGCGAGGGCCACGGTGCCGTCGACCGTGGCGAGGAGCCGGTGCTCCATCTTCATCGCCTCGACGGTGAGCAGCGCCTGACCGGCCGTGACGCGGTCGCCGTCGGCGACGTCGAGGGCGACGACGGTGCCCGGCATCGGCGAGCGCACCTCAGGTGCGGCGGCCGTGCCGGACCGGGTACGGGTGCCGAACCGCAGCGCGGCGCGGGCGGCGGCGTCGTGCACGGTGAGCGCGACGCCGCCGCGCTCGGTCTCCACCCACGTGGTGGCGCCGTCGTCGGCGACGAGTAGGCGGTGCAGCACGCCGTCGAGCTCGAGCACGACGGTCCGGTCGTCGGCCCGACTCAGGCGGGCGCGGACCGGTGGCCCGTCCGCAACGCGTACGACGGCGTCGTCGGCGGCTCCCGTGACGGTCACCTCGACCGCGTCGTCCTCGCCCTGCCGCCCGCCGACCGCGACGGCGTACCGCGCCGCGAGCGGGCCGCCGACCCGCCAGCCGTCGCGGCGCCACGGGGAGTCGGCGTCGGCGGCCGCGGTGCGCGCTGCGACGCGACGCAGCGCCGCTGCGACGAGGGTGGCCGGCTCCGGGTCGGGCGGCTCGGGGTCGAGGCGGCCGAGGAGGCCGGTGTCGAGGCGGCCGGCGCGCACGTCGGCGTCGGCGAGGACGTCGCGCAGGTATCCGACGTTCGTCTCGACCCCGAGGACAGTCATGGACCCGAGGGCGGCGCGGAGCCGGTCGAGCGCCTCGCCGCGGTCAGCGCCCCAGGCGATCACCTTCGCGAGCATCGGGTCGAACGACGGCCCGACGACGAGGCCCTCGCGCAGCCCGCTGTCCACGCGCACGTGCCGGCCCGCCGGTTCGGCGAGCGCGAGCACCGTCCCGGTGGTCGGCAGGAACCCGCGCCCGGGGCTCTCGGCGTAGACGCGGGCCTCGACGGCGTGGCCGGTCAGCCGGACGTCCTCCTGCCGGAACGCCAGCGGCTCGCCCGCGGCGACGAGCAGCTGCTGCTCGACGAGGTCGACGCCGGTGACCAGCTCCGTGACGGGGTGCTCCACCTGCAGGCGGGTGTTCATCTCGATGAAGTACGCGTCGTCGGGGGAGTCGCCCGGCACGAGGAGCTCGACCGTGCCGGCGCCGACGTACCCGGTGCTGCGGGCCACCCGGCAGGCCAGCTCGCCGATGCGCTCGCGCATCGCGGCGTCGACGAGTGGGGAGGGTGCCTCCTCCACCACCTTCTGGTGGCGGCGCTGGAGCGAGCACTCGCGCTCGCCCAGGTGCAGCACGGTGCCGTGCGCGTCCGCGAGCACCTGGACCTCGATGTGCCGGGGGGCCGGCAGGTAGCGCTCGAGGAGCAGCCCGTCGTCGCCGAACGCCGCGGCGGCGACCCGCCGCGCGGTGCGGAGCGCGGCGGGCAGGTCGTCGAGGTGGTGGATCGCCTGCATGCCCTGGCCGCCGCCGCCGGCGGACGGCTTGACGAGCAGGGGGAGCCCGACGTCGCGGGCGGCGGCGAGCAGCTCGTCGTCGGACAGGCCCGCGGCCTCGGTGCCCGGGACCACCGGGACGCCGGCGCGTGCGACGTGCGCCTTGGCCCGGATCTTGTCGCCCATCAGGTCGATCGCCTCGGCTCCCGGGCCGACGAACACGACGCCCGCGGCCGCGCAGGCGCGGGGCAGGGCCGGGTTCTCGCTCAGGAAGCCGTAGCCGGGGTGGATCGCCTGCGCGCCGCTCCCCACGGCGGCCCCGACGACGGCGTCGACGTCGAGGTACCCGGAGCGTTCCGGTGTGCTCGCGAGCCGGACGGCGACGTCGGCGAGGTCGACGTGCACGGCGTCCCGGTCGGCGTCGGTGAACACGGCGACGGACCGGATACCGAGCCGGCGGAGGGTGCGGATGACGCGGCAGGCGATCTCGCCGCGGTTGGCGACGAGGACGCTCGTGAAGGGTGGGCGCTGTGTCATCGCGTCACATCCGGTACAGGGCCGTGGCCCGGTCGGGGAGCGGCGCGGCGGCGCACACGTCCAGCGCGAGGCCGAGCACGCGGCGGGTGTCCGCGGGGTCGATGATCCCGTCGTCCCACAGCCGCGCGGTCGACCAGTACGGGTTGCCCTGGCGCTCGTACTGCTCGCGGATCGGCTCGCGGAAGGCCGCCTCGTCCTCGGGTGACCACTCCTCGCCACGGGCCTCGGCCTGCTCCCGCCGGATCGTCGCCAGCACCGCCGACGCCTGCGGCCCACCCATCACCGAGATGCGGCTGGCCGGCCACATCCACAGGAAGCGCGGCGAGTACGCCCGGCCGCACATCGAGTAGTTGCCGGCCCCGAACGAGCCGCCGATGACGACCGTCAGCTTGGGCACGCGCGTCGTCGCGACGGCGGTCACCATCTTCGCGCCGTGCTTCGCGATGCCCCCGGCCTCGTAGTCCCGGCCGACCATGAAGCCGGAGATGTTCTGCAGGAACACCAGGGGGATGCCGCGCTGGTCGCACAGCTCGATGAAGTGCGCGCCCTTGAGGGCGGACTCGGCGAAGAGCACGCCGTTATTGGCGACGATGCCGACCGGGTGGCCGTGGACGCGGGCGAAGCCGGTCACGAGCGTGGTGCCGTACTCGCGCTTGAACTCGCGCAGCTCGCTCCCGTCGACGATCCGGGCGATCACCTCGCGGACGTCGTAGGGCGACTGGACGTCGACCGGGACGACGCCGTAGAGCTCGTCCGGTGCGACGGTGGGTTCGCGGGTCGGGGCGACGTCCCACGCGGGGGCGGCCGGGGCGGGGAGGGTCGCGACGATGTCCCGGACGATGCGCAGGGCGTGCGCGTCGTCGTCGGCCAGGTGGTCCGTGACGCCGGAGGTGCGCGAGTGCAGCTCGCCGCCGCCCAGCTCCTCGGCGGTCACGACCTCGCCGATGGCGGCCTTCACGAGCGGCGGGCCGCCGAGGAAGATCGTGCCCTGGTCGCGGACGATGACCGTCTCGTCGCTCATGGCCGGCACGTAGGCGCCGCCCGCGGTGCACGAGCCCATGACGCACGCGATCTGCGGCACCCCCGCGGCGGACATGCGGGCCTGGTTGTAGAAGATGCGGCCGAAGTGGTCGCGGTCGGGGAAGACCTCGTCCTGCTTGGGCAGGAAGGCGCCGCCCGAGTCCACGAGGTAGATGCACGGGAGGCGGTTCTCGAGCGCGATCTCCTGCGCCCGGAGGTGTTTCTTGACCGTGAGCGGGTAGTAGGTGCCGCCCTTCACGGTCGCGTCGTTGGACAGGACCATCACGTGGCGCCCGTGCACGAGGCCGATGCCCGCGACGACGCCGGCCGCCGGGACGTCGTCGTCGTAGACGCCGTCGGCGGCGAGAGGGGCGACCTCGAGGAAGGGGCTGCCGTCGTCGAGGAGGGTGTCGATCCGCTCGCGGGGGAGCAGTTTGCCGCGGGCGACGTGGCGCTCACGGGACGCCTCCGGGCCGCCGAGCGCGGTGACGCGCAGGCGCTCGCGGAGGTCGGTGACGAGGGCGCGCTGGGCGGCGTCGTTGGCCACGAACGCGGCCTCGGTGCGGTCCGCGGTGCTTCGCAGCGTCTCCATCGACTCCGCTCCAGGAGGTGTGTTCAGTTAGCGGGCACTAACTGAATGACGCTAGTGTGCCCTCACCGGGTCGCCCACGCGACTCGAGATCGACAGGGGAGGTGCGCTCGGTGACCGCAGGACGCGCGGGAGGTGCGGCCGTGGCAGCGGCACGTCTCCGGAGCGGCTCGACCGCCACGCCGCGGGGCCGGGCCAAGGCGGACCGGCGGGCCACGCTGCTCGCCGAGGCCGCGCGGCTCTTCGCGCAGCGCGGGTTCGACGGCGTCTCGCTGGACGATCTGGGTGCGGCGGCCGGCGTGCGCGGGCCGGCGGTCTACCGGCACTTCCCGAGCAAGCAGGGTGTGCTCGCCGCACTGCTCGTGGAGGTCAGCGAGCGGCTGCGCGACGGTGGGGCGGCGGTGGTCGCGGCCGCGCCCGGCCCTGCCGAGGCGCTGCGCGGCCTGGTGGAGTTCCACGTCGCCTTCGCGCTGGACGACCCGGACGTCATCCGGGTCCAGGACCGGGACCTCGAGTCCCTGGCCGACGACGACCGCCGTGCCGTCCGCGCGGCGCAGCGCGCCTACGTCGAGCTCTGGGTGGCGACGCTCGCCGAGCTGGCGCCCGACGCCGACCAGGCCGAGCTCCGGCTCCGGGCGCAGGCGACGTTCGGGCTGCTCAACTCAACGCCCCACAGCGTCCGTGGGCTGCCGCAGGACCGGGTCGCCCCCCTGCTGGAGAAGATGGCCCTGGCCGCCCTGGGGCACCCGGTCCTCTAGACCATCGCCACGACCATCGCCGGCCTGGAGAGGATCTCGCCGACGTCCGCAAGGAACCGTGACGCCTGCTCGCCGTCGACGACGCGGTGGTCGAACGACAGGCTGAGCGTCATCACGCTGCGAAGCGCGACCTCGTCGCGGTACTCCCACGGCAGCCGCCGGACCGCGCCCGTGCCGAGGATCGCCGCCTGGCCGGGCACCAGGATCGGGGTCCCGGCGTCGATCCCGAAGACGCCGATGTTCGTCACCGAGATGGTGCCGCCCACCAGGTCGCCGGGCGGCGTCGTGCCGGCCCGGGCGGCCTGCGCCAGGGCGCCGATCGCGTCCGAGAGTCCGGCGAGGTCGAGCCGCTCGGCGTCCCGGATCACCGGCACGAGGAGCCCGCGGGGCGTCGCGGCGGCGATTCCCAGGTCGACGTAGCCGTACTGGACGATCTCGCCCGCGTCGTCGTCCCAGTGCGCGTTGAGCGACGGCGTGCGGCGCAGCGCGACGGTCATCGCCTTGGCGACCAGCGCCAGCACGGTCACGCGGTGCCCGGCGAAGCGCCGGTCCTTGGCCAGCTCCGTCAGCAGCTCCACCGAGGGCGTCACGTCGACGGTGAGGAACTCGGTGGCGTGCGGGGCCGTGAACGCGCTGGCCACCATCGCAGCAGCGGTGTGCTTGCGCACGCCCGTCACCGGGATGCGCACCTCGCGCTCCGCGGCGAGCGGTTGCCCCACGCGGGCCGGCTCGCGACGTGCCTCGGCGTCGGGCGCCGCCGACGCGGCCCTGCCGTTGCGCTCCTGGCCGACGTCGTCCGCAACGCTGGGGGCGGCGACGTCGCTTCCGGGACGGGCGGCGAACGCGAGCACGTCGTCCCGCGTGATGAGCCCGTCGTCGCCGGTGCCGACGACGTCGGCGAGGTCCACGCCGAGGTCGTGGGCGAGGCGCCGCACCGGGGGGTATGACCGCGGCCGCTCAGCCGGGCGCGACCCGGCATGGGTCCGGACGGCCGCATCGGCCTGCGGCGCCGTCGTCGCTCCCGGCATGGCGAGCGTGGCTGCGGCACCGGCGTCGTGCCGTGCGGCCCAGGTCGCGGCGCGGGCGCGGCGGCGCGGGTGGGCGCCGCCCTCGACCGGCGGGCCGTAGCCGACGAGCACGGACGTCCGGGCCGGAGCAGCGCCGCCGCCGTCGTTCCCACGCGGACCGTCGCCCGGCGAGCCGGCGGCCGGACCGTCGCCCGGCGACGCAGCAGGCGAGTCGGGCGCAGCGTCTCCCGCACCGGCCGCCGACGTGACGTCGATCGCGATGATCGGCGCGCCCACCTCGACCGTCGTCCCGGGCTCGACGAACAGCCGCGTGACGACCCCGGCGAACGGCGACGGGAGCTGGACCAGCGCCTTGGCCGTCTCGACCTCGGCGATCACCTGGTTGAGGGCCACCGTGTCCCCGACGGCGACCTCCCAGCTCACGAGGTCCGCCTCCGTCAGCCCCTCACCGAGGTCGGGCAGCGCGAACTCACGAACCGTCACGCCGTCACCCCTTCCAGCCGGTGAGCGAGTTCTGCCTACCGAGCACGCGGTCGACCGCGTCGAGGATGCGGTCCACGTCGGGCAGGAAGTGCTCCTCGAGCTTGGCCGGCGGGTACGGCACGTCGAACCCCGTGACGCGCGCGGGGGGCTGCTCGAGGTGGAAGAAGCAGCGCTCGGTGATGCTCGCGGCGATCTCGGCGCCCAGTCCGCCGTGCTGCTGGGCCTCGTGCGCGATGACGAGCCGGCCCGTGCGTCGCACGGACCCCTCGACGGTCGCCAGGTCCACGGGCGAGAGGGACCGGAGGTCGATCACCTCGACGCTCGTGCCCTCGTCCCGCGCCGCGAGGGCGGCGTCCCGCGCCGTGGCGACCAGCGGCCCGTAGGCGACCACCGTGACGTCGTCGCCGGGCACGACGACGCGCGCCCGGTCGAGGGGGAGTGCCGCGGCGAGGGCCGCGCGCGAGTCGTCGACCTCGCCCTTGGTCCAGTAGCGCCGCTTCGGCTCGAAGAAGACGACCGGGTCGTCGCAGGCGATCGCCTGCCGGATCAGGGTGTGGGCGTCCTGCGGGTCCGCGCACGTGACCACGCGCAGGCCGGCGGTGTGCGTGAAGTAGGCCTCCGGGGACTCCGAGTGGTGCTCGACGGCGCCGATCCCGCCGCCATAGGGGATGCGGACGGTGATGGGCATCCGCACCGCTCCGCCGGTGCGGTAGTGCAGCTTCGCGACCTGCGTGACCAGCTGGTCGAAGGCCGGGAACACGAAGCCGTCGAACTGGATCTCCACGACCGGGCGGTACCCCCGGTACGCCAGGCCGACGGCGGTGCCGACGATGCCGGACTCGGCGAGGGGGGTGTCCATCACGCGGTCCGGACCGAAGTCGCGCTGCAGCCCGTCCGTGACGCGGAAGACGCCGCCCAGCCGCCCCACGTCCTCGCCCATGACGACGACCTTCGGGTCGTCCGCCAGCGCGTGCCGCAGCCCCGACGTCAGCGCCGCGGCGAGCGTCAGGGTGGCGCTCATGCCGCGGTCCCCCGGGTGCCCCGGGCGTCGGCGCCGGTCCCGGCCCCGGCCCCACTGTCGGCGGCGTCGTCGAACATCGCGAGGTAGGCCGCGTACTGGCTGCGCTGGCGCTCGAGCCACGACGTCGGCGTCGTGTACACGTGGTCGAACACGCTCAGCGGTGGCGGTGCGTCCAGTCCGAGGCACCCCTGCCGCATCTCGGCCGCTGCGGCGTCGGCGTGCGCGGTGACGGCGGCCGTGAGCCCGTCCAGGCGGCCGCGCGCCTCCAGCAGGCGCTCGACGCGCAGGATCGGGTCCTTCGCGGCCCACTCCTGCGCGACCGCGGGGTCCACGTAGCGGGTGGGGTCATCCGACGTGGTGTGCGGGCCGCGCCGGTACGTCACCGCCTCGACGAACGTCGGACCTTCCCCGCGCCGCGCCCGGTCGAGCGTGGCGCGCATCACGGCGGTGACGGCCAGGACGTCGTTGCCGTCGACGCGCACGCTCGGGATCCCGAATCCGGGCGCGCGGTCGGCCAGCGGCCGCACCGCGACGAGGCCGACGGGCTCGGAGATCGCCCACTGGTTGTTCTGGCAGAAGTAGACCACGGGGGCCCGGAAGGTCGCCGCGAAGACCATCGCCTCGTTGACGTCGCCCTGGCTCGTGGCGCCGTCGCCGAAGTAGGCGACCGCGACGGAGTCCACGCCGTCCTTCGTGCACCCCATGGCGTACCCGGTCGCGTGCAGCGCCTGGGCGCCGATGATGATCGTCGGGGTCGCCATGCCGACGGCCCACGGGTCCCAGCCCGACAGCGTGGTGCCGCGCCACACGCGCACGAGGTCGGTGAGGTCGACGCCGCGGCAGTACGCGACCCCGTTCTCGCGGTAGGACGAGAAGACGAAGTCGTCCCTCCTCAGGGCGCGGGCGGAGCCGACCTGTGCGGCCTCCTGGCCCAGCAGCGGCGGCCAGAGGCCCAGCTCGCCCTGACGCTGCAGGGCTGTGGCCTCGAGGTCCAGCCGGCGGACGACCACCATGTCCTCGTAGAGCGCGGCGAGGGCGTCGTCGTCGATGTCCGCGACCCAGGGGTCGTACTCGGGGTCCGGCCGCCGCGCACCGTCGGGGTCGAGGAGCTGGACGAGGCCGTCCGGGGCGGCGCCCACGGCGTCAGCTCGGGCGTCTGCGGCGGTGTCCGGGACGGCCGCTGGGCGCTGGGCCTGCCCGTCGGTCCGGGGTGGCGGGACGACCGGCGCGTGCGGCCCCGGTGGCGCCTGCGGCGGCCGGTGCGGATGCGCGGTCACCTCGGCGCCGTGGGCCTGGTTCCGTGCAGCGGTCCGGGAGACATCCTGACGCAACATGTTCTGCTCCGTACTGGCGCCGTCGCTCTTGTGGAGCCGGAGGCACCATTGCCCGATGTGCCGCCAGGTTACGACCGCCCGAGACTTTGTGCCTATGCGCCGTGCGGGTGGCGCCGGTTCTAACCGGACGATCTTCGGCGCGCACCCTCGCCGCGACGCTGGTAGGACGGACCTCACGGGCGCCCACGAGGCCCCGGACGGGCTCCAACAGAGAGGTTGGACATGGACAAGGTGGTCCGGACCGCCGCCGAGGCGGTGGCCGACATCCCCGACGGGGCGACCCTCGCGGTCGGGGGCTTCGGCTTGTGCGGCATCCCGAGCGTGCTCATCAGGGCGCTCCTCGACGCGGGCGTCGGCGATCTCGAGGTCGTGAGCAACAACTGCGGCGTGGACGACTGGGGGCTCGGCCTGCTGCTCCAGGAGCGGCGGGTGCGACGCGTCGTGGCGTCGTACGTCGGTGAGAACAAGGAGTTCGCGCGGCAGTTCCTCGCAGGCGAGCTCGAGGTCGAGCTCACGCCGCAGGGCACGCTCGCCGAGCGCCTGCGCGCGGGCGGCAGCGGCATCCCTGCGTTCTACACCGCGACCGGCGTCGGCACGCAGGTGGCCGAGGGCGGCCTGCCCTGGCGGTACGACGCGGACGGCGGCATCGCCGTCGCCTCCCCGCCCAAGCCGACGGAGCGGTTCACCGTCCGGGGCGTCGAGCGCGAGTACGTCCGCGAGGAGGCCA